>ERZ1026966.334-NODE-334-length-24104-cov-9.184956_pt1 | contig 24104 bp, 21 predicted proteins | sample MGYA00519296_ERZ1026966 | MGnify/ENA primary metagenome ERZ1026966 (study PRJEB26926, sample SAMN06164478) | human gut metagenome | biome: ENVO:00009003; feature: ENVO:2100002; material: ENVO:00002003 | host: Homo sapiens | place: USA | collected 2012 ... | reverse complement strand
TATGGCTGCCTATGTCTCGGACTACAAGGCTTTTTCTATTATTCAGGAGGCATTATAATAAAGGGTCTCAGGGATTTCTCTCTGCTCTCAACCGCCGTTGTGGTATCACAACGGCGATGCTTGCTGGTACACTGCGTAACATTCCCTGCACAGAACAGCCCAACCAGTAAGACTCAAAAAACTACACAACACATTCTCTTTTTCGGGTAGTACAGGAAGTAACAAGGGGTGAGGTGTGGAGAGGGGGGGAGTGAGCTTTCGCAGCCATTTCACTCCTGCAAAAGGGCAGAATTTTCCTAAGGCGCCCCGTTATCTTTTTTGATTGTGTCAATACAGCGAATATCGGTTACAAAATTCAAGTGCCCGGAACACCGAATTCATACCCAAAACATAAAAACAGCGTTTCTATTCTTTCCTTTTTAGAAAGTTAGAAACGCTGCTTTTATAATATGCTAATTTGCTGTTTGTTGCTGTCAAATGGGTTCTTATCTGCAGAATTTTGAAGGTGTATCATAAACAAATTAAAATGCGTTGGACTCTGTTTTTTAATATCAAATCTACGCCTATTTCTACGCCCAAATGATATGAAATTGTATGGCTCTACATGGAGCTTTATGCTTGCATAATTTTAGAAAACGCAGTAATCATGCGGGCTTACGGACTTATATGAAAGTATATAGATATATGAAAAAGGTCGGTCTGCAACGATACCTAATTTCATCTATAAAACCATCTTTCTTTGAATGTATTCATGATGTAAACTCATACATAATCAGTATAGCATATTCCCCCTGCGGCTGCAAGAAAAATCTTCTGCATTCTCCCTAAACCAAAAAAGAAAACGGGCTTCTGCCGAATTGCCGCGGCGGGGCCCGTTTCTTTATGTGTGAACTTGCGATGTGTGCAATCTTGTTCTCTTATGCGTTTTCCTGTTCTGCGAGTTTTCTGCCCATGAGCACGCCCATGCAAGAGGCCATCATCAGGCCGCGCGTCCATCCGCTGGCGTCGCCAAGGCAGTGCAGGTTGTGAATGCTTGTGTTGAGGTCCGTGTCCATCTTCACGCGGTTGCTGTAAAATTTCAGCTCCGGCGAATAGAGCAGCGTCTCCACGGCGGCGAAGCCCGGGACGACGTGATCGACCGCCTGAATGAAGTTGATGATATTCACCATGGCGCGGTACGGCATGGCAGAGGTGATGTCGCCCGCCACCGCGTCCGGCAGAGAGGGGCGCAGGTTGGAGCGAGAAAGCTCTTTCTGCCACGTGCGCTTGCCGTCCAGAATATCGCCGTAGCGCTGCACCAAAATGTGTCCCGCGCCCAGCATGTTCGTCAGCTCGCCCACTTTCTGCGCATATTCGATCGGCTGATTGAACGGCTCGTTGAAGTTGTGGGAGCACAAAATGGCGAGGTTTGTGTTATCGGATTTTTTATCTTTATAGGAATGGCCGTTCACGACGGCGAGGTTGTTATCGTAATTTTCCTGGCTGACAAAGCCGCCCGGGTTCTGGCAGAATGTGCGCACCTTATTTTTAAACGGCTTCGGGTAGCCGATGAGCTTCGATTCATACAGAACGTTGTTCACGGTTTCCATGACCTCGTTGCGCACCTCTACGCGCACGCCGATGTCCACTGTGCCCGGCGCATGGGCGATGCCGTGGCGGGCGCAGAGCTTGTCAAACCAATCCGCGCCGCGTCGGCCGGCTGCCACAACGGTCTGCTTTGCGTAAACGTTGTATTCGTTCTGACCCTCCGCAACGTGCACGCCGATGCAGGTGTCGTTCTTCAAAATGAGGTCGCTGCACGCGCAGCCGAAGCGAATCTCCACGCCGTTATGCAGAAGATATTGCTCAATCGCGTAATAAATCTCCTGCGCCTTCTCTGTGCCGAGGTGACGGATGGGGCAGTCGACAAGCTTCAGGCCGGTCTGGATGGCACGCTTGCGAATTTCTTTGACGGCTTCCTTTTCGCTCACGCCCTCCACGCGCGTGTCCGCGCCGAACTCCAGATAGATGGAATCCGTGTATTCAATAAGCGACTGTACAGTGTCTTCGCCGATCAGCTGAGGCAGGTCGCCGCCAACCTCCGGGCTGAGGGACAGCTTGCCGTCCGAAAACGCGCCCGCGCCGGAAAAGCCTGTTGTAATATGGCAGTACGGCTTGCAGTTCATGCAGCGGCCGGTCTGGGCCTTGGGACATTTGCGCGTTTCAATGGAACGGCCTTTTTCCAGCAGCAGAATTTTCTCCTTGCTGCCGCGGCGCAGAAGCTCTATCGCGGTAAAAATGCCGGCAGGACCGGCGCCGATGATGACGATATCCGTGTTCATGTTTGACCCCAACTTTCTAAAACTAACAGATGAATTTGCGTATGAATTTCAAAATACAACTCTATGCAAGACCCGGTTTCGGGTAAATCGGCACATAAAAAGGCCGCCCTGCGCCCGAACGTATACACGAAGCCCGTAAGCGGCTTCGGTATAGTCGGCACACAAGGCGGCCGGTAGAGACATTCACCCAAGTCGTGAATTTATATGACCGATCAGCAATTCAGAATTATAGCAGCTAATTAAACTTCTGTCAAGCTTTTTTTGCGCATAAAAATGCAGGCTTTTGCAAAATATCTTGCAAATTTACTTATTTGGTGAACTTCTCGCCGTCGTAAATGAAGATGCCCGCGCCCGCGCCGGTCTTTTTGCCGTCCAGAAGCCATCTTTTAAAACAGCGGCGCTGGGTGGTGTCCTCCGGCAGCTCGCTGTTCGGCTTCTCAAAGTCCTTTGCGAACACACGCCACTTGTCGTGGAACACGTCGTATTCCTCGCTGTCGTAAATATAGAAGTCACCGATGAAATCGACCATATTGAGCGTCTCGGGCAGAATTTCGCGGTTCTTCGGGAACAAAAGCCAGGAGTGGCAGCAGAATACCATCGGCTTGCCGTCAAGGTCCTTTTTGTAGAACTCGTAGGCCTTTTTGTAGGAGTCGATGCGCACCGCGCGGTTCAAAGAGCCGCAGGACGGAATGTGCATGTTGTAAACCGTGTCACCGGGCTTTACCGTGTAACCGCCGACCGTCACGGGCGTGTCGCCGGAGAAGTGTACGGCCTCATACTGCAAACGGCCCAGCTTAAAGCGGTGCATCGTGTAGAACCACGGGTACCAGCTTGCGACGAATGTGCCCCAAATGCCGTATACGTTGTGGCACTCGATGAGCTTGAATTTTAGGTCGGCGATGGTGTCCCAGAACAGCTCGTCCGTCAGACCCGCCGCTCTGTAATTTTCGCGCAGACGTTCGCTTGCAAGCGCAAGGAACAGGAAATCCACCACGTGGCGGTGCAGCCCTGTCCGCTCCGAAAGCGCGTCCATGTGCGGCACAATGGGCTCCCATTCCGCGCCGTATGCGCCGTCAATGCCGTAATCTTTAAAGAGCAGCGTCTCGGCAGAGACCAGCTCGTCAATCGCGCCGGGTGTCGTCACGAGCGTCTCGCAGTTCTCGCGCAGAGAAGCGCGGCTCGCTTCCGGCAGATCAAGATTTTCAATAAAGCAATTTAAATAATCGAGTGTGTACATACAGATCCTCCCAAAGTAGCGTTTTTCCATAGAAACGCGTTTATCTCATTCTATCATTTGTATATGCGCGGCGCAATGGACTTTTTGCACAGCAGAACACACCTGTTTTTGTAGGAACGGTGCACAGCACCTGTTTTTGCACGGTTTTCTCCGCTAACGCTCAAAATGCAATCACCTTTTCATCACATTTCGTAAGTAAAATTTAAGAAACAAAACAAAGAGGAGGGCGAAAGCCATGGCGGACTATACCGGCGTATTTGAGCGCGTAGAGCAAAAATATCTGCTCGTTTTCTTCCATATCGGTGCAGACCGCAGCGGCGAAAAAGAGCTCAGCATCACCATCCCTGAATCGCTCGATTACACCGAGGTGTTCGACGATATTTTCAAAGAATACACCACCCACGCAGAGCTTACGGAAGTCAAGACCGCAAGCCTCGGTAGCCTCTATAAGCTGCACTATCGCGTGCGCCTTGCGGACGACCGCAACGAAAAAGAATTTCTCGATGCGCTTCGCTGCCGCAACGGCAATCTCGAAGTGCGCTGCGGCCAGCCGCATACTCCCGTGGAACAGCTGTAAAGAAAGGAGCCTTCTTTTATGAAACCGAATCGTTTATCCACGAAAAAACACACCCTGCGCTTTGCTGTCATTCTCTCCGCACTGATCTTAGCGGGTTGCGCCTCCACACAGTCGACCACATCGTCTACGTCCGCATCTTCCGCTTCCTCTACCGTGAGCACTGAGGAAAGCGGTGCAGACGAGACCGATTCTACCGGCGGCGCGATGAACGGCACCATCGGCTCCGTCATCGAAGCAAATCTTTCCTTCAAAAATAAGGATTTCTACATCGATTACAGTACGGAAGACACCGTGAAGATCGACCTTTCCGCGCCAAAGGAAGCAGACGGCGTTAAGGTTTCCGGCAGCACGGTCACCATTACGGAAGCGGGTACGTATGTCCTCAGCGGCACGCTCACGGACGGCCAAATTATCATCGATGCCGGCGACAAGGATGATGTGCGTCTTGTACTCGAAAACGCGAGCATCACCTGCACAACGACCGCGCCTGTCTACGCGAAAAACGCCGATAAAGTCATTATCAGCCTGCCCGAAAACACCGAAAGCACCGTAACCGATACCGTCACCGGCACGGACGGCAACGATGCGCTTACCGCCGCGATTTTCGCCAAATGCGACCTTTCCGTTAACGGCACGGGCACGCTGAACGTCAACGCCAACGCAAATAACGGCATCACGAGCGAAGATAAATTGAAAATCGCCGGCGGCGTTTTGAATATCACTTCGGCAGACGACGGCCTCGTCGGCAAAGACGCTGTGCTCATTAAGGTCGGCACCGTCCATATCACGGCTTCCGGCAACGGCATCAAGTCCACCAAATCCGAGGCCGATAAAGGCTATGTTTATATCGGCGGGGGCACTGTGAACATCACCGCCGAGCAGGACGGCATTCAGGCGGAGACCAGTGTTCTCATTTCCGCGGGCGAAGTAAATGTTACCGCAGGCGGCGGCGCGAATGGAGAGCAAAAAACGGGCAATGCTATGTTTGGCGGCGCACAGAGTACAACGACGGACGAAACTCTGTCTACAAAGGGCATCAAGGCCGAAGCCGCGCTCGACATCACCGGCGGCACCGTCACGGTCGATTCCGCAGACGACAGCCTGCACAGCAACGATTCGATGACCGTTTCGGGCGGCGGTATCACCGTAAAGTCCGGCGACGACGGCCTGCACGCAGATGACACCCTTACGATCGAGGACGGCACCATCGTGGTGGAAGAGTCCTGCGAGGGTCTTGAAGCCATCGACCTCACCATCAATGGCGGTACGATCGATGTCGCCGCAAGCGACGACGGTCTGAATGCTGCAGGCAGCGCCGTTGACGGCGGCTTTAGCACCGCGGGTGCAGATACGCTCACCGTCAACGGCGGCACGCTCACCGTAAACGCCTCCGGCGACGGGCTCGATTCCAACGGTGCGCTTACGATTAACGGCGGTACGGTGTACGTCAGCGGCCCCACCGGTGACGGTAACGGCACATTTGACTGCGACGGCGTGTTTACCATCAACGGCGGCGTTGTGCTCGGCACAGGCAGCTCCGGCATGCTGAAGACCCCCACAACGGATTCCAAACAGAACACGATCAGCGTCAGCTGCACCGGCAGCGCGGGTGACACCGTAGAAGTGAAGGGCGCGGACGGCAACACGCTCGTTTCCGCCGTGGCTCCGAAGAGCTTTACGAATGTCACGTTCAGCACGCCGGACATCACCGAGGGCGAAACGTATACAGTCTATGTAAACGGTACAGAAGCCGCGAGCGAGACCTGCTCCGGCGTTGTCCGCAGCGCTACGGGTATGGGCAGCTTTGGCGGCGGCCCCGGCAATTGCGTCAAAATATGAACTTTTCGTAACAATTTCGGCTTTTTTGCAAAAACCCGCACACCTTTTGTCAGGGTGAAAAGAAACCTGTCAATTTCCGTCGAAAACGCGCGAACGATTCTATTTGAACTTTCAAGACCCCCTTGCTATAATGGCATTACTGACAGACTTACCACCCATCCGACAGCCTCCGCTCTAAAAGTACAGCGGGGCTGCCGGGCCGGATCAGGAAGGATGAGAGATTTTGAGTGAACAGGAATTGATGCTGCGCGTAGCAGCGAAACACGGCGTAGACGGTGAAACGGTCCGCGAGGAGATTAGCAAAGCCCTTCGCACGGCGAAGAATTCTTCAAATGCCGCAGCTCGCGCGTTTTGGAGTGCCATCCCCGAAGATGCCAGCGACAAAGAGATCGTGCAGTGCATCGCCGCCCTCTTGTTGGGTAGCGCCGTGCAGGAGCAAAACTGAACAGCATTATCCCCATCAACTCAAAAAACACGGTGCAGCCGAAATGAAGCTGCACCGTGTTTTTGTTGTTTTGCAAAATCACAGAAATAAAGGTCGCGCTTTTGGCTCGGCTTAAAACGACCGGTTCGTGCCTTGTCACGATATCCTCTATCTTTTTCTCGGTCTCCTGTCCGCGAATGACGAAGTAAGAGTTTACTTTATTACTCTTGCCCTTACAACCGGCGAAAGTGCCGCCAGCTTTTCGCGCACGTCCTCCGTCACGTCGCCCGTAACGTCCAAAATGGTGTATGCCCAGTCGCCACGCGATTTCGAGAGCATGTTCTCAATGTTGATGCCCGCTTCACCGCACACCTGTGTGAACGAACCGATGGTATTTGGAATGTTTCTGTGCGCAAGGCAAATGCGTGTGTCCGCGCCGCGCGCCATGGAAATATTCGGGAAGTTGACGGCATTTCGGATGTTGCCGTTTTCAATGTAATCCTTCAGCTCCTCTGCGGCCATCACAGCGCAGTTATCCTCGCTTTCCGGTGTGGAAGCGCCAAGGTGCGGGATCGCGATGACGTTTTCGACCCCGAGCAGCGCGTCATCTGGGAAGTCCGTCGCATACGCGGCAACGGTGCCGTCTGCAAGCGCCGTCAACATCGCGTCGGTATCGACGAGCGCCCCGCGCGAGAAGTTTAAGACGCGCACACCTTTTTTCACTTTTTTCAAAGCGTCCGCGCCTATGAGTCCGCGCGTCGAGTCATTTAGCGGTACATGTATTGTAATGTAATCGCACTTTTCAAAAATCTCATCCACGGAAGCGGCCTTCACAATGTCGCTCGAAAGGTTCCATGCAGCGTCCACGGAAAGGAACGGGTCGAAGCCGTATACCTGCATGCCGAGCGTCTGTGCGGCGTTCGCAACGAGCACGCCGATCGCACCAAGACCAATCACGCCCAGCTTTTTGCCGAGAATTTCCGGCCCCGCAAACGCGGATTTTCCTTTTTCCACCTGCTTCGAAATGTCTGCCGTGCCTTTTAGTGTCTGCGCCCATTCAATCGCCGGGACAATCTTTCTCGACGTCAAAAGCAGTGCCGCCAGCACCAGTTCCTTCACGGCGTTGGCGTTTGCGCCGGGTGTGTTGAACACCACAATGCCGGCTTCCGCGCACTTTTCCACGGGAATGTTGTTCACGCCCGCGCCTGCCCTCGCGATTGCAAGCAGGCTATTGGGCAATTCCATGTCGTGCATGGCGGCGGAGCGCACTAAAATGCCCTCCGGGTTCTCAATTTCGGCAGCGTATGTATAGTTTTCGCCCAAACGGTCGGTGCCGAGCGGGCTGATCTTATTGAGGCAAAGTATGTTGTGCATCAGGCATTCTCCTTTTCAAAGTTCTCCATAAACTGAACAAGCTTCTCCACACCCTCGCGCGGCATCGCGTTATAGATAGACGCGCGCATGCCGCCCACGCTGCGGTGGCCCTTCAGATTCACAAAGCCCGCAGCGGCAGCTTCCTGCACGAATTTTGCGTCCAAATCCTTGTCGCCCGTCACGAATGTCACGTTCATAATGGAACGGCTTTCTTTTTCGGCGCAGCCCTTAAAAAGCTTTGAGCGGTCGAGGAAATCATAGAGCAGCGCGGCTTTTTCCACGTTGCGCTTTTCCATCGCCTTCAGCCCGCCTACTTCGTTTTTCAGCCATTCCAAAACGAGCTTGCACATATAAATGGAGTAGCACGGCGGCGTGTTGTACATGCTGTCGCTTTCCGCGTGCGTCTTATACATAAACATCGTCGGCGTTTTTTCCTGCGGCTCGCCGATGAGATCCTCGCGGATGATGACAATGGTCAGGCCTGCCGGGGCTACATTTTTCTGCGCGCCCGCATACAAAACGCCAAATCTCGAAACATCGATCGGGCGGCTTAAAATGCAGGAGGAAATGTCCGCCACAAGCGGCACGTCACCCGTCTCCGGCAGCGCATGGAATACCGTGCCGTAGATCGTGTTGTTCATGCAGATATGGAAGTAGTCCGCGTCCGGGCGGAACTCCTTCGGGTCAAGGTCGGGAATGCGGCTGAAATTCTGCTCTTTCGAGGATGCCACCACTTTGCAGTCGCCAAAGCGCGCGGCTTCCTTATACGCTTTTGTGGAGAACTGGCCGGAGAGCACATAGTCGGCCTTGCGGTTTTTCGTCATCAGATTCAGCGGCACCATCGCAAACTGCGAGGATGCGCCGCCCTGCAAAAAGAGCACCTTGTAGTTATCCGGGATTTCCATCACCTCGCGCAGAAGGCTTTCCGCGCCCTTGATGATCGCGTCATAGACCTTAGATCGGTGTGACATCTCCATCACGGACTGGCCTGATCCTTCATAGTCGAGCATTTCGGCAGCGGCTCTCAGAAGAACGCTTTCCGGCAGCATAGAGGGGCCGGCAGAGAAGTTGTACACACGGTTCATAGTAAGATCTTCCTTTCTTTGGCGCAGTAAATCGCACCGGATAATAAAATAGATTTGCCTTGCTTTACCGTGATTTCTTATAGCACCATGGTAAAGTTTCCCCTATTATACATACAGCAAAACGCAAATGTCAAGTATAAATTTGTTTTTGGAATAAAAACAGGTGTATCTAATCGGTGGACAAATATCGAATGCTGCATTTCGTTCGTGCCCCATGCACAAATACAAATAAATTGTCCACCTTCTGCTGACAAGTCCGCATTTTTCGGCCGCAAGGCAAAAAACGCGGCAAAAAAGCGCTTTAAAAACTATCTAAAAGTACAGAACATTTTCCATAACGGATTGATTTTTTGGAAATCTTTTTGTATAATAACAGAATACAAGGACACTTTAGGCTCAAAAAGAGCAAACAGACCCGTGTCCGAACTCGGCGAAAGGGTGAAGCTTTCATGAAGGTACAGAATATTGTCAACATTTTAAAGGCGGAAATACTGGCGGAGGGCGACCTTCAGGAAGAGGTCAAAACCGCATGCGGCAGCGATATGATGAGCGACGTGCTGGCGTTTGTCAAGGATCAGTCCGTGCTGCTCACGGGCCTTGTCAATCCGCAGGTGGTACGCACGGCGGAAATGATGGATATGCACTGCATCATCTTTGTGCGCGGCAAGCGCCCGGATGAGACCGTGTTGTCGCTCGCACGGCAAAAGGACATCACCATCCTCGCAACGCCGTACAGAATGTTCACGGCGTGCGGCCTCCTATACGAAAACGGATTAGAAGGCGGGTGTGACGTATCATGAGTATGCTGCAACTTCGGTATTCAGTCCCCGGCGATGATTTTACCCGCGCGGGCGAAGCTTCGGGCGATGTAAAGCATAAATTAAAGAAACTCGGCTATAACCCATCTGCCATTCGCCGCGTTTCCATCGCCATGTACGAGGGTGAAATCAACATGGTTATCCATGCGGGCGGCGGCGAAGCCAAAGTGGACGTGGATCCGGATAAGGTTGTCATCGTGCTCACCGATCACGGTCCCGGCATCGCAGACGTGGAAAAAGCCATGCAGGAGGGCTGGTCCACCGCGCCGGATAACGTGCGGTCGCTTGGTTTTGGCGCCGGCATGGGCCTGCCGAACATGAAGAAGTATTCCGACGAAATGACGATTGATTCGGTCGTGGGGCAGGGCACCACGCTCAAAATGGTCGTTTACGCGCAGAGCGAAAAATCGTAGGCTCTGCATAGGATAATGGAGGAGGCGCGTTAGATTGGGTATTTTTTTCCACTCGGTCACGCTCGATGAAAGCAAGTGCGTAGGCTGCACAAACTGCATCAAGCGCTGCCCAACGGAAGCCATTCGCGTGCGCAGCGGCAAAGCGGTCATCATGAGCGAGCGCTGTATCGATTGCGGAGAGTGCATCCGCATCTGCCCGCACCACGCAAAGCGTGCAAAGCATGACCATCTTTCCATGCTGGAAAAGTTTACATATAAAATCGCGCTGCCCGCACCGTCTCTTTACGGGCAGTTTAATAATTTGGACGATCAGGATTATGTTTTATCCGGCCTTAAAAAGCTTGGGTTCGATGACGTCATGGAGGTTTCCGGCGCGGCAGAGCTTGTCAGCGAGGCTACCCGCCACCTGATGGATGCCGGCACCTTGCAGCGCCCCGTCATCAGCTCGGCTTGCCCGGCTGTCGTGCGTTTAATCCGCGTCCGCTTCCCGGATCTCTGCGACCACGTTCTGCCGCTTTTGTCGCCCATGGAGACTGCGGCAAGGATTGCAAAGCAGCAGGCCATGCAGAAAACGGGCCTGCCGAAAGAGCAGATCGGCTGCTTTTTCATCACGCCGTGTCCCGCAAAGGTTACGGATATTCGCATGCCCATTGGCATCGAAAAATCGGAGGTAGACGGCGCCATCGCCATCAGCGAAATTTTCCCGCAGCTTTCAAGCCGCATGGATAAGCTCACGCCAAAAGATCTCGAATCGCTCTCAAATTCCGGCATTATCGGTGTCAGCTGGGCGACCTCCGGCGGCGAATCCTCGGCGCTATTAAAAGAAAAATATCTCGCGGCGGACGGCATCGAAAACGTCATCCGCGTTTTGGAGGAGATTGAAGACGAACGCATCGGTGAGCTGGATTTCATCGAGCTCAACGCCTGCTCCGGCGGCTGCGTCGGCGGCGTGCTATGCGTCGAAAATCCGTATGTCGCCATTGCAAGATTGCAAAGATTGCGCAAATATCTGCCCGTCTCGCAGAATCACTTGGAGAAAAACAAAACCGTCCCGGAGGAAATGAACTGGGGCAGCGGGCTGGAGTTTTCCAATGTTTTAACGCTTTCGGAGGATATTTCCCGCGCCATGGAAATGATGATGGAGATCGACAAGGTGGAAGCGGAGCTGCCGGGGCTCGATTGCGGCGCGTGCGGCGCACCGAGCTGCCGCGCCTTTGCGGAGGACACCGTGCGCGGAAGCTGCCGCAAGGAAGACTGCGTGTTCATCCTGCGCAAGGAGATCCGCCGTTTTGCGGATTCGCTCTCAAATTTAGACCTTGACGGCGGCAAACGCACAAGTGATGACGAATAGGGGGAAGTAAAATGCAGATAGGGGAAATGGCCGAAGCACTCGGCTGGAAGCTTTTGACTGAAAATACAGATACAACGCGCGAAGTAAAGGGATGCTACTGCGGCGATCTTTTAAGCTGGGTCATGGGCAGAGCCAAAGCGGACGACGCGTGGCTTACCGTCATGGGCAACGTCAACGCCATCGCGGTCGCATCGCTTGCCGATACCGCAGGCATCATCCTTGTGGAAGATGCCGTTTTGGATGCAGATGCCAAAGCGCGTGCCGAGCAGCAGGAAATCGCCGTGTACGGCACATCCCTGCCTGCCTTTGAAACCGCGCTCAAAATCGCTTCATTACTGGGGTGAATGTATGAACAGCTATCGGTACGACCTGCACCTGCACTCGTGCCTTTCTCCGTGCGGCGATACGGACATGACGCCGAACAACCTCGTCAATATGGCGGCGCTGCTCGGCTGCGACATCATCGCGCTTACGGATCACAATACCTGCCGCAATACGCCCGCCGCGGTAAAGGTGGGGCAGGCCACGGACGTGCTCGTCATTCCCGGTATGGAACTCTGCACCGCCGAAGAAGCACACGTCGTCTGTCTGTTTGAAACGGTCGAGGACGCGCTCGCGTTCGATAAATACGTCTGTGCGCACATTCCAAAGGTGCCGAACCGCCCGGAAATTTTCGGCGAGCAGTGGATCTTGAATGAGGACGACGAGAAGATCGGCGAAATTTCCGAGCTTCTCATTACCGCAACAGACATCAGCATCAACGACGTGCAGGCGCTCGTGAAAAAGTTTAACGGCGTGGCGTTTCCCGCGCATGTCGATAAAGACGCGTACAGCGTCACCGCGTCGCTCGGTGCTATCCCGCCGGAAGCGCAGTTTTCCGCAGCAGAGCTGTCCCTTACTGCCGATGCCGCACAGCAGCGGCTTCTGCACCCGGAGCTCGAAAGCATGATGCTTCTGCGCAGCTCTGACGCGCATTACCTGCATTTGATGCCCGAAGAACACCAAACGGTGGAGCTGCCGGAAAAAACCGCCAAAGCGCTTTTAGATGTGCTGCGTGGGTGCGGTGCAGGTAAATTTCAAGTTTTATAAGAAAAAAAACGCCAAGCTGTGTGCTATGCGAATTTAGCATAACGTACAGCTTTCGTCATTTTTACCAACATGGCTAAATCATCGAATTTTCGTTAAATTGCATAAAATTTCGTTAAATCTCGCTTCTTTGAAAATTAGCTGTTTCTAACTTTTGTAACTCGGGTAAAAACTGAATAGATATACTTTTATCGATATAAAATATCGATAAAATGAGTGATATTTTAACCTTTTCACGGCAAATCTATACCGTTTTTGTATACTTTCACAAATGCTCAAAATCGAAATTTTTGTACTGTACGCTAAAAGAACTGACAAAAATTTCGTCATGGGTTTGACAAACTTTCGTTTTTAATTCTTTTTTAGAATTATTATGTATATCGATTTTGATATAATTCATAAAGATGTATGAAAGCTCTCCGCCCAATAGGGGCGCAGACCGAACCATACCTGAAATTAAACTTAATTTTATCAGGGAGGAAATAAAATGCAAAAGCGTATCAGTACCATTCCGTTTACCGATACTCCCGAGCAGCACGAGAAGCTCCTCGCAGCCATCGAGAGCCTCAAGAATGAAAAGGGCGCCGTCATGGCTGCACTGCACAAGGCGCAGGATATCTACGGCTACCTGCCGATCGAAGTGCAGAAGGAGATTGCACGCGGTCTCGATGTATCTCTCGAAGAGGTCTACGGCGTTTCCACGTTCTATTCTCAGTTCTCGCTCACTCCGAAGGGTAAGTACAACATTTCCATTTGCCTCGGCACCGCATGCTACGTTAAGGGCGCAGATAAGGTTCTCGACCGTCTCGTTGCAAAGCTCGGCATCCAGCCGGAGGAATGTACGCCGGACGGCGTGTTCTCGCTCACCGCATGTCGCTGCATCGGCGCCTGCGGCCTTGCACCGGTCCTTACCGTCAACGAAGACGTTTACGGCCGTCTCGTTCCCGAGGACGTGGATAAGATCCTTGCAAAATACACAGCGTAAGCCATGCGCGAGCTTTCGTTGAATGTGATGGACATTGTGCAGAACTCCGTTCGCGCGGGCGCATCGCTTATCACGGTGCAGGTCGCGGAATCGAAAAAGCACGACACCTTAACCATCACGATAACGGATAACGGCTGCGGCATGAGTGCGGAGCAGGTCAAAAGCGTCATCGATCCGTTTTTCACCACACGCACCACCCGCAAGGTTGGGCTTGGCGTGCCGCTTTTCAAAATGGAAGCGGAAATGACGGGCGGCTCGTTTCAGATTGATTCCGAAGAGGGGAAGGGCACCAAAGTCACGGCTGTGTTTCGTCCCTCGCATGTCGATATGATCCCCCTCGGGGACATCGCGTCCGTTATCCATCTTTTGATCACCTGCAATCCCGAACTCGATTTTCTCTTTACCCACAGCGTTGAAGAAAAAGAGATCACCCTCGATACCCGTACGCTGCGCGAGCAGCTGGAGGGCGTTCCGTTTACGGAGCCCGCGGTATCCTCGTGGATCCGGGAGTATCTTGCAGAGGCGGAGGAAGAGCTCAAAAGCCCAGAGCTTAAGAGCTCGTAGTATCAATGCGCAAGGCGCAGAAAGGAAAAGCCACATGAAATCATTAGCTGAACTTCAGGCAATTCGAGATAGAGCAAAAATGGCGGTCAACGTCCGCGAAAATTCCGAAGCGAAAACGCGTGTTCTGGTCGGCATGGCTACCTGCGGCATCGCAGCAGGTGCAAGACCGGTCCTCACCACCATCTCGGATGAGATCAACAAGCGCGAGCTGCACGACGTCATGGTCACGCAGACGGGCTGCATCGGCATCTGCCAGTTCGAGCCGATCGTCGAAGTTATCGATGAAAACGGCACCAAGACTACATACGTAAAAATGACACCGGAAAAGGCACTGCGCGTTGTCAACGATCACATCGTCAACGGCAATGTCGTCACGGAATACACCATCGGTGCAAATCAGAAATAAGGAGGTAAAACTATGTTTCGTTCCAATGTTCTGGTCTGCGGCGGTACGGGCTGCACGTCCTCGAACAGCGAAAAGATCATTGAAAAGCTGAAGGAGGAAATCAGCGCCAAAGGTCTGGATCAGGAAGTCAACGTTGTTCGTACCGGCTGCTTCGGCCTGTGCGCACTCGGCCCGATCATGATCGTATACCCGGAGGGCGCGTTCTATAGCCGCGTCACCCCGGAAGATGTCCCGGAAATCGTTGAGGAGCACCTGCTCAAGGGCCGTATCGTCCGCCGCCTGCTCTACAAAGAGACGGTCGTCGACGAAAACACCACCAAGTCCCTCAACGAGACCACGTTCTACGCAAAGCAGATGCGTGTCGCACTGCGCAACTGCGGCGTCATCAACCCGGAGCAGATCGATGAATACATCGCGCTCGACGGCTATCAGGCCATCGGCAAGATCCTCACGGAGAAGATCCCGCCCCAGCAGGTCATTCAGACCATGCTCGATTCCGGCCTCCGCGGTCGTGGCGGTGCAGGCTTCCCCACCGGCCTTAAGTGGAAATTCGCAGCGGCAAACGATGCCGATCAGAAATATGTATGTTGTAACGCCGACGAGGGTGACCCGGGCGCATTCATGGACCGTTCCATTCTGGAAGGCGACCCGCACAGCGTCATCGAAGCCATGACCATCGCCGGTTACGCCATCGGCGCAACGCAGGGCTACATCTACATCCGTGCAGAGTACCCCATCGCGGTTCACCGTCTCCAGATTGCCATCAACCAGGCGAGAGAGTATGGCCTGCTCGGCAAGAACATCTTCGATTCCGGCTTTGATTTCGACCTTGAGATCCGCCTCGGCGCCGGCGCATTCGTGTGCGGCGAAGAGACCGCGCTCATGACCTCCATTGAAGGCAAGCGCGGCGAGCCGAGATGCCGTCCGCCGTTCCCGGCACTCAGAGGTCTGTTCCAGAAGCCGACCGTTCTGAATAACGTTGAGACGTATGCCAACATCCCGCAGATCTTCCTCAAGGGGCCGCAGTGGTTCCGCAGCATCGGCACAGAGAAGAGCGCGGGCACCAAGGTATTCGCACTCGGCGGCAAGATCAACAACACCGGCCTTGTTGAGGTCCCGATGGGCACCACCCTGCGTGAAGTCGTCGAAGAGATCGGCGGCGGCATCCCGGGCGGCCACAAGTTCAAGGCTGCACAGACCGGCGGTCCTTCCGGCGGCTGCATCCCGGCGTCCCTCATCGATACGCCGATCGATTACGACAGCCTCATCGCCATCGGCTCCATGATGGGCTCCGGCGGCCTCATCGTTATGGATGAGACGACCTGCATGGTCGATATCGCAAAGTTCTTCCTCGAGTTCACCGTCGATGAATCCTGCGGCAAGTGCACCCCGTGCCGTGTCGGCACAAAGCGCCTGCTTGAGATCCTCAACAAGATCACAAGCGGCAAGGGCACGCTCGAAGACATCGATAAGCTCGAAGAGCTCTGCTACTACATTAAGGAAAACTCCCTCTGCGGTCTCGGCCAGACAGCGCCGAACCCGGTTCTTTCCACACTCAAGTATTACCGTGATGAGTACATTGCACACGTCACCGAGCATCGCTGCCCGGCAGGCGCCTGCAAGGCCCTCACGAATTACGTCATCGATGCGGACAAGTGCAAGGGCTGCACGCTCTGCGCACGCAACTGCCCGGTCGGCGCCATCTCCGGCACCGTCCGCGAGCCGCATGTCATCGATACGCAGAAGTGCATCAAGTGCGGCGTCTGCCGTGAAAAGTGCAAGTTCGGCGCCATCGAAAAGAAGTAAGGAAGGAAGTTGAGAATAGCATGGATATGGTAAATATTAAGATCAACGGCATGTCCTATGAGGTCGCTGCCGGCAGCACGATCCTCGAAGCCGCAAGAGAAGCCGGAATCGACATTCCCACCCTTTGCTTCTTGAAGGACGTCAACCAGATCGGCGCATGCCGTATGTGCATGGTCGAAGTCAAGGGCGCAAGATCGCTTGTTGCCGCCTGCGTGTACCCGGTAAACGAGGGCATGGAGGTCTTCACCAATACGCCGAAGGTTCAGAAATCCAGAAAAATGACACTGGAGCTCTTGCTCTCCGTGCATGACCGCAAATGTCTCTCCTGTAAGAGAAGCGGCACCTGCGAGCTGCAGAAGCTCTGCAACGATATGGGCATCGACAGCGAAAACCGCTATGAAGGCGCGGTTCCCGCCGGCAAGAAGGATTACAGCACGCTGCACCTTGAAAGAGATAACGCAAAGTGCATCCTGTGCCGCCGCTGCGTGGCAGCCTGCCAGCAGCAGCACGTCGCCGTCATCGGCGCAAACAACCGCGGTTTCGATACCGAGATCGGCTGCGCATTTGAGATGCCGCTCAGCGAAGTGGCCTGCGTTTCCTGCGGCCAGTGCATCGTCTCCTGCCCGACCGGCGCTTTGACCGAGAAGGACAACACGCAGGACGTCATCGATGCCATCAACGATCCCGAAAAGATCGTCGTCGTGCAGACGGCTCCGGCTGTGCGCGCAGCGCTCGGCGAAGAGTTTGGCATGCCGATCGGCACGAACGTAGAAGGCAAGATGGTCGCAGCTCTGCGCCGCCTTGGCTTCGATAAGGTCTACGATACCGATTTCGGTGCCGATATGACCATCATGGAAGAAGCGAACGAGTTCATTGACCGCGTGAAGAACGGCGGCAAGCTGCCGATCATCACCTCCTGCTCTCCGGGCTGGGTCAAGTTCTGCGAGCACTACTTCCCGAACCTCACAGAAAACCTCTCCACCTGCAAGTCCCCGCAGCAGATGACCGGTGCGCTCATCAAAACGTGGTTTGCAGAAAGAGAAGGCATCGACCCGAACAACATCGTCTCCGTTTCCGTCATGCCGTGCGTCGCGAAGAAATTCGAGATCAACCGTGACGATGAAGACGCAGCCGGTGTGCCGGATGTCGATATCTCCATCACCACCCGCGAGCTTGCCCGCATGATCAAGATGGCACAGCTCAACTTCGCAAGACTGCCGGAAGAGGATTTCGACCCGGTCATGGGCGTTTCCACCGGTGCAGCCACCATCTTCGGCGCAACGGGCGGCGTTCTGGAAGCAGCGCTCCGTACCGCAGCCGATGTGCTTGAGGGCGTCGACCACGACAACATCGAGTATAAAGAGATCCGCGGCACGAAGGGCTTCAAGGAAGCTGTCTACAAGGTCGCCGGCATGGATGTCAAGGTCGCTGTCGTCAGCGGTCTGAACAACGCGAACGAGCTGCTCAAGAAGATCGAAAGCGGCGAAGCCGACTACCACATTGTGGAAGTCATGTGCTGCCCGGGCGGCTGCGTAAACGGCGGCGGCCAGCCGATCCAGCCGTCTACGGTCCGCAGCTTCACGGACATCAAGGCCCTGCGCGCAAAAGCCCTCTACGATGAGGACGAGGCCAAGACGCTCAGAAAGAGCCACCTGAACCCCGTCGTCAAGGAGTGCTACGCCTGGATGGGCGGCGAGCCCGGCTGCCATAAGGCACACGAGCTGCTGCATACGTCTTACGTCAAGCGCGATCGTTTCTAAATTTAAATTTAAGGTGTTTAAGAGCCACTGCGAGTAATCACAGTGGCTCTTTTTATGTCGGCTCCATCTGACATAGGGAAAGGAAGTGATACAGCGTGCCAATGAACTTCACGGTACCTTTCACTTAGAAAAAAACTGTGTATATAAAAAGAGCGGCGCAAAGCCGCTCTTTCAGGGAACTCATGCAACTGGGTTCTCTACAATTTGAACGTCCCCCGGACGTTCAAATCTACCTTCTTAGTTTTGAGTTAGGCAAAAGTATTCCGAACTCTGCGGAGTTCGGCTTAGGGCTCAGCCCAAGAATCCGCGACCTTTTTTGAAAAAAGGTCGATCAAAAACTTTTAACCCACGTTTTGCGTCATCACTGTGCTACCGTTTCCAACAGCTTGCAAATATCCATGGCTGCATTCTGATTGATAACTGCTCTCTGCCGTTTGCGCATTTCCTCCGCATTTCCCGGCTCTGAAAGCCTTTCCACCGCCGACAAAAGCTCTGTTTCTGTGTTTTCCACATTTACGGCGATACCCTCCTTGGCAAAAAACTCCGCGTTGCGGCTTTCGCACCCCGGTATCGGCGAAATGTGCACAAGCGGCACGCCCGCCGCGGCGCTCTCCGTAGATGAAAGTCCGCCCGGCTTCGAGATAAACACGTCGCTTGCCTTTAAATTCGCAAGGATGATTTTACGGATAGCCGCAAAATTTCGAATCTTGTGCAAAAGATCATCACCGGCCACTATTTTACAATTTAAATCCGAAAATTCCTATAACAAAAACCGCTCGGGCTTTACGGCTTCGAGCGGTTTTATATTACAAGAAAGATTATTTGTGGTAAAGGTTATTGTCCTCATACGTTGCTTCGCACGTCACGTTGATGCCAAGGCGTTTGAATACGCTGTCGTCTACCGTGCCGAGGATTACGCTGGAGTGCAAATCACAGCCGCTCAGCTCGTCCAGCTTCTGCATGGCGCGCATCGCGTTTTCGTCGGTCGCCGCGCTGATGGCGAGCGCCACCAACATCTCATCGGTGTGCAAGCGCGGGTTTCGGCTCTGCATGTAGTCGGTTTTCAGCGTCTGAATCGGCGCAATGACCGTCGGCGAGATGAGCTTCACCTCGTGCGGAATGCCTGCAAGCATCTTCAAAGCGTTCAGTGTCAACGCAGAGGAAGCACCCAGCAATTCCGATGTGCGCCCCGTCACAATCGTGCCGTCCGGCAGCTCTAAAGCTGCCGCGGGCTGTCCTGTCGCTTCCGCGCGCTTCAATGCTGCGGGCACGACCGGGCGGTTCTCCGGCTCCAACTTCAGCTGGCGCATCAGGTTCTCGATTTTCTGTAATTCCGCTTCGGAAGCAAGACCTTGGCGCACAAGGCACGCCGTCTTAAAATAGCGGCGAATAATCTCCTGCTTCGAGGCTTCGCGGCACACTTCATCATCGACGATGGACAGACCCGCCATGTTCACGCCCATGTCCGTCGGGCTCGCGTACGGGCACTCGCCGTAAATCTGCTCAAACATCGCGCGCAGCACGGGGTAGATTTCAATGTCGCGGTTGTAGTTTACAGTTGTCTCACCGTACGCCTCAAGGTGGAACGGGTCGATCATGTTCATATCATTCAGGTCAGCCGTCGCCGCTTCATAGGCAAGGTTCACCGGGTGCTTTAAGGGAAGGTTCCAAATGGGGAAGGTCTCAAACTTCGCGTAGCCCGCCTTAATGCCGCGCTTGTGCTCGTGGTAAAGCTGCGAAAGGCAGGTTGCCATTTTGCCGCTGCCCGGGCCAGGCGCCGTCACCACAACAAGGGAGCGCGTCGTCTCAATATAATCGTTGCGGCCGTAGCCCTCGTCGCTTACGATGAGCTTCACGTCGGAGGGGTACCCCGGAATGCGGTACTGGCGGTAGACCTTCAGCCCCAGTGTCTTCATGCGCTGCTCAAAAATCGCCGCGGAGGGCTGGTCTGCGTACTGCGTCAGCGTGATGCTGCCCACGTATAAGCCGAAGCCGCGAAAAATATCAATCAAACGGATGACATCTGTGTCATACGTAATGCCAAGGTCGCTGCGGCGCTTGTTTTTCTCAATGTCGTTCGCGTTGATCGCAATGACAATCTCCGCCTGGTCTTTCAGCGCCAAAAGCATCTTGATCTTGTTGTCCGGTTCAAAGCCCGGCAGCACGCGTGAAGCGTGGAAATCGTCAAACAGCTTGCCACCGAATTCCAGATACAGCTTGCCGCCGAACTGGTCAATGCGTTCACGAATACGCGCAGACTGCAGCTCGATATACTTCTGACTGTCAAAACCGATTTTCTTCATGGTCATTCCCCTTCCTTAATTCATACGTCTTATGCGTCCTAAAATAAGCCCCTTTAGGGTGCATATGAAAAGCCGTAAACTTGTTTTACGATACACCCCGAATACAGTAAAAAAGCGGGCGTTCGGTATCTGCCCGCGAAAAATCTGTTTTTAGTATAGCAAAAAACGCGTTTTTTTTCAATAGCAAATCTTGGTTTGCGCCGCCTAATTTCGACTCTCTTCCGCGCGAGATATTGTCAGTATCTTCAAAAAGTGGTATACTGTTTATTAAATCGAAGTTTAATTTTAACGGCGGTACAGGGAGACACTTTTCATGAGCGAGCAGAAGCGAAACACAACGAAAAACCAAATATGCCTTGGGCTTTTGGCGCATGTCGATGCCGGCAAGACCACACTTTCGGAAGCGATGCTGTATGAAGGCGGGCAGCTCCGCCGTCTCGGGCGCGTCGATCATCAGGACGCGTTTCTCGATACCGACGTGCAGGAGCGCGAGCGCGGCATCACCATTTTCTCAAAGCAGGCCGTTTTACCGCTCGAACATACCGCGTTTACGCTGCTCGATACCCCCGGTCACGTCGATTTTTCCAGCGAAATGGAGCGCACGCTTCAGGTGCTCGATTACGCTGTGCTCGTTATCAGCGGCACAGACGGTGTGCAGAGCCACACGCGTACGCTGTGGCGGCTTTTGGAGCGCTATAACGTCCCCACGTTCCTCTTCATCAACAAAATGGATCTCGACGGCGCAGACCACGATAAAGTCTTAGCCGAACTGCAAAAGCTCAGCACCGGTTGCGTCGATTTCACATCTCCCGAAGCGGAACGCGATGAAAACATCGCCGTTTGTGACGAAGACACGCTCGCCCATTACCTCGAAACGGGCGAAGTCGAATGTCCCGAGATTAAACGCCTCATCAAAAATCGCAAGCTTTTTCCGTGTTGGTTCGGCTCGGCTTTGAAGTTAGACGGCGTAAAAGAACTTTTAAACGGTCTTGAAATGTACACCGAAATGCCCGAATACCCTAAGGCTTTCGGCGCGAAGGTCTTCAAAATCGCACACGATAATCAGGGCGCACGGCTCACGTATTTGAAGGTCACAGGCGGCGCTTTGCCCGTTAAAATGGTCCTTAAAGGCGGCGCGGGCGAAAACGTATGGGCAGAAAAAGCCGACCAGCTCCGCATCTATTCCGGTGGGAAATTCCGCCTTGCGGAGGAAGTCACCGCGGGCGGCGTGTGCACCGTAACGGGCCTCACGCACACGTATCCCGGGCAGGGACTCGGTGCGGAGGAAGACACCCCCGCGCCCGTGCTTGAAAGCTTTTTGACGTATCAGGTCTTCTTGCCGGACGGCATGGAGCCGCACACCGCCGTGCGCTGTTTGCGCGTTTTGGAGGAAGAAGACCCCCAGCTTCATGTCGTGTGGAACGAGCAATTACACGAAATTCACGTGCAGATCATGGGCGCGGTGCAGCTTGAAGTTTTGCAGCGCGTCTTAAAAGAGCGCTTTAAAATGGAGGTCACGTTCGGCACCGGCAGTATTGTCTACCGCGAGACGATCGAAGAACCCGTTGAAGGCATGGGGCATTTTGAGCCCCTGCGCCATTACGCCGAGGTGCACCTGCTCTTAGAGCCCGGCGAGCGCGGCAGCGGTATGCGTTTCGGCACCGTGTGCAGCATGGATGTGCTTGACCGCAACTGGCAGAATCTCATTTTAACGCACCTTGAGGAACGCAGCTACCCCGGCGTGCTGACCGGTTCGCCCATCACGGATATGAAAATCACGCTTCTCATCGGCCGTGCGCATTTAAAGCACACCGAGGGCGGCGATTTTCGTCAGGCCACCTATCGCGCTGTGCGCCACGGCTTATTACAGGCGAAAAGCGTGCTTTTAGAGCCGTGGTACGATTTCCGATTAGAGGTTCCGCAGTCGCAGGTCGGCCGCGCCATTTCGGACATGCAGCGCCTTTGCGCGGAGTTCGAGCCGCCGCAGACCGAGGGGGAAAACGCCGTCATCACGGGCTTTGCGCCCGTCTCCGAAATGCAGGGTTATACCTTAGAGGTCGCATCATACACGCGCGGGCTTGGCAGCCTTATTTGTATGCCGAAGGGCTACTTGCCGTGCCATAATGCCGAAGAGGTCATCGAGCATATCGGCTACGATGCCGAGCACGATTTGGAGAACACCGGCGATTCCGTTTTCTGCTCGCACGGCTCCGGCTTCGTCGTCCCGTGGCGCGAGGCCGCGTCTCACATGCACCTCGAAAGCGGTTGGAAGCCCGCAAAGCCGGAAATGGAATCTACCGAAACCGAAGCTCCCGTGCGCGCCGCCGCCCAGCTGCCGCCCGTCTTCGACGATGAGCTGCGCGCCATTTTCGAGCGCACCTACGGCCCCATCCGCCGCCGCGATCTGCAGCCGCAAAGCGCTGTCCGCGCCGCCGAAAGCAGCGGCAAGGGGGAGTGGAAGGTGCCGGAAAAGGTCTTCGAGCCCGAGTATCTCCTCATCGACGGCTACAACATTCTCTTTGCATGGGACGATCTAAACAAGGTCGCCGAAAAGGATATCGACACCGCTCGACAGATTTTAATGGATAAAATTTGCAATTATCAGAGCTTCAGCCGCAGCACATGCATCCTCGTTTTCGATGCCTATCGCGTCCCGCGTGACGTGGAGGACGTTATCCGTTACCACAACATTTCCGTGGTGTTCACAAAGCAGGCGGAAACGGCAGATACCTACATCGAGCGCGCCACGTTCGAGATCGGCAAAAAGCACCGTGTGCGCGTCGCCACGTCCGACGGCGCAGAGCAGATGATCGTGCTTGGCCACGGTGCACGCCGCGTTACGGCCTCCGAATTCAAGGTGGAGGTCGATGAAGCGAACAAGCGCATGCGCGAGGTCATCGCCGATTGGAACGAAAAAGAAAGCGCCCGCCACGCGCATAAGCCTTTCAAAAATTTAACGGATCAAGCGCGGAGTAATCTGCGTGCGTATACAGAAAACAACAAAACACAAAGAAAGGAAGATGGAAAATGAAAGTCTTACTCTTAAACGGCAGCCCGAAGGCGAACGGCAATACTGCCGTTGCTCTGCATGAAATGGTGGATATTTTCAACAAAGAAGGCATCGAAACGGAAGTTATTCATGTCGGCAACAAAGACATCCGAGGATGTGTGGCATGCGGGCAATGTTCTAAGCTGGGGCACTGCGTTTTTAACGATCTTGTCAACGAAGTTGCGTCGAAATTTGCGGAAGCGGACGGTCTTGTCGTCGGCAGTCCGGTGTATTATGCCTCCGCAAACGCGACACTTGTTGCGCTTTTGACGCGCCTGTTTTACAGCACTCCATTCGATAAAACGATGAAAGTCGGCGCTGCCGTTGTGGCTGCCCGCCGCGGCGGCCTTTCCGCCACGTTTGACGAACTCAACAAATTCTTTACGATCTCCGGCATGCCCGTCGCGTCCAGTCAGTATTGGAACAGCATTCACGGCAGAGCACCGGGCGAGGCGAAAGAGGATTTGGAGGGTCTGCAAACCATGCGCACCTTGGCGAGAAATATGACTTTTTTGATGAAGAGCATTGCGCTCGGTAAGGAAAAATTCGGCTTGCCGGAAACGGAACAGCGCATCGCAACGAACTTTATTCGGTAAAAAATACTGCTAAAGCAGCAAAGAAGCGCAGTTAAGCGACAAAGAGCATCTTTGCTGATTTTTCCTGTCTCTTATACACATCTCCGAGCCCACGAGACGCTCATGAATCT
>ERZ1026966.327-NODE-327-length-24374-cov-6.221021_pt1 | contig 24374 bp, 19 predicted proteins | sample MGYA00519296_ERZ1026966 | MGnify/ENA primary metagenome ERZ1026966 (study PRJEB26926, sample SAMN06164478) | human gut metagenome | biome: ENVO:00009003; feature: ENVO:2100002; material: ENVO:00002003 | host: Homo sapiens | place: USA | collected 2012 ... | reverse complement strand
CGAGATTCATGAGCGTCTCGTGGGCTCGGAGATGTGTATAAGAGACAGCTATTAGGTAGAGCTTAACTAATATGAAAACAGAAATGTATAATGTATATAGAACAAATGGAATGACAGGAGACAATATTATGAAGATCAAGCCAAATGATGTTATGATCAGGTATACAGGACGTATTGACTGGACAGATGCGGAGAAGCCGGTGTGGGTATATCCTTGTACATCTGCGGAGATGAAATTTACGGGCAATACTCTTAAGATAAAGGTGTTCAACAGGAATAACTATTGGGACAATTATCTTGGATGTATAATCGATCAGTCGCAGAGAAGTTATCTTTTAAATAAAGAGGGAATTACGGAACTTGATATAGTTGTTCCGGATAACGATACAAATGAACATTGTGTGCTGTTCTTCAAGAGACAGGATGCATGCCATGAGGTAACAATACTTGAGTATGAGATTGGAGATGGGGAGAGACTTCTTCCTTTGAAACCGCTGTCAGGCCGCCGTATAGAGGTGTATGGAGACTCGGTGTCAGCGGGCGAGGTATCGGAGGCTGTCGACTGCGTTGGAAAGGAAGACCCGGTACACAATGGCGGTTATTCTAATAGCTGGTATTCGTATGCGTGGATTACTGCAAGAAAGCTGAAAGCACAGATTCATGACATAGCCCAGGGAGGGATAGCTCTCATGGACAGGATAGGATGGTTCCAAGAGCCGAATCAGATTGGCATGGAAAGTGTGTGGGATAAGGTTCACTACAACCCTACATTTGGTCCGGCGACACGGTGGGATTTCTCCCAGTACACACCTCAGGTTGTTATAGTTGCTATAGGACAGAATGACAACCATCCGTATGATTTTATGAAAAATGACTATAACGGCAGGCAGGCGGAAACGTGGCGTGACCATTACATGAAATTTCTGGGAAAACTTAGGAAGACATATCCGGATGCACACATAATCTGCTGTACCACACTTCTCTGCCACGACTGTTCATGGGACAAGGCTATAGATGAAGTGGTTGACAATATGAATGATAAAATGATAACTCATTATGTATATGGAAGAAACGGATGCGGCACGCCAGGACATCTCCGAATACCGGAGGCGTGCGAGATGGCAACGGAGCTGGCCGAATATATAGAAGGTCTCGAAATTGAGGGGTGGAATTAAATTATATCCTAACTTAGAGGTAATATAGGATTATTAATGAGCTGATGTTCAAATATGGAGGATAAACCATGGAAAATTATGATCTTGAAAGAATAAAATCAGTTATACAGCGCGCCCAGAGTGGACAGGAACTTACAATAGGTTTCCTTGGCGGTTCGATAACGCAGGGAAGTTTGGCGACGGAGCATGAAAATACTTATGCATACAGGGTATACAAGTGGTGGTGTGATACATTTCCACAGGCAAAGTTCAATTATGTGAATGGCGGAATAGGCGGCACAGACTCATACTATGGTGTGTCCAGGGCTGTGACTGATGTGCTCATGTACCAGCCGGACTTTGTGGTTGTGGATTTCAGTGTAAATGATGTGGATAACATATACTGTGAAGAGACCTTTGAAGGTGTGCTGAGAACACTGCTTGGCTGGCATTCAAGACCGGCGGTTGTCGTTCTCAATAATGTTTTCTACGACACGGGTGTGAGCACTCAGGATATCCACAACCGACTTGCAGATCATTATGGAGTGTCACATGTGAGCGTGCACGACACCATATATAGGCGGATGAAGGCGGGAGAATATAACAGGATCGACATAACCCCGGATGGACTTCATCCAAATGACAAGGGACATGGTCTGGTAGCCGGTGAGATAACAAAGTTTCTTGAGAGTATTGTGGGTGATCTCATACAGTCTGAGAATTTGTCTGATGACTCAAATACGGATGCCGCAGATACTGGCGCGGACATAGAGAGAAATATACAGGATGAATCGGTCTGCTCATGTGTACTTCCTACCCCTGTTACCGCAAATGCATATGAGGATGCAAGAAGGCTTACCATACGCGAGATATGTCCTAAGCTTTCAGGGTTCAGGGCTGATACTCATGAGAAGATGGGACATCTTGATCATTTCAAGAATGGATGGACAGGTGTACATGCCGGTGATAGCATAACATTTGAACTTGAGGGAAGCTGCATAGGAATACAGTACAGAAAGACCATATCAAGACCTGCTGTCAGGGCTCAGGCTGTGCTTGATGGGGACGTCGAGCATCCGGTTTTATTGGATGGCAATTTTGATGAGGACTGGGGTGACTGTCTGTATATAGAGCCTGTGCTTCATCATGGTGAGAAGAAGAAACACACACTTGAGATAACGGTTCTTGATGATGAGAGTGTGGGTACAACACCATTCTATCTTATGTCCATAATAGTTGCATGATAAGTATGTGATTAAGAGAATGACAATGTTCAGATTGGCATAGATATTTGAAGAATTAAATTAAAATAAACAATATTGTGTATTGCAATATTGGGGATAGAGGACTATTATTAGCTCAGATGTACAAAGAGGTACTGCAGAATCTTGCAGTGCCTCTATTTTTTTATGATGAATTTTATATCCGTACAGATTTTTGAGGAGGATGATATTATGACACCGATGAACAATGCAGATTATCTTATCAGATTGCAGCACGCAGATGAACTTGACGCTATGAAGGCAGCAAAAAAGGCAAGCGGACTCACATATGAGGCGCTGGCAGAGAAAATAGGTGTGAATAAAGTATGGCTCGCATCAGCATTTGAGGGACAGCAGTATGTGCCTGAAGAATATTGCGATAAGCTTGCAGAAGCACTGGGAATAGATAAGTCAGCCACGGCATTTCTCGCAGAGCACCCATATAAAGGCAACACGGATCCTATTCTCTACAGACTTCATGAGGTCATTGATACATATGGCCCTGCCATCAAGGACATAATCCACGAGCAGGGCGGAAATGCCATCATGAGTGCCATCGATTTTGGCCTTGACGTGGATGTGACTGAGGATGCCGAGGGCAACCACAGAGTCATCATCAAGTTTGACGGAAAACTCCTGCCATATGCCAAGAAGGGTCAGTATCCTTGGTAGAGTTGATGTGTTGACATTACAATTGTTGTAAGGTTTAATATCATGTGGGGACGGAGGTAACGGACGCCCTCCGTCCACATCAACATGAAAGACGAGGCCATACAAATCAATGGAAAAGAACCTTACGACCGGCAGTGTGCCAAAGACGATGGCGTACTTTGCACTGCCTTATCTATTATCTTATTTTCTACAGACTCTATACGGGATGGCGGATCTGTTCATCATAGGGCAGTTCTGTGGCAATGATGCCGGAGCCACCACAGCGGTGGCAAATGGCTCCCAGGTCATGCACATGCTCACGGTTATTCTGGTGGGACTTGCCATGGGAACAACTGTTGTCATAGGAAAAGCAGTGGGGGCGAAGAAGCTTCAGGATGCACAGGCGGCCATAGGAAATACAGTCACCATCTTCATGATAATATCAGTATTGCTTACAGTAATGCTGCTCATTTTTATAAATCCAATAGTTGCAGTTATGGATACCCCGGAGGAGGCTGTCAAAGGAATCACGGATTATCTGATAGTATGCTTCATAGGAATTCCATTTATAACAGCATACAACGTGATAAGTTCCATATTCAGGGGACTTGGCGATTCTAAGAGTCCTATGTACTTCATCGCGGTTGCATGCGGCCTTAATATTGCACTTGATTATATATTTATAGGTGTCTGTGGCATGGGCCCTCTTGGCGCAGCACTTGGAACAACGCTGGCTCAGACGTTCAGTGTCATCATATCATTTGCCGCAATAAAGAGGATGAATACAGGGCTGAAGCTCACGAGAAATGACTTTGTTCCGAGAAAAACCGTGCTCGGCGAGATAGTGAAGATCGGTCTCCCGGTGGCTGTTCAGGACGGATGCATACAGATCGCTTTCATTGTGATAACAGTCATAGCCAACAACCGTGGTGTTAATGATGCCGCGGCAGTTGGAGTTGTGGAGAAGATGATAAGCTTTATATTCATAGTGCCATCCTCCATGCTGGCAACTGTATCCGCGCTTGCCGCCCAGAATATAGGAGCGGGAAAGCACGACAGGGCGGAGCAGGTCCTGAGATACGCACTGGGGATCATAGTGGCTTATGGAGTCATTGCAATAGCTGTTGTTGAACTGTTTGCACCTGAGCTCGTGGGACTTTTCAGCAAGAACAAGGTGGTTGTGACCATGGGTGTCCAGTATATAAGCAGCTATATCGTGGACTGCGTATTTGCGGGAATACATTTCAGTTTCACCGGATATTTCTGTGCCTATGGCAAATCCTACATAGGATTTATACACAATATGATAGCCATAGTATGTGCAAGGATTCCGGGATCTTACATTGCATCTATCATGTATCCAGACACATTGTTCCCGATGGGATTTGCGGCACCGGCTGGATCATTTATATCCATAGTGATATGCGTGGGAGCATTTGTGTGGATGAAGAGGCGCGGTACGTTGTATAAGACAAACTTATAAGAGATATGTATATTGGTGACAGGAATGTTTATTGTGCGTTCATTTCGTAAAGGTATTATGATCGTTCGGATACAAGTGGCAGTTCATTGATCATCAGTCGTGAGGAATATCATGGAACCTACCGTCCAGCTCCTCGGTCTTGACCACGTTGATAAATGCGTGCTCATCGATCCCACGGATCATCGGGATGAGCTCACGCTTCGCTTCCGAGTTGATGACGGAGTAGATGAGGGTTTTCTCCTTCTCCTCGTAACATCCGACACCCTTGAACAGAGTAGCGTCATGGTGAGTCAGGTCGCTGATGGCGTGGTAGATCTCATTTGACTTGTCGGAGATGATGAACAACGTTTCTTTCTTATATCTCTTATACAGAAGCTGGATCACCTGCGTGCTGCAGAACTGGTAAATGATCGAATACAGAGCCTTTGACCAGCCGAACAGTGCACCGGCGGCGATCAGCATCACGATGTTTCCGAGCAGTATGTAGTTCCACGCATCTATACCCTTCTGGTGGGACAGGAATATGCTGATGAAATCAGTTCCCCCGGTGCTGGTTCCAACGTTCAGGCACAGGCTGATGGCGAGTCCGTTGATGAGACCGCCGAACAGGCTTACAAGCATTATGTCGTCAGTGAATACATATGATGGCAGAATATCCACAAATATACTCGACAGAAGAATGACTATGATCGAATAGAGGGTAAATCTTTTGCCGATATATTTGTATGATATGTATGTGGGAAATAGATTCAGTCCAATGTTGAATACTGCAAAAGGCACGCTTATGTGCAGAAATTTTATTCCAATGTTCTGGAGAAGCAGGGATGCTCCGGAGAACCCGCTTGGAAACAGTCCTGCGGTCTTGGCAAAGCATCGGAGATTCCATGCGTATAGTATAGATGCAAATACGACGATGAACAGGCGGAATATCTGATAAAATCTTGGGTGTTTTAACTCTAGAGATTGAAACATAGCGGTACCTCCTTTGTAAGTGTCACTGTAAAATGCGGTTAATTTTCAAATGGGCGAACCCTCAAAGTCACGCCTAAATCCTTGCATATCTGGCGGCATCGCTTGATCTTGTCCTCAGGCATGACCTTTTCTACAACGGTCATGACAACATTGGGAACGTACCTTTTGGCAAGAACGGCAAAATCCTTGATGGCCGCGTAGGACTGGATCCCATAGCGTGATCTGGTCAGTTCAAGAAATTCATTTTCATCAGGGGCGTTCAGGGATATTGATACAGTGTCGAATCGGCCCTCAAGCTCTGGTGTGACATCTCTCCCATATATAAGATTGGCAAGTCCGATGGTGTTGAGACGGACTTTGAGATTGGGATATGTGTTTTTCAGTGAATCGATCACCGCGCACACGTCTTCAAGTCTCTCAAGAGGCTCGCCAAATCCACAAAATACAAGTTCATTTATGATATTCAGGTCATACTTTGAGAAAAGCTCCAGAACCTCCTCTATAGAAGGCTCGCCATCCTTCAGCCAGAGAGTATTGTTCTCCTGCTGCTTTTTTGTCTGCCTCAGGCAGAACACACAGCTGCATGGGCATTTGTTTGTCATGTTTACATATATATTTTTGCCTGTGAGATCCCCGCTCTTTGCAATGTCGAGGTAACCTTCCTCACCGACTTTTCCGGTTACAGTGTATAAAACCATAGTTGAATCTCCAATCGTTTAAGTTATTCCTCAGTCAGATCCTTCATGTACATCTCAAAGCACAATCCCCAGTTCTCCGGAACATTGTTCTCAACGCAGTAGCTTATGCACTTTGATACATATGAAGCGGCCTTTTTCACGGACTCATAGACGCTGTGTCCGTTCAGATACATACCCGCAATGATGGCTGCGATCACATCTCCGGTGCCGCTCCTGTCGCCGCCGATCCTGTCAACCATGACCATCTGGAAATCCTCATCCTTGTTGTAGATGAAGTTGGCTATCTGAGTCTTATTGAAATGTATTCCTGTCACAACGATATGTTCCGGTCCCTGCTCCGCCAGGGCCATGCACATTTGCCTTAGCTCGTTCACGGTCACAGTGTGCTCCGGATATGGAAGATCAAGGAGGGTGCAAAGCTCCGTCAGATTAGGAGTGATAATGTCGGCATATTTTACAAGCTCCTTCATCTTGCTGCACATAGACGCGGTATAGGTTGGGTACAGCTTGCCGTAGTCACCCATGACTGGATCGACGATAACAAAATTCTTCTCGTTTTTAAAGTATTTGATAAAGTCGATAACTATATCAACCTGTTCCTCAGAACCGAGAAATCCTGTTGATATGGCATCGAACTGCAGCTCCAGATCTTTGTAGGTCTGGATGTAATCCCGCATTTTTGGTGTGTAGTCATCAAAGTAAAATATAGGAAACTGTGTATGTGTAGATAGTATTGCTGTTGGCACAGTGACAGCCTGGATCTTCATGGCGGACACTATCGGCGCCATGACAGCGATGGAACATCTTCCGAATCCTGTAACATCATTTATTAGAGCGATTTTTTTCTGCATCTTAGTTCTCCAAATTCAATAAATATAGTAGATTTTATCATCAAATACAGGTGTGTTCAATATTTGAATTCCGTCAGACCAAGTGAAATTTATGTTCAAAAGGGAGAGAATAGGTAAAATTTCCACATTGCCCCATATCTTGATAAGTAGTAAAATATAGGCAAATTTTGTATGGCTGGTGTTCAGGAGGAATGAGTATGAATGAAGTCGTTTTGAAGATATATGTCTTTTCGTCAATTATAATAGCCGCCACGGATATTATACTGGCTATGAAATCCATAAAAAAGAATAAGACGACGGGAAGGTTTCTGGGGCTTGCCTGCATAGGAGCAGCTATAGTTGATATCAGTTATCTTATCAGCATTATAAGCGATTCGTATATGGCCATGTCCGTCATGTCGAGTATATATTTCGTAAGCATTGATTATATGCTGGTATGTCTGCTCATATTTATTGTTTATTTTACAAAAGGACGTTTTTCAAAGTGTGGAAGAGCGGCGATAGGCGTATGCTTTTTTTACTGCCTGTATGAGCTTGTAATATTTGCCATAAACCCATTCAAAAATATAGCGATAGGGTATGTCAGAAGAGACACCGTGATAGCAAAATACAGCTATGATATGAAACCGCTGTATGATATGCATCTGGTTTTTTCATATGCGCTGGTGGGAGTGGTACTCATACTCCTTTTAAAGAAGCTTTGCAATATCCCACATGAATATCGTTTGCAGTACAGCAGTGTCATCCTGGGACTTCTTGCGCTCGTTGGTATAAATGCAATATTTCTCTACGCTCCGGGAGCGGAGGTGTACAAACTTCTGGATTATTCCATCTGTGGCTACAGTCTTACATCATATATTCTGTACTGGAGCTGCTTTAATTATTCAACCCATGGAATGCTCAACAAACTAAAGACAAACATATTCGAGAATATAGGTCAGGGAATAGTTTTGTTTGATTATGACAATCATTTGATCCTGCACAATGACAGGGCGGATGATTTCCTTGGAAAGGAACTCCTCTGCAAATGTGAGAATCTGCAGCAGTTTCTTGAGACGTATGATCTGTCCGTTGATCTTGCAGCTGATGACGACAGTTTTTCTCTGCAGTGCTATATAAAAGGTGATGACGGAGACAGACCTTTAAGGTGCGATATCAGAAGGCTTGACAACAAGGAAGGCCGCAGACTTGGTCAGATGTTTGTATTTTCTGATATATCTCTGGAGACGGATATGCTTACAGGATTTCAGAAATGGGATAGCTTTCAGAGACTTGCCATGGAAGAGGTGGACCATTTTACGTTTCCGGTTGGAGTGGCAATATGCGATATCAACGGATTGTCTGTGATCAACAGCACTCGTAGTAATCAGGCGGGTGACCAGAGGATAAATGCACTTGCGGGCATCATGAGAAAGAACTTTCCAGAGAGAACATATTATGTCAGGGGTATTGATGCGCACCTGATAGCACTTTGCAGTCACAGCAGTGAGGAAGAGATGACGGCATGTGTTGAAAAGGTCAAAGAACAGTATGATGGAAGTATACAGTATGCAGTGGGGGTGGCTGCGGATGAGGGACAGAGCATCGTCGCTGCAATCACTGATGCGGCAACAGCCATGAAGACAAAAAAGCTTGTGGACAGTGAATCATCGCACTTCAGATATGCTGACATCGCTTATAAGGGCTCTTGAGGAGTGCGACAGCGATACGGAACAGCATGTGCGTCGTACACAGGAGCTGGGGGCTGAGCTTGGCAGACGAATAGAGCTGTCAGATATCCAGCAGAGCAAGCTGGCGCTGCTTTGTCTGCTCCATGACATAGGGAAGGTAGGAGTTCCTATGGAGATACTCAACAAGCCGGGAAAACTCACGGATGAGGAATGGAAGATCATGCGTTCCCACGTTGAGAAGGGTTATGAGATCGCCATGAGCAACACAGAACTCAGACAGATCGCGGAGGAGATAAGGCATCATCATGAGAGATGGGATGGAAATGGATATCCGGATGGACTGAGCCGTGAAAGCATACCGGTTCTGTCACGTGTGATCGCGGTGGTCGATGCATTTGACGCAATGATCAATGACAGACCTTACAGAAAGGGTATGCCGATATCAAAAGCGATAGAAGAATTAAAGAGCTGCGCGGGCAGCCAGTTTGATCCATATATAGTTTCTGAGTTTATCAGGCTTGTCTCAGAGAAGTATGCGAATTCACTGGAAAATGAATCAAAGCAGAGGGTTGCTGATGGTGGTGTCGGTGCAGATGGTAATGGAGAGAATGTTGGTGATCGAACTGCCCCAGGAGATGGTCTGGCGGACGCTGATGGTGATGGCGCCAGCACAGACGACGAACAGACAGAGATCCAGATTATGGCGCGCAGACAGATGGTGGATTTTACTGAATATGGCAAGGATGCGTTTCGTGTACATACAGTCAAATATAGCAGATATCTGGTGGATGAAAACTGGAGGATCATATCTGTAGACGATAATTTTGAGGAGCTTACGGGTTACAGCAAGGAGGACATAGAGAATAATATCATAACCCAAATCGACCTTATACCGGACGAGGATAAAACAGAATATCTCTGTCAGGTAAATGCGAATCTGGCAAAGAGCACATTTGTATTTCAGGAACACAAGATACATAGGAAGGATGGCAGGGATATATATGTATTATGTACTGGAAGAATGTTTTATGATTCGGCACTTCAGAAAGACAGAGGAGAAATAGTAATAGTGGATGTATCAAGTACATATGCTTTGAAGATGCTGACAGATGCGGAGCAGAATAAGGCGGATGTGAGACTCAGAAACTGGGAGAATACCTATCGTACAGATCCCCTCACAGGACTTTTGAACCATGCGGCATTTAGAAGTGACATGGAGCAGAGACTTCTTGAGTGTACGCACACAGCGGTGATGATCATGATGGATGTAGACAGATTCAAGCAGTACAACGACACCTACGGACATCACAATGGCGACAAATATCTTGTCCTTGTGGCACAGACACTGCAGGCGGCACTCCGCGGTGATGACCATGCATGCCGTATGGGCGGTGATGAATTTGCAGCCATGCTGTTCTTCAACAAGAGTGTGTCTGATGACGTGATAAGGGAACGTGCTCAGCAGATATTTGACAAGGTGAACCTGACTGTGAAGGCCACAGAGGGAGGAACAGGAATCTCCATGGGTGCGGTGATCGCAAGAACTGAACTGACATTCAACGAGATGTATGAGGAGGCGGATAACGCCCTCTATGATGTTAAGGAGAGTGGAAGAGGCAGGATTGAGGTGAAGAGGCATGGGGAGTAGATCGTATATCTTCAACATACTTCATAAAGATCTTCACAAAAAACTCCACAAAGAACCTTTGCTTCCTATGAGTCTGATCTTGTTTGCCGTAATTTTGGCATATTCTTTTCGACTTATTGGAAGAGGAAGTTTCTATCCTACTCTGTTTTCTTATCTGCGTAGTTTCATTTATATCGGGCTTTATGCCGCCTGGGGAATTTCAATCCGCCAACGTATCGTGCAGAAACAGGTCGGACAATATCTGACAGGCGTTTCGGTGCTTTTGATTTTGTGGTTTACCTTTCGCTCAGCAAAATACTTTATATTCTGGCAGCCGGTTGCAATAAGATACCAGTGGTATCTATTCTATCTGCCAATGCTGTTTGTACCCATGCTTGCACTGCTGATCGCAATGTCTCTGGGCAAGCCCGATGAATATAAACTGCCAAAATCTGTCTGGCTATTGTCTGTCGTTTCGGGAGTTTTGCTTATTCTAGTGCTTACGAATGATCTACATCAATTAGTTTTCACATTCCCTAAAGATGCGGATGTCTGGTCTGATGCAGATCATGGCTACGGTGTGTGCTATTTTGCCGTGATCGCATGGCAGGTGTTTTGTGCCGTAGCAGCACTTATTTTTATGCTCTTTAAATGCAGGTTAAAGCGCGGTAAGCATCGTTATTTGCCCGTAATTCCATTTGCGATATCGCTGGCTTATCTTGCATTGAACTATGTTGGTACGCCATGGCTGAAACATTTATTCGGTGACGTTACGGCATTTCAAAGTCTTATGTATATGCTCGGTTTCGAGGCTTGCATTGCTTGCGGATATATTCATTCAAACAGCCGTTACGCAGATCTTTTTGCCTCATCTGTCGGCACATCGGCAGAAATTACTGACAGAGACTTCAACATTCGCTATGCAGCGTTGAATATTGAACCTATATCAAAGGAAACAATGAGAAAAGCCGAGAAAGCTCCTGTCACAGTAGACGGTGGGCTGACCGTACATACTATGCCCATCGGCGGCGGTTATGCGGTATGGACAGAGGATGTGTCGGCGCTGCTTGCCATTAAGGAAGAATCAGAATGTCTTGCGGAAGAGCTTGCCGAAAGAAATGAGATTCTTCGCTATGAATACAGGCGGGAGTCGAAACGCCGCAAGGTGGAGGAGCAAAACCGACTGTTCGATCTATTGCAGTCGGCAACACAAAAACAGATCAACCGCATTTCGGCATTGACACAGGAATACCGCCGAATCTCAAAATCTGATACAGACAGAGTTAAAATGCTACTTGCCGAGATTGCCGTTTTATGCAGTTATATCAAACGCCGTAAGCATTTGACACTGCTTGCCGACCGAGATTGTAAGGTTGCAGTCAGCGAGCTTGAGAGAGCTTTTTCCGAATCGTTACAGACATTAAAGCTTTTAAATGTACGCAATACTCTGTATGTGGACAGTGAACTTTCCACGATTTCGGGCAAAAATGCTGCTGCGATATTAGATTTTTATGAGGAAGTAATAGAAGCAGATCTTGAAAATTTAACAAGTGTGCAGATAAGCCTCGCAAATATAAATGGATTGCGGCTGTCGCTGAATGTCTGTTGTGAAGCCGACCTGTCGATCTTTTTAAATAAAGGTAACGTTCTTTATGAAATGGACGATGACGCAGGCTACCAGCATCTTGTATTTATTATTGAGGGAGGTGCCGCCGTATGAGTGCCTTTTCTTCACTTCCGGTCTTTTTGCAGACCTTAATACCACTTCTGCTGTTTGTGGAAGCTGTGCTTGAATTGGGACTTTTTATATATCAACTTTCGCATCGTTCAAAATTGCATGATAATTTACCGAGTCTTGTGATTTTTGCGTTTTTGCTTACGCTTTTGTTCTCGGTAACACAGGGGGATCCGTTCAATGGCAAGGATGCGTTTTTATTAGATGCGCCCTGGCTGATTTTCATTACAGTAATTTTCGTTGTTGTTGTTCATTTTGCCTTTGCTATGACGAGAGAGTATCGCCGCCGAAAGAACATGCTATCTCCATTTTCCGTTAAAGATGCCACAGACAAGCTGCCTATGGGGGTGTGCTTTGCCGATCCGAACGGGCGTATTGTCCTTTGCAATGACCGTATGCGCCGTCTGTCGTTTGCACTGAGCGGGCATGAGTTTCAGATTACCGACGATCTTGAAAAAGCGTTGGAGTACCCCGATAAAAGTATTATCGTTAATGGCGATTGTTACATACTGCCCGATAAGACAGTTTGGCAATTCCGCAAGCAGCATATAACCGTTGACAATGATGAAAACTGGCTTCAAATGACAGCGCATAATGTCACTGAACTTTATAATGGCAATGTTCGTCAAACTGCTATTAACGATGAGCTGAAAGAGGTCAATCGAAAGCTACAAAAAATGTATGAACGAATGGCCGATGATATAAAAGAAAAAGAAATTCTTGACCTGAAAATACATATACATGACACAATCGGAAGAAGCTTGCTGACAATTCGTGATATAATGGAAAGCGACGAAAACACTGACAAAAAGCTTGAGGCTTTACAGGAAGCAACCGCAGTGCTTACAAGCGATCGAGTGACAGCCAGCGGAACGATGGAAGAGGTTGTTCAGACAGCGGAAATTCTCGGTGTAACGGTGATGATGGATGGATGCCTTCCGGTCGATTCACTTGCCGAAGAGCTTACCGTTGTCGCTGCGAAAGAATGTGTAACAAATTGTATCAGGCATGCCGGAGGCAATGAGGTATATATCAGCGTAAATGGGCGAAAGGATGTGTTTGATATTACGATAACGAACAATGGCGCTGCACCGTCGGGCCCTATTAAGGAGGGCAGCGGACTCTCGTCGATTCGCCACAGCATAGAATCTGCCGGTGGAGAAATGCACACTGTATATAAGCCACGATTTGAATTGCTGCTTATCATTCCAAAGGATGCGTCAAGTTTTATATGATGTTCAATAAAAGGAGAACGACATATGATAAATACAATACTGGTTGAAGATGATTTATATATTCAAAAGCATTTTGCCGAGCGGCTGAAATCAAACGAAATTTTTCGCCTTGTCGGCGTATATCGTGACGCTTTTGAGGCAGAGAAAAACTGCAATTGTTCAATACAGCTTATTCTTATGGATGTACAAACACAGCACAAGCACTCCGGTCTTGCCGCCGCAAAACGTATAAAAAAAGCTTTTCTAAATATCAAAATAGTAATCGTAACCTCGCTTGTCGACCCGCAGGTATTGGAACGAGCAAAGACAGGTGCAGCAGACAGCCTGTGGTATAAAGACCACGGCACAGAGGAGCTGATAAGTGTGATAAGGCGTACCCTTGCAGGCGAAAAAGTATTTCCTGACACCTCTCCTGCAATTGAAATGGAAGGCACAATGTCCGATACATTCTCGCCCCGACAGCTTGATATTCTCCGCTTATACATAAAGGGCTTTACATATCAGGAGATTGCCGATAAACTGGGCATCTCCAAAAACGGTGTGCGCTGGAACTTAGACGATATGGTTGAAAAAGGTGGCTTTGAGAATCGAGAAGCGTTGGTTGTGACAGCTATTGAGAACAAGCTCATGGTGACCACTTTAAAAGACGAATAGAGTAAATGAACCCCTTGACTGACATGGTCAAGGGGTTTTTATGTCCCAAAGTCAAAAAAGTTTGAAAATAGTTTTTTCTGTCACTGGCACAAGTGCCAGTGACAGACTTCAAAAAATCCGTACAATAGAATGTGTAAGACTATAGTTGTAGTAGAAAGGGGGGAGCAATGAATGTTGAAATATAACAAATACATTATGACCCTGTTGATGGTTTTAATTATGCCAGCCTTGGTTTCTGGATGTGTGGCAAAACCGTCAGAGGATTCTAATCTGACCGAAGATAAAACAACCGCCACAACCACAGAAGCAACCACAGAGGCGACTACAGAAGCAACCACAGAGGCGGCTACAGAAGCAACCACAGAGGCAACTACAGAAGCGACCATAGAAGCAACCACAGAAGCATCGGTACAAAAAGACACAGATTTATCAAAACTTCAAAACACCATTCTTGATAACAAAGAATCGGTTGGAATTGCCTATATCGGTTATGTCGGTTACGAGGCTGATGAGGAAGAAATCATAAATTTCGTAAAAGACAGTCAGTATGCGGATAAATATGATTTTCTCTGCGGCGCGCCCCTTGTAAATGTAGGCGGTGCGGAGCTTTATGCGGTAGTTATTGCCGATACAAAATACAGTGTGTCTGTTTATCGGGCGGAAATAACTGATAATGGTGAATATTCTGTAAATACCGACAATACACTCTATAATTACAACGGAAATGGAATTGATTATTTTTTACTGCGCTGCAATGAAAGTGAAATACATTCAAATGTATCGCTGAGCTTTAAAAAAGGAAACGACTCTTTTTCGGTATTCCCGATGCTGTCAGGAATGGATGGGCAGCTTGTTGACGGAAATTACTATGATTTTTCAATATATTCCGATTATGTCGGCAGCGGTGAGTCCGAGGATAAGAATGTAGCAATAGCAAGGGAAATCCTTTTGGAGTCTCAGGATGTGCAATACTACATAAGCATGGGCATGAGTGTACAGTATACGGGGCAGATTGAAGAAATTGAGGGACGGTCGTAATCTACCGTGTGAGTTAAAGCACGGAATAATAAAATAAAAAAGGGAAAAAAGAAAAAAAAGGAGGGAAAAAATATGGTAGATATTAAATCAATGGCAGCTGCAACAGCCCCGAGGGAGTTTGAACTCTCTTATACAACCACAATTGAAGATGTATACGAAAAGCTTAACACACATGCATCGGCTTTTAAAATGCCTTTCAAAATCAAAGGGGGCATCCCTGGAAAGCGCATTTCTTTTGAGAAAGAACCGAACCTCGACGTTACGGTCTGGGTATTTGTCAAGGACGGCAACAAAATTAAGGTCATGGCAAACATTCAGGAGAATACAACAACCGTCAACGGTATGCGAGTTGACAAAAACAGCGTAATTCAAAAAGGCGTAAGCGGAGTAGCTAATCTTCCTATTCAAAGAGGGGAGTATCTTGATGAGGTGACCGAAAATGTTAAAAAGATACTCAACGGCGAGCAGGTTGAAGATTATGTAGCACCCGTTGGTGTAAGCGGCAGCGGGCAGACAGAAAAGGATTGGCTTGTGGCCCTTCTTCTCTGCCTTTTCCTCGGCGGAGTTGGTGGCCACCGTTTCTATGCGGGTAAAGTCGGATCAGGCATTCTTTATCTTTTCACCGCCGGCGTTTTTGGAATCGGTGTACTTGTTGATCTGATAAAGATCATTACAGGCAAATTCACTGACAAAGACGGAAATCCTATTCAAAAAAAATAGACAGGACTTCTTGACAGCCTTTAGATAAATATGGCTTAAAATTGGGAACTGTGCCTGAACTCATTCGGGCACAGTCCTGATTGCGAAAGGAGAACTTGTTATGAGTAAAAGAAAAGAGCACATTAAAATGACCATATTTATTATGGTCGCCGGCATAGCATCGATGGTTTTGGGTGTATTCGGAATTGTCACAAGCAGAATTGAAAAGAAAGAATATGCAGCCTCAACTGATATACGGAAAGTTTCCGCTGTTATTGTTGACTTTTCAACCTACGATAGTAAGGATGACAATGGCGATGTAGATTATACAACATATAAATTCAGAATTTCATATGAAATTGACGGAAAGACCTATAAAGGAAAGTGCGAAGAACGCGTTTGGCCAAGAGATATCGCAAAAGGATACACATACGATAAATTGAGAAAAGGCGATACAATAAAAGTAGAGGTCTATAAAACTACAAAAGGAAATTACAAGCTTTCCCCGGAGGGGAATCCCGTTGATTTCCTTCTCTATTGCGCGGCAATCCCTTTTGGCTTGTTCCTTGTTGTTATAATGATATGTGACATTGTAAAAGACAAACGGAAAAAGCAGAGCGAAAATGAAGTGGTCAGCAAGGAATAAATCAGAGGTGATTTTATGGATTTATCAGTATCGCTGTGCATTGCAGCTTCTTTTGCTATATTATGTACATTCTATATCGGTAAAAGTATACTTGTAATGGATTTTTCGGAATATCTTCCCAAGAATTTGAAAAAAGCTAAGCTGGAAAGATTGCTGGCAAAAAGGGAAACTCCTCTACAGGATTCGAAAATCCGAAAGGATATAAGAAAAGCATTTGAAAGAGTACTGATTCCGCTTGGAAAAGCGGATCAAAAGCTTCTTACGGCAAGAATGGACCTGGCTTTCCGAAAAAAAATCGTCAGTCAGATCGACGTACTTAATAAGAATAAGCTATGCCGCAAAATTTACGTCACGGATGTTGTTCCCATTCCTAAAAATAACTTTGAAACATGGAACGATGATGGCAGAGAATGGCGGGAATCGGTTTTGAAGTGCAGCACCCTGGAGCGTTTCGAGTCAATGCAAGGCAACAGGGTTCAGCATGAGATATACCGTAAAAATTCATATCTCCGAATACTTCAGTCGAGACACGTTCGCCGCACAGACAAAAAAGAGAATAAGAAAAGCTATTATCACGATATGTTGAGAATAACCTGCCCATCATGCGGTGCAAGAGTCAAGCTGAACAGTCAGCAGGTTACCTGTGAATATTGCGGCGCCGTTATAAGAAACGAGTTTTACGATTGGCAGACTGAATCGTTTGAGATTTATGAAACGATCAGTACAAATATGAAAAGATTTTTACAGCTTCTTTTGTCCGGTTTCATACTTTTCTTAAGTGTCTTTCTATGCTTATACTTGATCGAGGATACGGAGATTTCCCTTGCAGCCGGCGTCGGTGCAGCGATTCTTGCTTTTGGAATGATTGTTACACCTATTATTTGTGGAAAAGTTAAACAAGACAATTTAGCGAAAAAGATCGTAGGATATTCAGAGAACTACCTCAGATCCTGCTTAAACGAATACTTTAGCAAAAACGAAAATGACAATGATCTGCTTGATTTCAGTGTTGGCACGATCAAGCTTTTAAAGTCTCTAACACAGATGAAATAACAACGGTTAAGTCTGAAGTTTATGGAACAAAAACCTTTCTTCCTGAAAATAAGAAACCATTTACAAAAAAATTCAAAAAGAAACTGACCATGCAAAGGGCTAGATATCCAGAAAAAAGAAAGTCTGACGGTGAATTTTTTGTTGAAAAGGAATGTCCGAGCTGCGGAGCAACATTCTTGCCAGATGAAAACGGATGCTGTTCTTATTGTGGTTATAGCCTTCACGGAGATAGCGAAAAGTGGAAAATAAAAAGCTGAATCCTGTTAAAATCCTGCAATGCCGATTAGGGTAGGGAAGGGAAACATTTACATATTATTAATTTTAAAAGGAGGGAAACCTATGAACAAAAAGAAAAAACTTTTGACTGTCGTAACATTAGTCATACTGATGCTCGAGGCATCAGTATTTACTGTTTCGGCAGCGGACAATCATTCGGTTGACGAAAACACAACCTATGTAACCAACTTTGCTGAGCTAGAAAAAGCTCTTGAAGCCACCTCAAACGAGACAAATCCACCCGATAAGCTTGTTGTTCTCAAAAATAACATAGATTACGAAGAGCAAGTTCCGAGCGATTGGAGCTATCAGGATGAGCAGGAGTGGTATTCCGAAATCACAGTTAGCTATCCCGGAAAAATCACCCTTGACTTGAACGGAAAAACCTTGAAAGTTACAACTGATATTCGTTCAGACGAGGAGACAAGGGATCTGTTTGTGGTTTTTTCGGGTTCCAAGGCAAACACCGACTTCACAATTACCACAACCCAGTCCGGCGGACAGATAATCATTAACTCAACAGCCAACGAAACTTCAATGATCGCTGTGAATAACCCAAACGCAGATGTGAATATTCTTGGAAAAGCAGGGAAGTTTATCAACTATAATCTCACTCTTACAGCACAATCCGGAAGTGACACTTATATAAACGATAAGAACAGGCACCACGTTATTTCCTTCTATGATATAAACAATCTCTATATCACCGGTACTCTTATTCAGAATAATGCACGCGTCCCGTCTTGTATATATTCATACGGACCAGAGCCGCAGGGCAATGTTACAATAACAGGAAACTCAGAAATAGAAGTAATTTCAAATCAGCTTCTTAATGAACAGCCGTTCAGCACAATATATTTCCAAAACACCCCATCCAGCAGAAAAGTAAGGCTTGGCGGCTGTTATATTGGACAAAAGGGAAATGTAAATTCAATCTATTACGGTGGCCAGCCTCCTCATTTCTATGACATAGTTCTATCACAATCTCTGGAAAAGCCGAACTATGTTATTATGCACAACGGTACCAGGGCATACAATACCTGGCCTGACTTTGTTAAGTTGGATGCGGATATAAAAATTATCTCCTCCTGTCACGATTCTGAGCCTGAATTAGAGGAAAGGATATCACTTCTTGGTCACTACAAGTACTGTAAAAAGTGTGATGCTCTTGAAAGCTTCCAGGAGCATCAGTTTGGCAGAACTCTCGCTGCTAAAGAGGCAACATGCATCAGAAAGGGAAGAACGGTCGGCTATGAGTGCTTCGGCTGCAAATATTATGAGGGTTACACCGAACTGCCAGCACTTGGACACGATTTGAGCGACACCTATACGGTTGACTGGCCGGCAACCTGCGACAAAGATGGAAGGGAATCCAGACACTGCAAACACACTGGCTGTGAGTATGCAATTCAGAAAGTCATTCCGAAGCAGCACCAGAGCCTTGTATGTAATGGCACATACTGCCAAAGCTGCAAGCAATATGTTAACCCGACCAAAATAGGTTACGGTGACAATTTCTGTAAAAACATAACCGCTTACTTCTTTACTCCGACGGAAACGAAGGTTTATCTTATCACCATAACTTCGTCAAATCTCGGCAGCGGAAATATTCAGGGAACCGAAGTAAACCTTGTAGAGAATAACCGGCTTAGTGAATTCGTCTCTAGTAACAATAAAGGCAAAGTTACCGAAGTCAGACTTGAAAAAGACAAAACCTACGATGTTACACCGTATATCACTAATTCAGAAAGCCAAGACTGCATAGTTAACATCTCCTGTAAGGAACATAATGCGGTTATAGATAACGAAATTAAAGCAACCTGCACAAAGACGGGTCTCACCAAAGGTAAGCACTGCTCGGTTTGCAACACCGTTATAGTCGCTCAGACCAAAGTCAAGGCTCTCGGACATAAGTACTCCAAGTCTGTTGTCAAGGCTACTTTTACCTCAAATGGCAAGATTACCAAGAAGTGCACTGTTTGCAGTACGATAGCACCAACAATTTCGATAGCGAGAATTAAGTCAGTTTCGCTGAAAAAGTCGGCGTATACATATAACGGAAAGGTTCAGAAGCCTTCGGTCATCGTTAAGGATGCAAACAAAAAAACGCTTAAGAATGGAACAGATTACACCGTTGCTTACAGTAAAAACAAAAATATCGGCAAGGCAACAGTAACCGTTACCTTCAAGGGCAATTACAGCGGCAGCAAAAAGCTGAATTTCAACATTCTTCCCGCCGCGACGAGCAAGATCAGCGTTAAGCAGACCACAAACTCAATCACGGCTTCATGGAAAAAGGTTGCCGGTGTAAGCGGATACAGAGTATACCTTTACAAGGGCAAAAAGCTTGTCAATAGAGCTGATACAACGAAGCTCTCACACACATTTAAAAAGCTTTCAAAGGGTACGGAGTACAAGATTGTTGTCAAAGCCTATAAGAAGATTGATGGCAAAAAGGTTCTTTCTCTCGTTTCAAAGGAGCTTCTGACCGCAACAAAGCTTTCTGCGCCGACTTCGGTCAAGGTCAAAGCAGGAAATAAAATGGCAACCGTCAGTTGGACAAAGGTTAAGAGTGCAAACAGCTATACGGTATATTACAGCACAAAGAAAAACAGCGGCTTCAAAAAGCTCACTGTTATCAAAAACAGCGCAAACATCAAAAAGCTTTCAAGCGGCAAGACCTACTACTTCAAGGTTGTTGCCAACAAGAAGGCTGGAAAGGCTGTTGTGGCTTCTGATTACAGCAGGCTTGTCAGTGCGAAAATCAGGTAATGTTGTTATTTGAACCGGTCAACAGATAACCGCAAAACCCCGAAGCAGAAATACTCTGCAGCGGGGTTTTTTTGTGGCAAAAAAACGGTGTTTCTGTTATGCTAGATATATTAAGAGATTGATATGTAGTGATGTTATTTTGACATTAAGAAAGGTTCAAGGTACTGCTTATGATAAAAAGGAAATTAGCAACATTTATGTTGACATTAATACTGGTGATGACAGGTGTATCGACGATTCGTGTGATAGGCTATGCGCAGGAAGAATCTTCTGGTTCATCAACAAATCCCCAAGAGGGAGTTACAGAATATAAGTACAGTGCTGAAAGTGATTCTCAAAAAGGTGTCGCATTAAAGGTTGAATGGAACGAACCCAAATTAGGAGAGGATACAACATTCCACGTTTCGGCGGATGGTGGCAGTGGCCGGTATTTGTTTAGAATGGATGCACCGAGTTATTCCAATCCGGGTGAGTATAGTTTTGAATCCGTGGCGGATCCAAGCCGCGGAGCGTGGATTCAATATACAGATGAGTGTGAATCTCACGACTTTGAATTCACAATGACTGCTTCGGGAGTCTATAACTTCAGGTTTTATGTAATGGACAAGACGTCAGGTGTCTATTATATGCGTGTGAGCACAAATATACAGGTATCTGACAAGGCTTATCCGAGCGTGGGTGACATCGTGAATGCTGCGGTAAAAAAGTGTAGCAAGGAGACTGATGGTTCAGACTATGAAAAGGCATTGTGGCTGCATGACTGGCTGTTGCAGCAGCTTGATTACGATCATTCCCTGAAATGGTCTTCGGCAGAGAGCGCACTGACACGAAAGCTGGGGACATGTCAAGCCTATGAGAGTGCCTATTCAAAACTGCTTACTGCAGCCGGCATAACAAATGCTGAGACAAGGGATACCTATGATGGACATACCTGGAATGCCATGAAGTTGGATGGCAAATGGTATCAGGTGGACTGTACATGGGATGATACAAAGGACAATTATTATAACTTTGATCAAACGCATTTGTATTTTGGACTGACGGATGAACTCATGGCGTTGGCACACAACGGTCATGATCAGATTTATACGGCAAGCGGTTATGGTACACGTTCCACAAGTCTGGCAGATAACTATTTTGTCAGGAACGGAGATGCCGCAAAGTGGGCGCGAGCCTACGCTGACAGGATTCAGAAAAATCTCAATGCAGGTAAAACCAAATTCAAAGTCAGCACTGACAATGCGTCATATCCGCCGAGCATTTCGGGTATTCAAAATGGGATTATCGCATATGCCTTAAATCAGATGACGTGGAAGGCGGGAAGTAAAAAGGTTGCATTGCGTGTGGCAGGAACATCCACCAAGCTTTCTTTTACTGCAAAATATACGGACACAGTAAAGCGCGTGAGAATAGTATTTGCTCCAAATGGAGGGCGTGTGAGTTCTGGAAGTAAGACAGTCATTTGTGGAAAAACTTACGGAACACTGCCGACACCTACCAGAAGGGGATATACATTTGCAGGCTGGTACACAGCAAAGAGTGGCGGCAGCAGGATCGGCAGCAGCTCGGTTGTGAGGATCACCAGGAATCAGACATTATACGCAAGGTGGAAGCTGGTAAAGTACAAGATCCAGTACAGGCTTGGCAAGGGGAAAAACAGCCGGTCCAATCCAGTCGGTTATACCGTCGCGTCTAGGACTATCGTCTTGAAGAATCCGGTCAGAAAAGGCTACACATTTAAGGGGTGGTACAGCGATCCAAAATTCAAGAAAAAGGTTACGAAGATTGCAGCCGGCAGCACCGGCAGCAGGAAACTCTATGCCAGGTGGGTGAGAAAATAAATTCGTATAAATCGATGCAATATCCCCCTTTGTTGTCGAATTGTGAAAAATATGCGATAATGAGTGCTGGAGAAAATATTTGGCGCCAAGGAGGCATAAAGGGGATTATGGCAAAAATTGCGTTTTGTGATGATGATGTTTCTGTGCTTGCTGAGATGCAAAGGCTTATGGAACAGTATTGTGCGGAGAGAGACTGCAAAATAGAATACAATATTTTTAATCATCCTTTTGACCTGGTGGCGGAAATAGAGAAGGGAAACAGATATGATATCCTGTTTATGGATGTCTTGATGCCGGGAGAGAATGGAATTGAAGCGGCAACGGAGATACGAAAATACGATAAAAACGTCAAGATCATATTTGTCACTTCGTCCTCTGAGTTTGCGGTGCAGTCTTACGTTATAGGCGCATACTATTATCAATTAAAGCCCATCTGGGCAGAGAGCTTTTTCCGTTTGCTTGATTCTGTGCTTGCAGCCTGTAAAAAGGAGGCGGAGACCAGCCTCATTCTGCGATGTAAGAGTGGAATCACCCGTATAGATATAAAAGCCCTGGAATATTGCGAAGTCATTCACCGCACCCTTATATTTCACCTGAATACAGGAAAAGTACTGGAAAGCGCCGGCAGCATGGATGAGCTTGTAAAGCAGCTTTCTACGTATCCTTTTTTTCACAGACCTCACCGTTCTTATCTGGTAAATCTGGAATATGTGCAAAACATAACATTTAGGGGGATTACCATGTCTAGTCTTGCAGAAATACCGGTTCCACGGGGAAAATACAATGAAGTAAAGGATGCATTCCTTGAATATGCGTTCCAGAACAGGCAGGTAATGATATGAGCCTATATATTTCGCTTCTTAACAATATGGCTGTGAGCTTTTTTGGGGGAATATTATCAGCGTCATTTTGTAATGCGCTGTCCACTAGGAAAAGAAAACTCATTTTCATAGGATGCATGGTTTTACTCCCGCTGATACAGAGCATATTATATTTCAGCAAGGGCGCTGATTTTGTAAGACATATTTATCCGTTGGCGGTGCATCTTCCATTGGTCATTGTTCTCTGGATGTTGACAGGAAAATTGCTGTGGTCTGTTTTTTCTGTACAGGCGGCATACTTGTGCTGCGAACTTAGAAGATGGGTTGCACTTGCCACAGTTGCTGCATTTTCGGGAAGGCAGATGATGCAGGATATTACAGAACTTGTGGTTACAATCCCTGCATTGCTGCTTCTGCTTAATTTTGTGTCACCTGCAGTCAGAGGATTGTCAGATAAAAGTCTCAGGGAGCAATGGCAGTTTGGAATCATACCGGCGCTATATTATGTATTTGACTATTTTACAATAGTGTATACGAACCTTCTTTTGAGTGGCAGTTACGTTGTAGCGGAATTTATGCCTTTTGTATGCTGTGTTGCATATCTGGCCTTTCTCTTATATAACTCCAAAAAGGAACAGATGCAGAATGAGATGAAGCTGATCCGGAATAATCTGGATCTGCAGTTAAGTCAGGCGGTGAGGGAAATCAGCAGTCTGCGCGAGTCGCAGACATTGACCAGACAGTATCGCCATGATATGCGTCATCACCTGCAGTATGTGTCTACATGTATAGAAAATGGTGAAGTTGAACAGGCGCAGGCTTATATATCGGGAATATGTAAGGAGATTGAGGCGCAGAAGGTCCAAATATACTGTGAAAATGAGGCAGTGAATCTGATCCTATCTTCATTTGCGGGTAGAGCCAGGAAGAAAGAAATTGAAATAAAGATACAATGTGCAATTCCCGCAGATCTTACTGTGTCGGAAAGTGATCTGTGTGTGCTCTTGTCTAATGCCTTGGAAAATGCCTTGCATGCATGTGTGCCTTTGGCTGCAGAGGGAAGATCATGCGAGATTGATGTGAATTTTTATGAAAGAAATAAACACCTTTTTTTACAGGTGGTAAATGACTGTAAAGCTCCCATAAAGTTTCAAAATGGAATACCTGTGTCTGATATGGAAGGACATGGAATAGGCGTTCAGAGCATATGTGCGATCGTGCAGCGTTACGGCGGGG
>ERZ1026966.285-NODE-285-length-26452-cov-5.266280_pt1 | contig 26452 bp, 19 predicted proteins | sample MGYA00519296_ERZ1026966 | MGnify/ENA primary metagenome ERZ1026966 (study PRJEB26926, sample SAMN06164478) | human gut metagenome | biome: ENVO:00009003; feature: ENVO:2100002; material: ENVO:00002003 | host: Homo sapiens | place: USA | collected 2012 ... | reverse complement strand
CCATTATAGCCCATGTGGACCATGGCAAGACTACTTTGGTGGACAAAATGCTGCTGGCCGGACACTTGTTCCGCGACAACCAGAACACCGGAGAGCTGATACTTGACAACAACGACCTCGAGCGTGAAAGAGGTATAACGATTCTTTCCAAAAACGTGTCTATCAACTATAAGGGCACGAAAATCAATATAATCGACACTCCGGGGCACGCCGACTTCGGCGGCGAGGTGGAACGCGTGCTGAACATGGCCGACGGCTGTCTGCTGCTGGTGGACGCGTTCGAAGGCCCGATGCCCCAGACTCGCTTCGTGCTTCAGAAAGCCATCCAGATGGGACTGAAGCCCGTGGTGGTGGTGAACAAAGTGGACAAGCCCAACTGCCGTCCGTCGGAGGTGAACGAAATGGTGTTCGAACTGATGTTCAACCTGGACGCCACCGAGGATCAGCTTGAATTCCCCACCATCTACGGTTCGGCCAAGCAGAACTGGATGAGCACTGACTGGCAGAAACCTACCGAGGACATAACGGCCCTGTTGGACGCCATCATCAAATACATACCCGCTCCCACTCAGATAGAGGGCGACCCGCAGATGCTGATCACCAGCCTGGACTACAGCCAGTACGTGGGCCGTATCGCCGTTGGTCGAGTACACCGCGGCACTCTGCGCGAGGGCATGGAAATCGGCCTGTGCAAGAAGGACGGCACGGTGACCCGTCAGAAGATAAAGGAACTGCAGACATTCGAGGGAATGGGCCGCACCAAGACCGACCACGTGGACAGCGGCGACATCTGCGCCATCGTGGGTCTGGACAATTTCGAGATCGGCGACACCATCACTCTCTACGACAATCCGGAGCCGCTGCCCCGCATCGCCATAGACGAGCCTACGATGTCGATGACATTCACCATCAACGACTCGCCTTTCTTCGGCAAGGACGGCAAATATGTGACATCGCGCCACATACAGGAGCGTCTGGAACGTGAGCTGGACAAGGACCTGGCGCTGCGCGTGCAGAAAGGGGACCGCGAGGATATGTGGACCGTGTTCGGCCGCGGCGTGCTGCACCTGTCCATCCTGATCGAGACCATGCGCCGCGAGGGATACGAGCTGCAGGTGGGACAGCCACAGGTCATCATCAAGGAAATAGACGGCGTGAAGTGCGAGCCTGTCGAGTCGCTGAGCATCAACGTGCCCGAGGAATATTCGTCGAAGGTCATAGACCTGGTGACACGCCGCAAGGGCGACATCCTGTCGATGGAGACGCGCAACGACCGCGTGGACATCGAGTTCGTGATACCGAGCCGCGGTATAATCGGACTGCGCAACAACGTGCTGACCGCCACCGCCGGCGAGGCCATCATGGCACACCGCTTCCTGGAGTTCCAGCCCTGGAAGGGCGACATAGAGCGCCGCACCAACGGTTCGCTGATAGCGCACGAGAGCGGAACGGCCTACGCCTACGCCATCGACAAGCTGCAGGACCGCGGCCGCTTCTTCATCTTCCCGCAGGAGGAGGTCTACACCGGCCAGGTGGTGGGCGAGAACGCCAAGGACAACGACATCGTGGTGAACGTGACCAAGTCGAAGAAGCTGACCAACATGCGAGCCAGCGGCGCCGACGACAAGGCCAAGATTGTTCCGCCGGTGGTATTCTCGCTTGAGGAGGCACTGGAATACATCAAGGAGGACGAGTATGTGGAGGTAACGCCCCATCACATACGCCTGCGCAAGATACTGCTTGACGAGAACGACCGCAAGCGCGTGGCCCGTCAGAGCTAAGCACGTTACTTCCCGATACGGGATAGAATGATAGAATATGGGTTTGGGGAAACAGGAACGCCGAGGGATAGTGATATTAGTGTTTGTGACACTTGCCATCACGTCCCTCGGCTTCGTTATGCGCTATTGCGGCCGCATCGGCGACGCCGCGTCGCAGGTGCCGGTGCAGACCGTCATCTACCGCCCGGCAGCCGATGACGCCGCCGAAGATGAAAACTACGAAGTGGCGTCGTGTCATAAAAAGAAAAAGAATACGTCCAGTAAGAACTTGGAAGGCAGAAAGACTAAGCGGAGTAAGGCAGCGAAAGGAACTGAATCAAAAGCCGGGGCATCCGAAGGACCGCGACGTGATTTCCTGAGAGATACTATTCCGGTGCCACGGGATTATAGATAGACGGATTCGTATTTGCAATCGGAAGGAAGGACAGGAGGACTAAGACGGGAGCTTTATGTAACTTCGGATATAACTTCGACTTCCGTCTCAGCACAGAAAAGAGAGATGCGAAAACTACGGCGGTGTGTCATGAGGCATGACACACCGCCGTTATGTAGAGTGTTTCAGTTCTGTTAAACCAGCGCTACGACAATGTCTTCGTCGTTGGTGGTCAGGGTAATCTTGCCTTCGCGGCCCAGCCAACCGAGAGCTGCCATCAGCTCGTCTTTCTTCAGCTTAGTTGCTTTCTTCAGACCTTTCAGTCCTAAGATTTTGGTGTCGGTCGACTCCAATGCTTTGTAAACCTCGCCGGCCCATGTGCCGATTGATTCGATATTCATTGCTTTTAAAATTTAGTGTGTTATTTCGTATATCGCTCTTTTTCACTGCAAAGTTCACTCTTTTTTAATTAAAATCAAAATTTTTTAATTAAAAAGCGACCGAATCGCGGTAAAAAAGACAAAAAATCATCAATTTTAGATTGATTTTCTTATTATTTAACAACTTCAGATGGGAGTTTGTTATAAAAAGTTGTAATTTTGTTGTAAAGGAACGATGCCCGAACCGCGTCCATTGCAGACTGACGCGATTAAGGAACGAAGCCTGAGTAAAAAGATGTCGAAGAAGAAAGGAACAGAGAAAGAGAAGGAGACCGCGCCCCTGCGCAAAGGGGTGGTGGTGAGAAACACCGGCAGCAGCTACATGGTGAAGGAGGAGGACGGCACGGAGACTGCCTGTCGCGTGAAGGGGAATTTCCGCATCAAGGGAATCCGCACCACCAATCCCGTTGCGGTGGGAGACCATGTGCTGATACAGCACGCGTCGGACGACGCCGACTATATAGTGGCCGTCGAACCGCGCCGCAACTATATAATACGCCGTGCGTCCAACCTGTCGAAAGAGTCGCACATCCTCGCCGCCAATCTCGACACGGCCTATCTCGTGGCGTCGTTGCGCGACCCGCTGACTCCCACCACCTTCATCGACCGTTTCCTTGCTACCGCCGAGGCGTATGATGTTCCTGCGGCCCTGATACTGAACAAAAGCGACCTGTGGGACGAGGATGACCGCGAATACGGCGAGGCTGTGGCCGCACTTTACCGCCATATAGGTTATCCTGTATACATCGTTTCGGCTAAGACCGGCGAAGGTCTGGATACGCTTAAAGAGGCGTTGCAGGGAAAGGTGTCGCTGTTCGCCGGTAATTCCGGAGTGGGGAAGTCGTCGCTGATAAACGCCCTCGTGCCCGGCGCCGACCTGAAGACCGGCAGGATTTCGGACGCGCACCATACGGGAATGCACACCACCACATTCTCAGAGATGATAGACCTGGCCGGAGGGGGCGAACTGATAGACATTCCCGGCATACGTGGTTTCGGCACCATCGATTTCCAGCCGGCGGAGGTGTCACATTATTTTCCGGAGATTTTCGAGCACGGCAAGAACTGCCGGTACAGCGACTGCAAGCATATAGACGAGCCGGGCTGCGCCGTGATTCCCGCCGTGGAGAATCATCTGATATCCGAATCGCGCTATGCGTCCTATCTCTCGATAATGGACGAGATAAAGGATCCGACCAAGTATCGCAAGCCCTTCTGATTCAGAACGGGTATCCGATAGCTAAGTGGAACGCGAATGCGTTCTTGGGCTTGATGTTGAAATACCCCGACATTCCTGTGTCATACGGAGCGTGGAGGCCGTAGCCGAGGTCGCCGCGGATCACCATCATGCCTATGTCCACGCGCAGGCCTACGCCCGTGCCAAGCGCAATGTCCTTGCCGAAGTTTTTGGCCGTAAGCATGCCGCCCGGTCGCGCCGGATCGTTCTTGAACAGCCAGATGTTGCCGGCATCGACAAACAGGGCGCCGTGCAGGATGCTGATGATGGGGAAACGGAATTCGGTGTTGACCTCGAACTTGAATGCGCCCGTCTGGTCGAAGTATCCGTTGCGCAGTTCCTTGGGAGCGCGATAGCTGCCGGGCCCGAGCGAACGCACGGTCCATGCGCGCAGCGAGTTGGCGCCTCCGATATAGAATTGCTCGGAATACGGCACCTCCGATGAATTGCCGTATGCGTGTTCCGCGCCTACCAGCAGACGACTGACAAGCCAGAGGTCGTGGAACCGCGACAGACGGCGCGAATATACCAGCTGCGCCTGTGCCTTGACGAACTGCGAGAACGGCATTCCGAACAGTTCCTTACGCCCCTTCACGCCGCAGGCGCGCCACAGTCCCCAGAATATGTTGCCGCCCTCCATCACGGTCGTGGTGAAATTGATTCCGTTGAGGCGTTCGCGTTCAAGCCACTTGTCGAAGGTGTAAGTGTACTGCATCACGGGGATGAACTGGCTCTCGAACGACAGCCCGACGGCCGGATTCTCCTGCATGATGGAGTCGAACGTGTGGGTGGTCTTCAGCAGCTTGGAATATGTCAGCTTGAACGGGGTGAAGGAATTCACCACGTTGCGCGAATGGTTCCAGTCGTAAGTTATGCCTAACTTGACTTCCGCGATGCGGAAATAATGCGGACGGTTCAGCAGGTCTCCGCTCAGGGTGATGGTGGTCCAGTTGAGGTCGCGGCGCGAGCGTTTCACGAATTTCGGGGCGAGCAGACGCGGGAACGCCAGGGAGCCGGACAGGCCGATCTCGTACGAGTTCATGGTGTTGCTGCGCTTGCGGCCGGTCTCCCACTCGTAGCTGCCCGACAGCTGTATGTTCAGTTTCTCGGCTCCGCCGAACAGGTTGTTGTGGGTTATGCCGAATATCAGTCCGGGACCGAGGTATGAGTTGGACTTCGAGGTGATGTTAGCCTGCAGTGTGGCCTCCATCGGACGGTCGAACTGGCAGGTTATTAGCACGTCGAGGCGCGGGTCATATTCCGATGTGTCGACCGGCAGCGCGCTGATGTTGATGTTGCCGAAGATGCCGAGTCTCGAAAGTCGGGTCTGCGTGCGGTTCATGTCGCGCACCGAGAAAAGCTTGTTGTGCCTGAACGTGATGCATTCCGGCAGCAGCCCCTTGCGCAGCCGGGAGGGACGTTCCACGATTACCTCGCCGCGACTGGTCTGGAACGTATCCACATCGGCGGAGCGCCGGTTGGAGCGCCGCTGCACCAAAGTGGTGACGGTACCCACCCTATACTGCAGGGCGGCCATGCGGGGCATATTCTCAACAAGACTCAGTTTAAGCGCGATGCTGCCCGGATTGATCAGGCTGTCGGCGAGGAATTCGATGTATTCGGGCCGGAAGTAGAACCAGCCCCGGTTGCGCAGTATGTTGGTGATGCGCACACGTTCGGATACCAGCGAATCGACGTTGAACTGCTCGCCGACCTTAAGGTAGTCGCTTTTTTTGGCCACGGAGTCGATGTAATGCCCCAGGGTCCGCATCACATGGTCCTCGCGGATGCGTCCCGCAGTGTCCTGTGTGAGGTATATAAGCGAGTCGATCAGATACGGCCGGCCTAACTGCACGTCGTAGCGCAGGCCCGCGATCTTGTCGTTCTTCTTCTTGTACTGTATCTCGTAGTCGGCGCGACCGCTGAAGTAACCGCTGTTGTTCATCACGGTCTTGAGCATCTGCAGGCGTACGTCGGGACGCACGTCCGAGAGCAGCACGGGGCGTTCGCCGAGCTTGTCGTAGATCCACTTTTTCAGGCCACGGCAGGAGTCGCCCCAGGCGTTGTAGATCCACAGACCGTAGGGGAACGGGCTGCGTATGTACGGCCTCAGGAATGGTATGGGATTGTTGGGCCTGACATCCACGGCTTTGGTCAGGTCGCTCTTTACGCCGGCCGGCACCTTGTCGTCGCCGGCGGGCGTGATCTTGATCTTCATGCCATTGTACAGCACCTCGTCCTCGCCCAGACGTTTGGTGGTGGAGCACGACACGATGGCCGCGGCCATCACGGCCGTGACCAACAGGGTCAATATGTGTGTCAGTCTGCTCATATTGTGTGTCAGCCTATTCATCTATCGTATCCTTTCCGACTGTAGAGTCTTTTTTGACGGCCTCGAACTTCGGCGGCATCAGTGCGTTCTGGGTAGGCACGCCGTGTGATTCGGCGGTGGAATCGAGCACAACTGTGGCAGTGGTTGGTTTCTTGCGGCGCCCGAATCTGAAGAAATTGCGCAGGTTGGCCAGCTTGCGGCGCATCACGAAGGCAACGCCCGTCTCGGTGATCTCGCCCTCCAGTATGCTCTCGAAGCCTTGGTGACGGAACAGCTGCACGGACATGTTCATGCTCTGCGTCTGCTTGATCATGTATTCAAACGATATGTCGCTTATCAGGTTCTGAGCCAGGTTGTCCTCCGGATTCTGGTCGGTTGAGTAGTTGCCGCCCACCAGGATCTTGAACCGGTTGTTGAACAGGCTCTTGCTGACCTGGTACGAATAGTTTGTCTCGGTGGTCTTGGCTCCGTTGGACGCCTTCTCATACTGGTCGATGCCGAACGACAGCTCCACTCCGCGCACATGCTTGGCGGCCCACGAGTTGAGCTGCGATTCCAGGAAGGAATAGAGCATGTTGCCGCCGATGTTGGCGTTGCCCTTGGTGCCTCCCTGACCGGTGTACTGTCCGTATATCAGCAGGTTCATGGCCTGTGTCTGGCGCTGGTCGGGCGACATGGACTGGAGTTCGTTCTGAATGGTCAGGTCGTCGTTGGTGCTCAGGTCGAAGCTCACTTTCATCTGGTCCAGCGGGTTGGTCACACGGGCCGTCACCAGGAAGTTGGCCAGACGCGAGTTGCCTCCCTGGGTTATGTTGGCCTTCATGTTGTCGGTGGCCGTAATGTTCAGGGTCGGGTTCATCAGGGTGCCGTTCCAGGTGATGGTGCTCTCGGGGTTGAAGTCGAACATCTTCTCGCCCAGGACGGGGAAGGCGTAACGCACGAATCCGGTGCCGAGCGTCACGGAGCCGTATAAGGTCATGTCACCCATATAGCTCTGGTGGAAGTTCAGGTTGGCCGAGGGCTGCAGTTCCAGCTTGTCGGTGCCGTTGGTGCTGAGCAGAACCTGCAGGTGCGTTCCCGGCGAGATCACGACGTTGGCGTCCAGCCTCATGTTGAATAGCGACGGCTCGATGGAATCCTTCCGTGCTACCTGTGTGGTGTCGCTGAAGTTAACGAACTTCACCACGCCCTCGTCGTTGGTGGCCGTGAACTCGCTTTCGGGCAGGTTCAGCCGGTAAGTGGCGTCGGTGTTGCCCAGCAGGTTCAGGTTGGCAGCTACGTCAAGGTTCTGTAACGGACCTTTCACCTTGACGCCCATATCGAGATAAATCTTGCCGAAGATATCCCCTTTGGAACGCTTGTCCGACTTGATCAGCTGCATGTTGCGCGCGTCTGCGGTCAGGTCCACCAATATCTTGCGGAAGTCGGAGGCATCTACGGTTCCGTCGATGCTGAGCGGGTTCTTGTTGGCTCCCCAGATGTCGAACTGATTGAAGCGCAGCACATTGTCGCGAACCGTTATACGTGCGGTATCCATTTTGAGCGATGCGGCGGCCATCGGGATGTAGACGGATGCCGAATCCATGGCCAGGCGACCGTTGAATATGGGCGACGACAACGTGGAATCAAGACGCATGGCGCCGTTGAGATAGCCTGACAGCCGGGCGTTCTGTCCTAAGAACGGATTGGCTATGCGTAGCGGGAAGCGGTTGAGCAACACGCCGATACTGTCGCGGCTGGCTCCCGAAGTGCCTACACGGGCAAACGCGCGGATGGCTTTGTGGCCGTCTATCTTCAGGCTGGCGTCGCCGAGTATGCGCCCTGTCTGCGTGGCATACGCCGCGTTGATGTCGAAGTCGAAACTGCCTACACGCTTGCGCTCGTATATGAAGTCGTTGAGCTGCAGGCCTCCGGACGCGTGGAACTGCTCGTCGACGTACAGCACCGTCAGGTCCGTATTGACCGAGCCTTTGATAGGGGGCGCGGTGATGGACATGCCTAAGAAGTCCTCGATATGCAGATTGTCAACCTTAAGCCTGAACTGCTCGTTGCCCCGGTCGTTGGTCTCGGTGCGTGCCAGGATGGAGCTCTCTTTGCTCTGTGCCTGAAGGTTGGCGTCTACATGCATGTTGTGCAGGTTGTAGGCTATGTAGTTGTCGTTGTTCAGAGTCCAGGGCAGGTAGGCAATCGTTGATTTCAAGGGGGTGAAATGGACATTCACCACCGAGTCCACCATGGAGGCGGTGAGACCGATGCGGTATCCCTGCTGGTTCTTGATGTTGCGCTGGTTGAAGAACATACCCAGTCGGTTCTGGCCGAGGTATCCGTTCACGTTGGCCTGGGCGAACTCGTCGAACGTACCGGGGCGGTTGCCCATGTGGATGCGGTAGTCCAGCAGTGATCCGCGTTCGTTGAGGTTTAGCGTCACGGTGTCGGCGTTGGCCACCGATGTGGTGAGCCGGTGCAGGTTGAAGTTGCCCGAAATGATCGAGTCACGTTCGATATGGCCCCATATAGTGTCCACGGATATGCCCGACGGCGAGAGGAACTGGCTGACAAGACCGCTACCCGAGGCGTTGAGATCAAGCTTGAACTGCGGCAGCGCCTGCTTGATGTCTTCGACGGATATATTGCGGCGGTTTATCTGACCGGTGACGGTGTCGGCGGCGGCGATGAACGAATCCATCACATATTTCATCCCTGCGGGACTCTCGAAATGCAGGTCGGTGCGGTCGGAGTTAATGTCGAACATCGTGGCGAGTTGGTCGGCCTTGAGCACGGCGTGCACTCCGCCGGGCAGATGTATGTAGGTGCCCGGCATGTTCCAGTCGAAATCGACGAGCTTAAGATCCACGTCATAGAGCCATTTGCCCGGCTGGGCGTTTCCCGCAAGGAATATGGTGCCGCTTCCTTGACACATACTGTCGGTGAATCCGAGCTGCCGCAGGTCGAGGTCGCGTATGTCGGCACGCAGGTCAACGTTATAGTCGTCGGTGCGGATGATGCCCGAGCCGTCGATGTCGAAGTTGAGGCCTGGATTGACGGAACCTCCGACTACCGTAAGCGTGCCGTCCGGGTCAAGCATGGCGTCCAGACGTATGTCGCGGTAATGATGTTTCTGATATTCGATGCCGTCTATGCGCACTTTGGCATCGGTAAGCGCGTGGCCGCTTACGGGATTGAAACCCCGGCCGACAGCCTGTACGGTGCCGGTGACGTGTCCTATGCCGAGCGAGGGCATGAACTTCGCCACGTTCAGTTCGCGGATGGAGGCGTCCACATTATATGTTTCCGGCGTCAAGGCCACATGGCCGTTGGCGGCTACGTCGCCGGCCGTGGAACGCAGCGTGAAGTCCGCGCCATACTGCAGCCCGTTGGCCTGAACCGCGCCCTTGATGTCGAAAGCCGGAATCTCCATGTCGCTCTGCGCCAGGAATTGGTCGGCCAGGCGAGGATCCATCAGGGCGCCGTCAAACTCTATGTCGGCGCGCAGTTTCTTGTATTGCAGCGCGTTGGCCACGTGTCCCCTGGCGTCTATCCTGACCACGCCGTCCATCGCCGCCTTGAGCGTGCCGACGTTCAGTTCAGACAGCGATCCACGGGCGTCCAGGTCAAACCGCAGCGGCTTGCGCGACGGTATTTTGGCTGTGAAAGTCTTGAGGGTGGGCATGAATGCCTCTACGTCCGGGAGTCCTACCGAGCCGTTGGCCTTTACGTTCATCGGGGCGTCGGGTTCCATCGCCATGAGGGCGAAGGGCACATCGGCATCGGCATTGATGCGGGAAAAGAGGGTCTGAAGGCTTACCTGCTTCAATGTCAGCCCGATGGAGTCCACACCGATGGTGCCCCGGCCTTGCGTTATCCGCAGTCCGGAGCGTTCTCGGGCGCGAAGACGGGTCAGCGGCAGACGGACCGTTGACGCTTCGTTGTAGAAATTGCGCATTCCTATGGCTACGCCGTCAACCGCGATATATGTAGGGTCAAAGCCTGCGGCCGGTTTCACGCCCTTGGTGGCGTACAGTGCCTTGAGACTGTCTACGGCTATGGAGTCGCCCATGATGCGCATCGGCGGCCCTTCCGAAGGTTCGCTCGGTGGCGCCGGATGAGTCTTGATGTATTCAGGCGTGGGCTGCAGGTAGGTCACCGAGCCATTGGACATGGCCGCGCGTTTCCATTTGACCTCGTTCTTGCCGAGGTCCACGATGCCGTGCGTCAACGCCACGCGCTTTATGTCGAGGCTGAGCGTATCGATTGTGGGCAGCATCGACATTCCGAAGCGGAAGTTGTCGAGCGTCACATCGTTGGCCTGGATATAGAATGGCGTGGCGGGAACGGTGTCCGGGGGAGTGGGCTTCTTTTTCCACACGTCCATGTATAGCGAGAGGTCGCCGTCGCTGAGACGCACCTTGTTCAGCAGTATGCGTGATTTCCTGATGTCGACCGAACTTTTGTCATCCACGGTGAGGTGTCCCGCGCGGATGCCTAAAATCATGGATGAGTCGGCGTTGACCATACGGTAAAAGCCGTTTTCAAGGTCCAGCCGGTTCACCTTGACGTCAAGGTTCAGCAACGGAAGCAGCTTTATGTCGGCAATGGCTTCGCCGGCGCGTACCATCGTGTCGCGTGGCGCGGTAAGTACGTACACGTCCTTCAGATGCACCTTGAGCGGGAAGGAGAGGCGGAACTTGCCGATTCCTATCTCCATGCCTGTGGATTTGCGCACCGCGTCCTTCGCGATGGATATGGCCAGATCCTGCACAGGCGGAATGTATATAAGCACGGGGAGACACAACACGACGATTACAAGCCACATCAGTGTCTTGAGCGTGATCCGCAGCCAACGGGGACGGATGGCATGCCGTTTCCGGGGCTTCGGAGCCTCAGGCTGCGCGGTCCGGTCCGGTTGTTGCGGCGTGTGTGTGTCGTGTGTGTCGTTCATCGTGTGGGTTCGACTTGGAATTTTTTATGAAAGTCTTATTCAGGTTTGCGGCAGGCTTCGGCGCAGATCCAGACTATGGCCACCAGTAATGACCCCGTGATGTCGGCCAGCATGTCCATCGGGTCGTAGCTGCGTCCCATGCCCATGGAACGCTGTATGAATTCAATGACGATGCCTAAGAGAGAGGAAAGTGTCGCCATAAGGATGCATACGGGCCATCGTACGGAGCGGAAATCGCGGCCGCGCGCCCAGTCCACGAGAGCGACGAAGGTCAGGCCACCGAACATTATGGCGTGCACCACCTTGTCGGCGCCGGGAAAGAGGGGAGGGGGCTCCTGATCGCCCAACGGATGGGGAGCGAGGGTGAGCCAGAGCACCGCGGCCAGCGTGATGACGGTCAGTATCCACGCCGGCAGTCGCTGCAGTTGCCGTTTTATCCTAATTCGCCTTTCCATAAGCAAAATTAACAAAAATCAATTATATAACAAATTAAAATGGGGAATGGTAAAAATGTGTTAATAAAAATGTGAAAATTGGCATTAAAAAAGGGATGTCGCGTGTGCGCATCCCTTTTTTATCGATTGGAATCTGTTATCAGTTCTGATGGGGCTGAACGTTGATGAACTTACGTCCCTCCTTACCGGTGGTGAATACCACTACGCCGTCAATGAGGGCGAACAGAGTGTGATCCTTGCCCATACCCACGTTGAGACCGGGATGGTGAACGGTGCCACGCTGACGCTTGATGATATTGCCGGCTTTGCAATTCGAACCACCAAAAATTTTCACTCCGAGTCGTTTGCTTTCTGACTCACGGCCGTTCTTAGAACTACCGACACCTTTTTTATGTGCCATTTCTCTTTTTGGTTTATGCGGTTACGATTTTCTTGATCATTACTTTGGTGAACTGCTGGCGGTGTCCGTTGAGACGACGATAGCCCTTGCGGCGCTTCTTCTTGAACACGAGCACTTTGTCACCCTTTACGAGGGGCTCGAGCACTTCACACTCTATCTTGGCGCCTTCTACTGCGGGTGCGCCTACTGTCACGTTGCCGTCTGCGTCCAGGAGAAGAACTTTCTCGAAGCTTACGGCGTCACCCTGCTTTACGTCGCCAAGGTGATGAACATACAGGAACTTGCCTTCCTCGGCCTTGAACTGCTGTCCTTTGATTTCTACGATTGCGTACATCGTTGATTATGATATTTAAATTATCCTTCCGGCAGGCGCCCTTGGGTCTTGTCATGCCCGGCCGGGTACTGGTTTTGTTATTACTTGCGGATACCGAGTTCCTTCTTGGCGATGATGGCGCGGTAGCGGTTGATGTCCTTGCGGATGAGGTAGTCGAGCAGGCTGCGGCGCTGACCTACCAGTGTCTTAAGCGCACGGGCGGTAGCGTAGTCCTTCTTGTTGCTCTTCAGGTGCTCGGTCAGGTGCTGGATGCGCTTTGAGAAAAGTGCGATCTGTGCTTCGGGGCTACCGGTGTCGCCTTCGCCCTTGCCATACGTCTTGAAGATCTCTTTCTTCTGTTCTGTTGTGAAACTCATAATGGAGATAATGTTTAAAATGTTGTTAAATAGGCTTTTATTCGAAACGTTCATTGTGGCTTCTCCATTGCCGCAGGGCCGTTTGCTCAAAAAGCGTTGCAAAATTACAACTTTTTTTCGAGAAAAGCAAGAAAAATGGCGGCGAATCACTTCGCCGCCATTTCGCGCTTCAGGATGGGCTTGAACCAACGACCCCCTGATTAACAGTCAGGTGCTCTAACCAACTGAGCTACTGAAGCTTGTATAGCGTTCGGCCCGAGGGCTTCCCGTTTTGACTCTGCAAAATTACAAAAACTTTGTCATTCCACCAAAACATTCGCAATTTTTTTTCATTTTTGTGTCCCGGAGGCTATGCCGGAGCCTGTATCCGGATCCAAGCATCGCCTGGAATAGACCTGTATCTCAAGTAAATTTTGCATTCCGCGATTTTGTTGTTAATTTTGCATTACACTCTCCGCACTTATCTAAGCCTTAAACCTAAACCATAAACCCTATATGAACATCATGATTCTCGCCGCAGCCGCGGCTCTCAACATCGCCGGCCCGGGAAGCCTCTCGGTTTCCATCGACACCGTCGGCCCGGCTCCAACCTATTGCGTCATAGTTGATAACGACACGCTCGTGTCGCCGTCTCCGCTCGGTCTCGTTACCGATTACGCCGACCTGGCCACAAACCTCCGACCTGCCGGTGCCGTCCAGGTCAAGGACACCGTGATAAGTTATTCGCTGGATCGCATCAAGAAGAAAACCGTTGACAAGAGGGCCGTAAAGGCCACTATACCCTTCGTGAATCCGCAGGGATGGCGTCTCGGCATGGAATTTGTGCTGACCGACAACGACATGGCTTTCCGTTACACGCTGCCGCATCAGAAAGACCGCGGGTCTGTGCGCGTGATGCGCGAGGCTACAGGTTTCGCGTTCCCGAAGCAGACCACCCTTTTCCTCACGCCCCAGAGCGACGCCATGATTGGCTGGAAGCGCACCAAGCCCAGTTATGAGGAATATTATATCACCGACGCGCCGATAGACACGAAGTCGCAGTACGGACACGGGTTCACTTTCCCAGGTCTGTTCCGTGTCGGAGACAAGGGGTGGGTATTAGTCACCGAGACCGGCGTAAACCGCGATTATTGTGGCAGCCGCCTTTCCGATTCCGACAACGGACTGTTCCGTCTGGAGTTCCCCATGGCCGAGGAAAACAACGGCAACGGCACAATCGAGCCGGCGTTCGCCCTTCCAGGTGCCACGCCGTGGCGCACCGTCACTGCCGCCAAGACCCTAAAGCCGATAGTGGAGACCACCATCCCCTGGGATGTGGTGGCACCGATATATGGCGCAAGCCGTCAGTATGACCCGGCACGCGGCACATGGAGCTGGATTCTCTGGCAGGACGACAGCATCAACGACCGCGACCTGCGCGAATACGTGCGTCTGGCCAAGGAAATGAGCTTCGAATATACGCTGGTAGACAACTGGTGGGACAAGAACTTAGGCCGTAAGGGGATGGAGGAACTGATCAAATACAGCCGCACGCAGGGTGTGGAGCCGATACTGTGGTACAGCAGCAGCGGTTACTGGAACGATATAGTGCAAGGCCCTATCAACAAGATGGAGAATCCGCGCATCCGCCGTCAGGAGATGCAGTGGCTCAAGGACAACGGCGTGAAGGCCATCAAGGTGGACTTCTTCGGCGGCGACAAGCAGGAGACCATGCGCCTGTACGAAGCCATCCTGACCGACGCCAACGACTTCGGCATCATGGTGATATTCCACGGCTGCACCATGCCCCGAGGCTGGGAGCGGATGTTCCCCAACTACATCGGTTCCGAGGCAGTGCTTGCCTCCGAGAATATGATTTTCTCGCAGGAATTCTGCGACCGCGAGGCCGTGTCCTCCGCCTTGCATCCCTTCATCCGCAACGCCGCCGGATCCATGGAATATGGCGGAACGTTCCTTAACAAACGTATGCACCGCAGCGATGCCAATGGCAACGAGCGGCGCACCAGCGACGCTTTCCAGATAGCGACCGCCGTATTGTTCCAGAGCCCGCAGCAGAACTTCGCCCTTTCACCCGACAATCTGACCGAGGAGAACAAGACCGCGCTCGACTTCATGCGCGGCGTCCCCACGCGCTGGGACGATACCGAGTTTTTCGAGGGCTATCCCGGCAAGTATGTGGTGCTGACGCGCACTGCCGGCGACCAGACCTATACCGCCGGCATCAACGCCGAGGACGCGACGCGTACCGTCACGTTCGACAAGCTCAATCCTGCCATGAAGTACACGCTCATCACCGACAGCCACGCCAAGAAGGGCGACCGTCTCAAGAGCCAGGAGATCAAAGGCAAGAAAGCCATCAGGATCAAGCTTGCCAAAGGCGAGGGCTTCGTGCTGACAGGCAGTAAATAGAATCCCTTATCTCTCCGCACGCATGGGGTTGTGCAGGAAGTCGTCGTAAGCCAGACGGATGCCGTCGGGCAGCTCCGTGCTGTAGGTCCAGCCCAAGGCCGTGGCCTTGCTCACGTCCAGCAGTTTGCGCGGGGTGCCGTTCGGGCGCGTGGTGTCCCACAGTATGCGTCCCTTGTAGCCCACGATGTCGGCTACAAGTTCCGTCAGCTCCTTGATGGACAGCTCTTTGCCTGTGCCGGCGTTGACGGTCTCGTTGCCCGAGTAATTGTTCATCAGGAACACGCACAGGTTGGCCAGGTCGTCTACATACAGGAATTCGCGCAACGGGCTGCCGTCGCCCCAGCATGTCACCTCATTGATGCCCTGTTCCTTTGCCTCGTGGAAACGGCGTATCAGGGCCGGCAGCACGTGCGAGTGCTCGGGGTGATAGTTGTCGTTGGGGCCATACAGGTTGGTGGGCATCACCGATATGTAGTCGGTGCCGTACTGACGGTTCAGGTACTCGCAGTATTTCAGGCCGCTTATCTTGGCCAGTGCGTATGCCTCGTTGGTCTGTTCAAGAGGCGAGGTCAGCAGACACGATTCCGGCATGGGCTGCGGCGCCATGCGCGGGTAGATGCACGACGAGCCGAGAAACTCCAGCTTCTTGCAGCCGTTGCGCCATGCCGCGTTTATCACGTTCATCTCCAGCATCATGTTGTCGTACATGAAGTCGGCCAGATGGTTGCGGTTGGCGATGATTCCGCCCACCTTGGCCGCCGCCAGAAAGACGTATTCCGGTTTTTCGGCTGCGAAGAAATCATTCACGGCCTGCTGGTTTATCAGGTCCAGCTCGCTGTGGGTGCGGGTAATGATGTTGTCGTAACCCTGGCGTTTCAGCTCGCGGACTATGGCCGAGCCCACCATTCCGCGGTGACCCGCCACATATATTTTAGAATTCTTTTCCATTATGTCTTAAATCATTCTATTCATGTTCGTGTCGGCCTGAGGCGAGACGTCTCCGTCGACCGTTTATAGCTTGCGCCTTATCTTGATTGGAATCATGTCGGGAGCGAGCTCTGCGTTGTCAGGCAATACGAGCGCCAGATGACCGCCGCCCCCGGCGCCGAGCATCTTCCAGGCCAGCGCCTTGTCGCGAATGGCGTCGATACATTCCGCCACCCCCGGCTGCATCATGGCCGGAAACATGGCCGTCTGCGCGTTGAACGAATCGCGGAACGCCTCGGCGAAGTCGCCGAGGTCCCGGCGCATTATGGCGTCCCAGCAGCGGTCGGCCGCGTCGGTCAGCACCCGCACTTTGTCGGGCGTGATGTCCTTGCCCTCCACCACCGAGCAGCCCGGTCGGCGCGGGAACATGGGCACTAATACGATGTGTCGCTCCAGCCATGCCAGCGTCTCCTCGTCGTGGCACGACTCGATGCGGTCGGGCCAGTACCGGCCGTCGTAATGATGGCGCGTCAGCCCCGACATGCAGATGCCTATGGCATCCTGGGCTCCCGAGACATGGCCCTTGTTCTCAGGGTCGTTCTCGAAACAGAACAGCAGGCGCGCCAGCATCTCCTCGTTATAGTCCGGCAGTTCGTATGGCCAGATTCTTTTAGCCGCGTTGCGCGTGGAGGTAGACATGCCGCCGCGCTCCATGAACTCGTGCGTCGGCTCGATGGATACGGTGATGGCCCATCCGGCGCCGTGCTGCGACACGTACGGCTGGTCGATCCACGTGCCCGCGATGTCGATGCGGTAGGGGAGATGGGACTTCACCTCGCTGCGCAGCGAGGTAGTGGAACGCGCCTTCAGGCCGGCGTCCGGCACACGGTTCAGCTCCACGTACTCTATGCCGCGCTCCGCGCACAGCCGGCGCTTCTCGTCGCTGCCACCATCGGAGTTCACCACGAACACGTCGGGATGCACGGCATCCATCGTCTTCACGAAGTCAAGCATGCCGCTGCCCGTATTGATGAAGGCATCCGTCACATAGCGGATGGCCTTGACCATATACAGGCGTTCCTTTTCCGAATATACCGTCTTGCGGTGCTTCAGCTCCTCGATGGTCTTGTCCGAGCCGATGCCCACATACAGGTCGCCGTAACGCGACGCCTCCTTGAAGAACGCCACGTGCCCCGAATGGAGCATGTCGTAGCATCCCGAGACGAATACTTTCTTCTTCATGAAGCAAAGTTTTATTTAAATGCACAATGTGCAATGGGTCGGCTCAAGGCCGATCTTAAATGATTAATAAATTAACGGTGAGTGTGTCGGTTTCATTGCATAGTAGCGGGGGCTGTCCTCAGCCGCGAAGATAGTAGCGCAGGCTGTCCCCAGCCGCGCATAAGTTCGGGCCAAATGCCTATTGATAATTTTTATAAGGCATTTTTCCATTAGCTATGCGCGGCTGGGGACAGCCCGCGCTACTATTCATTATGCGTGATGCATAATTTATCGGACATCAATGAGTATGCCAATACGCAGACGAAGCAAGCTGCGGGCACCCAGAATGAGGAGCCTATGCCGGCACTGTCCGACACCATAGCCTGCAGCGGCGTGATGAGCGCTCCGCCAAGGATGGCCATGATCAGTCCGGACGCCGCAAGCTTCGCGTCGTCGCCAGTCACGCCCTCCAGCGCGATACCGTATATGGTAGGAAACATCAGCGACATGCACGCCGAAATGCCTACCAATGCCCAAACCGACGCCCAGCCCGTGCCGTATATTACGCCCAACGTGCAGCCGATGGCCGCCACCGCCGCCACACGCAGCAGCTTAACCGGCCTGACGTAGCTCATCAGCCACGTGAACAGCAAGCGGAACAGAGTGAACGCCACGATGGAATAGAGGAATATCAGCGACGCATCCTTTTCCGCCATGCCCAGCCGGTCCATTGCCAGACGGATGGTGAACGACCACACGCCCGTCTGCACGCCCACATAGAAGAACTGCGCCAACACGCCGTATCTCCAGCGCCGGTTGTGCCAGAGCCGGCCGAACGTCCTGCGTATGTCGAACTTACCCGAGTCGCGGTCCTTCGGCATCCTTACCGCCGCTATCACCGCAAGCAGCGCGAGCAGCACCGCGCCTATGAGCATGTATGTGCCCGACACAGCGTTCAGTTCATGCTGCTGGATGGCGGCCAGGGCCTGAGAGTCCATGCCTGCCCGTTCCGCGGCATCGGCCGCGTTCAGTTCCGACAATATGAAATGCCGGCTCAGCAATATGCCGCAGATGGCCCCGACCGGGTTGAGCGTCTGGGCTATGTTGAGGCGGCGCGTGGCCGTCTCGGGGCTGCCCATCGACAGGATGTAAGGATTGGCGGTGGTTTCCAGCACGGCGCATCCACCGGCCATCACGTAGATGGCGAACAGGAAGAACCCATACGACGCCGTCTGACCGGCAGGGTAGAACAGCATGGTGCCTGCCGCGTATAGAGCCAGACCTAACAGGATGCCCGCCTTGTACGAGCGCCGGCTGATGAATATGGCCGCCGGCAGCGCGAAACAGAAGTAGGCGCCATAGAACGCGAACTGCACCAGCGACGTCTGCAGGTCGCTCATGGACATGATGCGCCTGAACGCCGCCAACAGCGTGTCGTTCATGTTGTTGGCCATTCCCCAAAGCAGGAACAGCAACGAAACCAGTATGAACGGAAGCCGTTTCATGATTAATTAATTAACGGTGACTTCATCGGTTTCATTGCATAGTAGCGCAGGCTGTCTCAGCCGCGAAGATAGTAGCGCAGGGCATTTGAAATAAGGCGTGTTACTTCACTATGCCCTTCTCCAGGTATTCAGCCAGGTTGGTCTTGACCTGCTCGCCGGCACGCTCCACGGCCACCTTGGCCATGTCGGCGTCCACCATCAGGTTCACCAGTTGCTCGAAACTGGTGCGCTTCTTCGGATCCCAGCCCAGTTCCTTTTTAGCTTTAGTCGGGTCGCCCCACAGGTTCACCACGTCCGTAGGACGGTAGAAGTCGGGCGACACCTCGATCAGCACCTTGCCCGTCTTGGCGTCGATACCTTTCTCGTTCTCGCCCTCGCCCTCGAATATTAGCTCGATGCCGGCACGGCGGAACGCCAATAGACAGAACTCGCGCACCGAATGCTGCTCGCCCGTAGCTATGACGAAGTCCTCCGGCTTGTCGTTCTGCAGGATCAGCCACATGCACTCCACATAGTCGCGAGCATAGCCCCAGTCGCGCAACGACGAGAGGTTGCCCAAGTACAGTTTCTCTTGCTTGCCCTGAGCTATGCGCGCCGCGGCTAAAGTTATCTTGCGTGTCACGAATGTCTCGCCGCGACGCTCCGACTCATGGTTGAAAAGAATGCCCGAGCAGGCGAACATGTTGTAAGCCTCGCGATACTCCTTCACTATCCAGAAGCCATAGAGCTTGGCCACCGCGTAGGGACTGTATGGGTGGAACGGCGTCTTCTCGTTCTGGGGTACCTCCTCCACCTTGCCGTATAGCTCCGACGTCGACGCCTGATAGAAGCGGCAGGTGTCGGCGAGTCCGCACTGACGGATGCCCTCCAGGATACGTAGTACGCCCGTGGCGTCGACGTCCGCCGTAAACTCCGGCGAGTCGAAGCTTACCTGCACGTGGCTCTGGGCCGCCAGGTTGTACACCTCGTCCGGGCGCACCTTGTTCAGCACCTGGATTATGGACATAGAGTCGCCTAAGTCCGCGTAATGCAGATGGAAGTTGGGGTGGCCCTCCAGATGAGCGATACGCTCGCGGAAGTCCACCGACGAACGGCGTATGGTGCCATGCACGTCATAGCCCTTGTCGAGCAGGAACTCGGCCAGAAACGACCCGTCCTGACCCGTGATACCGGTTATTAAAGCAGTTTTCATTAATTCTGAATGATTATTATTGTTGACTATATTTTGACAGAAGAATATGATACAGATAGTAGTAGCGCAGGCTGTCCCAGCCGCGCATGGAAATGGACCAAAGTCCTAATATTAGTAGTAGCGGGCTGTCCCAGCCGCGCACGAATACAGAAAAAACTTATTCAGAATTTTTATAAGACGTCCGTCAGTTGATGTGCGCGGCTGGGGACAGCCCACGCTACTATTTATTGCGCTTGCGTTCCGCAAGCAGCAAGCCCGGCAGCGTTGCCACGATGTGGAAACAGCGGCGGAACTGCTTTTTCGGATCGCGGCTCAAACGATACACGAACTCCAGGTGATGGTCTACCATCCACTTGGGCGCGCGCTTCTCATCCACTCCGCTGTAGAACTTGAAGGCCGCCCCCACGGCTATCATCACGCCATGATGCAGGTGCGGCTTCAGTCGCGACATGAAATATTCCTGCTTCGGCGCGCCCAACGCCACCCATACGATGTCAGCCCCGTCCGCCTCGATCATCCGGGCTATCGACTCGTAGTCGAACTCCTCCACCGTGCAGAAAGGCAGTTCCACGAACTGCATGTCCCGCACTGCCGGATTCATTTTCATGAGATTCCTCTGCAGCGAGTCTAAGATTTTCTGCTGGGTGCCGAGGAATATCATGCGATATTTTCCGCTGGACACTATGTCTTTGAATATCTGGCTGCCGCAATACTGCTGATACTGCGAGCCGTATATCCACTTGATGTACAGAGGCACATAGCTGCTGTCGCATATTGAGAACATACCGCCGTTCACCACGTCTCGATACTCCGGTACACGGTTTACGGTGTTGAGTATCACGCCGTCAGCCACGCAGATGTAGTCCGCGCCCGGCTCGGCCAATCGCTTCGCAATTGCCGCGTGCACCTGATCGCGGTCAAATTCGTAATTTATATTGAAATAAGATTGCATACTTTCGGATGTGTGATAGTAGCTGGGCTGTCCCCGCCCGCGCACAAGAAAGGATTAAATGCTTATGGAAAATTTTATATAAGGACTTTGGTCATAAGCTATGCGCGTCTGCGGAGAGACTGCGCTACTATGGACGCATGGAATTGAACAGGGCTTGCCACTGCGTGGCTATGACCTGCGTCGAGTATTGGGATTTTAACTTCTCATTCGCTTTGATGCCTAAGACCGTGCATTCATCGGGGTTGTTCCAAAGTCTGGTGACCGCCGCATCCAATGCATCGGCGTTGCCCGGCTCGAAGAGCAGGCCGATGGCATCGTCGCCCGCGCCGATTATCTCCGTGAAGCCACCGTGATCGGGTCCGATTACTGCTTTATAGTGCTGAGCTGATTCTAAAATCGACATAGGGAATCCCTCATACCAGCGCGAAGCCATAACCATGAATCGGGCGTTACGGTAAAACTCTGTCAGTTCATTCCCAGTCTTGTAACCTACTAATTCAACATTTTTCGGCAGATTCTCGATTAATGCCGCCTCGCGGCATTCGCCCGCAAGTCTGAACGGAATCTCCAGATGGCTGCGCGCAACCTCTAATATAAGATCAATTCCCTTCTCCCGGCTCAATCGGCCGCAAAAAGCCACATACTCGCCCAAGGGGGGCAGAATTTCATCGGAGACATCCACCGAATTGGGTATTAAAACCGTCTTTTTCGGGTCGAATCCCGCCTCGATCAGTTTTCGACGTTGAAAATCCGTGATGCAGGCGAATTTATCGACGCAGTCGATGTAATGGCGTTTTATCCGTGCTACAGCGTTGCGTGCCGCATAGCCAACTGACTTCAGTACTGAGTTTTCGCAGTTGAACTTCACGCAACCCCACTCATTGCTCTTCTGCAGGCAATACTCGCACGGGCCCCCATCGCGCATGAACAGCCCCGTGGGGCAGATCAGCCGGAAATTGTGTACCGTCATAACGACAGGCACCCCGGCTCGTTTGCATTCGCGCAGCGCCGCCGGTGAGATGAAGGGATAGAGGTTGTGTACATTGACCACGTCCGGCTTCTCTCGCTTCAATACCTCCCGCATGGCTCGGACGCCCCTCGGTGAATGAATACCCGCCACGAACCCCTTTATTTTGCCGACGGCCGAGTCGCGCAGCCCCTCCGTGGACATGCGCAGCTGTGCCACCTCGTGTCCCAGGCCCAGAAGCATAGTCGCCATCTTGTCGACGACCGCCTCCTCGCCCGAATATTTACCGTAATTATTATGAACAAGAAGAATCTTCATAAGATTCAGATTCTATGTTTAGTAGCGCAGACTGTCCCCAGCCGCGCATGAATACTGAAAAAACTTATTCAGAATTTTTATAAGGACTTCGGTCTGTTGATGGGCGCGGCTAGGGACAGCTTGCGCTACTACTTTCCGATACGTGATGGGGAGTCATTACGACTCATCTTCAATGATGAATGTTAAGATAATTTCGACACAGATCTTTTATTATGCCGCGACTTTCTCAGATGGAACATATAAGCACAGAAAAATATGCGCATTTATGCGCGTCTGCGGAGAGACTGCGCTACTTCATGCCGGTTGGATTATTTAGCGGAGGAAATGGTATTTTTAATATTCTCGACTGAAAGACCGGTCACTGCCGAGATGGTGTCGAGACTGAGACCTTGCTGATGCATTTTGAGAATCATGTTGTGAGTTGCTTTAGCAATACCGCGCTCTTCACCTTCAGCTAATCCTTCGGCTCTACCTTCGGCTCTACCTTCGGCTCTACCTTGGGCTCTACCTTCTGTCGTTGCATACTCAAGCTGTCCCATCAGGTCTCTGTATGCCTTTTCATTAGCATCATAAGCCATTCTGTCCACAGGACACATGGCGGCATATTCAGCCATCTTCTCGAAGTCATCGAAAAGCTTTTCATCCACAAAAGCCATAATATCCATAGTCGGCATATTTATAATGTTATACATCCATTTGTCAAAATTCGTGACGCATTCCTCAGGGGTTTTCTTGTCGAACAGAGGCGTCTGTATGAATATGTAACGCAACTTGTCCGAGAATAGTTTCTTTGTGCTCAAATCGCACAATCCGACATCGATCCTGAACTTTTCTAAAATTTAGCAGGAGAGCAGGAGGTAAGTGAGTCTACAGATAACTTTTCAATCTTTGGTATTCGGACTCAAAAGTGTGCCTATAATCGTTCTTTGGATTCTGAAGACACCAGTCATAACATTCCTGAACTATAGCAAACCCTTCTTCTTTTTTGCCGGGAGTAAAAAACAGTATAGTGCCCTTCAGAAGCAGTACCTCATATACTTTGGTCCTTGGGCCTAAGAAGCCTTCGGTATCGAATGACTTGAATATCTCATAACTCCTGTTGGCATAATCTAAAGCAACTTCGCCATCCTCCTTACTCAAGCGGAATAATTTTTCATGACTTGAATTGATATATGTAGCTCCTAATAGGAATAGGATATTTGCAATTTCTCCCAGATTTTCAGGCTCAGGATGTAATTTATATAGCTTTTGCTTATATTCTAATGACACAAGGCCATATTTGCGGGCTGTTGGTTGTATTCCCCTATGAACAGTATATAAAGTACATAGGTTGTGGTATAATTGGCCAAGATGGAAGTATCTTAATCCAGTATCCATTCGCTGTTTGGTTTTGATTATTTCAATGGCCTGGTTCAAAATACGTTCGGCGACATCAAATTTATAATTTAAGTCCTGATATTCATAGCTGGCATCCATAATGGCCGTAGCTATTGCTGTTGGGAAATAACAATAGATATCATCCCAATAGTCCTCAGGAATAAAAGGTTTTTCCTCGATAATGCGCTTCCAGATCGAAGTAGCTCGTTCTATCTTAACCAACAAGTCGTTCGCGTGGTCGAATAGGATGAGCCAAGCGCTCAGGACCATTAGTTCGCACACTTGATTAAACGGTTCGTTGGGATAATTCTCTTCAGAATCATTTAAGAGTACTTCATAATCCTTAAGACTGGCTACTGCTTTATCAGCCAGTCCTAATTCGGTATAGTGGTGAATTATATGGATATAAACAGGAGTGATATACGACATCATCAGCATACTGCCGTCGTACATTCCCTTCAGATTGGTTAATGACGTGTTGTATAACTGTAAAGCCTTGGCATTTCTGTTGGCCCTGTTATAGGCATTGGCAAAATTCATCCTCATTGCTTCGACAGTCGGGTCGAGAATTGAGTATTTATCTGCCAATTCGCATATGAATTGATACTGGCTGTCCTCGTCAAAATTATTCTTAAAGAGTTCAGAACCGTATGTATCAAAAAGTCCGATAATTTTGATTTTTGTTTTTAATACGTCTCTTACATCATAATTCCCGGACGCCAATAGTTCATGCTGAAGTTTTTCCTTTTTTAGGTATAACTCAACTTCGTTTTTCGTAATAACCTCATCCTCCAGCTTTTGCAACTGAATATCAATCTGTCTTAATATGTTCAATTTTTCAGCAGCGACTTTATCCCTGACATCGTTGAGTGCGTTTTCTACTTTATGGATTCTATTTATGCGATTCTCGATTGAATTTAAATCCAAAGTTTGGTCAGGCTCGTCGTTATGTCCGGTTGTCAGCAACTTGGTGGATATTACCCTGAGCAGATCAATTAATAGATCTTCTTCCGAATCACCTTTCAGATTTAAGTCATCGGTGCTGATTAACGGCACATCATGATATCTCACCCATCCATTTGATATTACGAGACCGGCATTATCGTTGATGACCATGACTTTTTTAGAAATCAACCATATTAAAAGATAGAATTTAATCCTGTGGTCACTGTCATACGGAGCATTGAAAGCCTCGATTTTGTCCAGATTCGTTTTTAGATCAGGATTATTTTCCAGAAACTTATCGTTGTAGTTATAATATAGTATGGAATCCTGAGGATGAGAATCCGGGCCCGTCAGTTCCAGCGCCTTAAGGATCTCGGCCTGTTCATCGATTGACACTTGATCCTTTAATAACGCGATGTAATAGTCCGACTTGTCGATTTTCTTAATATTATTGTCCAGCAGTCTGCATCTGAACCTGATATATTTCTCAGCGGTAGCGTCAACCGACCGTATCAAATTTCCAAATGTATTGGTTTTATGTTTTAAATCGGATCCTAATGTGGAATAGACATTATACGATACAAGAGGCTCCGCTTCATTTACCTTATATGGCAGACTTGCGAAGTATGATAACAATTTGGTGTATATAAACCCTATTGCATTGTCAATGTTCTCACAATCAGTCTGAGTTAACGGAGGATTGGCAAGGTATCTTTTTAATTCAACCGACTGGATGCCTGTTTTATCAACGATGATATAGGAATTTTTAGATAACACGGGCACTCCACAAGCCACGTTCACCTCTTCTTTGGTGTAATCGCCGCATTTCGTTTTGAACAAAGCGAAAAACAAATGACTCTTCTTAACGAGATCCTCATTGTACTCAGTCTGCTTTCTTACACCTGTATATTCCGGGTGGAAATCTTCCCAGCATAACATACGGATCCGGTATCCGCTCGGTTCATATATATCGCTCCACTGACGGATGGCATTTCCGATTGCCTCACGCCATTCGATCATCTCGAACGAAGATGCTATAAATATATTTATTTCGTGCATGTACAGTATGGATGCTACTGGTTAATGAAATTCTTTCATCTTATGAACTCAAGACATTGGGATAAATCTAAGAGAGTCGTATTTGTACGACTCTCTTAGCTGATGCTTAAATCTGATCTACTTCCGAAACAGTGTAGAACGATGATATCTCATAGTTCCTTGAGAATCCGAACCAGGTTGTGTTAAAACCTAATGTATTGCCGTAAAGACGGAACTCATTTGCTGCGTGGTTATATGAATCCTTTAAATCGGTGTTTAGAGGAGGCTGCTGCATAGCGATAAGTGCATTTTCCACTTTGTCAAGCAGTCTCGCATCCACTTCCGCGTATGAATAAAATACATATTCATGGCTATCGCATTCTTTATCAAAGTCCTTCAGACGTTCGTGGCAATATTCTCCATTTTTGAAATGTCGTTCTTGTAAATTTTTAGCTTTACCGATGTAGATTATACGACCGTCCGTTATTTTATTGACAGTGGGGTGATAAACGCAAGCATACATTATGTATATACCAGTTGTCGGAGGCAAGTCGGCAGGATCCCGATAATATCCGTCAAAATTCAGTGCTATCATATCTGTTGCAAATCTTTATTGCAGGAACGCGAATATGAGCAAGTTTATTTCGCGACTCCTCAAAATCTGAGGGATTAAATAGGTTTATCAGCAGAGGGAATCTTATTTTCTCTGTAGGGGGAGGGGATTTTAGATCTGAAGATCTTGGAGTCGAGGTATGTCTGGAAGTGTTTGAGGAGCCAGGCGACGGGGAGGGTGACCGCCAGGCACAATATGAGGATCAGGACAGGTTCCTTCGGCGAATAGATAAATGACTGCAGGAAATTCTTGCCTGTGAAGAAAATGCCATGTAGGAACCATAGGTACATGCTGAGACCGCCAAGCAGTAGGAAGGCGTTTTTGAAGCGACGGCTTCGGAT
>ERZ1026966.279-NODE-279-length-26909-cov-4.576153_pt1 | contig 26909 bp, 26 predicted proteins | sample MGYA00519296_ERZ1026966 | MGnify/ENA primary metagenome ERZ1026966 (study PRJEB26926, sample SAMN06164478) | human gut metagenome | biome: ENVO:00009003; feature: ENVO:2100002; material: ENVO:00002003 | host: Homo sapiens | place: USA | collected 2012 ... | reverse complement strand
GCGTCAAAATGCCCGGCGGAAAGCGCAGTCAAAAAAGTCCGGCATGGACTTTTTTTGACAAGCTGATATAGTCGCTATCAATAACAAACCAAAGAAAATTGCCGCGGCCTTTCCGGTATTCGCGGCGGTTATTCGTGGAGGTGCTGAAAGGAATGGAAGACAGGACGATAGCCGCCCCCGGCAGGCAGAGCGGCGCAAAGAAATATTTCCATGATTTGTTTGACCTCAGGGGCGATATGATGGGTTATGAGGCACTGGATGAGATGATGGAGGAAAACACCCACATCTACGGTTCCAATATGTGGATACTCATTATGGCGATACTGATTGCCTCTATTGGCCTGAATGTCAACTCCACGGCGGTGATCATCGGCGCTATGCTCGTGTCGCCGCTGATGAGCGGGATATTGACTATGGGCTATTCTCTGGCGATCTGCGATTTGACCATGATGCGCCGGGCTGCCGCCCGCTTCGGTACCCAGGTGGTGATCAGCCTTATCACCTCCACGGTCTATTTTTGCCTGACACCTCTGGATGCGCCCACCAGTGAAATGCTTGCCCGCACCACGCCCACGATCTGGGATGTGCTGATCGCGCTCTTCGGCGGCCTGGCAGGAGGGATTGGAAACACCCGGGAGAAAAAAGGCAACGTCATTCCCGGCGTGGCAATCGCGACGGCGCTAATGCCGCCGCTGTGTACTGCCGGATACGGTATCGCCACTTTGCAGCCGCGGTTTATACTTGGGGCGTTTTATCTGTTCGCGATAAATACCTTGTTTATTGCGCTGGCTGCGGCGGCTGTCACGAAGCTGCTTCGGGTTCCTGCCCGTCGCAGTCTCAGCGGCAGTGACCAGCGCAGGCTGCACCGTATCGTGAGGACCATAACCGTGATCACCGTGATACCCAGTCTCGTTCTGGGGGCAGTCACGGTGTACAGCTCAGTGCTGGATGCCGGGATTGACAGATATCTGAAAAACGAAATGGTGTTTGCCGATGCCCAGGTGGTTCAGAGCAGCGCCGATAAAATCGACAGAGTGATATCTGTTTCCCTTGTTGGCACGCCCATCTCGGACGAAAAGATTGCCGGGCTCGAAAGCCTCCTCGGCAGCTACGGGCTGGGGGATTACAGCCTGCATGTGGTGCAGAACAGGAGCATACAGGGGGAGAATACAGATAAAGTTACCATTGCCGTCCAGGAAAATACCATAAACCAATTGCAGCAGCTTCTTGACCGGCAGGAGCAGCGGATAGAGGAGCTGGAGAGCAGCGGTGCGGCCGAAACGGATTGGGCCGGGCTTGCCGCCTCCGCCCCCGATATTTTTGACTGGCTCAGCGGCTGCGCCTGCGGGCCTGTGTACGGCGGAGAAGAGGAGTACGCGCTGATGACGGCGTCCAGCTCAAAAGCCATGACCGAAGAGGAAACGCAGATCATAGTAAACTGGCTGCGTACTGCAAGCGGCATGGACCGGGCCGAGCTTATCGTTAAATAAAACGCCGCAGTTCTCCCACTCATCATACGGTGAAACAGGCATATAACAGCCCGGCCCGGTGCAAAACTGGGCCGGGCTTCGGGCTGTTGACAAAATTCTTATCAGAGGAAAAGCGGGAGAAAATAAAAAGAAGACCAAGCGAAAAGCTTGATCCTCTGGCAAGGTCAGCCAATTTTGAGGACAGATGAACTATCCTTAATTATTTCGCGCCGCAGATCATTTTGTGTCTTATATACCAATTTCTTAATTCAACGCAATATACTACAATTTCCAGAAGACTGGCACATTGAACTGCGGTAGAGCAGTAGTTGTTTCTTAATAGGGGAAACGCTGTTTCATCAATTCTGTCTTTATTAATTGTCGAGGAGATTGAAGTTAGTTTTCAACGCTAACCATTGTCCGTAGCTGGTAGTGAATCAAAGAAACTGCGTAGCTGATCGTATTCGGCATGTGATAGCAAGTCTAACTGGTTTGCAGTTCCTAATTTCACTAAGTCTCTGCATTTTTTTAGCCTTGACAACATCGGAATCACAATTTTAGCATCGTGGTTGATAAAATCATACAATTCCGACTGCTTGGACGGTATTTTGTACCCATGCTGAGAACTTGCAATTATAACCCCTTTATCTCGAAGTTTCCCGATAATACGCATTCGGAATGAACTATCACTTATGCCGCATAACTCAGTGCCGGATAATTGTCCTTTAAGCTCGCTTGTGTAAATATAGCCACGGGTATCATTATTCATGAACCGGAATAAAAGATACTGTAGAACTATGACCTGCGCTTTCACCTCGGGATCGTTATCATCAGCATTATGCTCAACAAATTTGACCGCTTGTGAAAAACACAACTTTGCGATGTCTTCGTCGTAATCTTCTGCTATTGCGCTTGTCTCCAGCACATATGTGTCATAGGTTTTGGGATATAGTTCGACCCTGATTATTTTGTCTTTAAGAATTTTTAAATAGTCAGGAGTTTCATTTGTTCGTTTATGCCTGTCATATACATAGGCTAAGGTGCCGCTTATTAAATCTGCTATTTGAATACGTACATCATTTTCACTTTTTTCAAAACTAAATTTGGCATCTCCAAATAAATCCGGCATATCCTGATGCCTGTCTACATATTTACAGAAGCTCTGCATATATTCGTTACTGCCAATCTCATCTGCCACAATAGTGATTTTCTCAAATGCGCGACGTAATTCTTTATGAACAATATTATTCATAAATTTATAGAACACTTGCTTATACTGTAGCCCTTTAATGTTCATATTATCGAGACATTTTTGCTTATCAATACAAACTGCAAAAATGCTAAATGGGATATCTTGAATATCTCTCAATACACGAATACGCCGTTTATTGTCCTTGCCTATTTTGCTTGACTTGATTTCTCCTGTCTGAAAATGCTTTTTGCGAAGGGCTTCGGATTTTACTACAAAGCTATTCAACTCCGACTCTCTAACTATAATAGCCGTGATTATAAAATGGGTTGAAACGGACGGATTACTAATATCCCATCCGAACGCGCCGTATTCATCTGTAAAAGCATATACACGTTCCATTGTTTCACTCCGTATTCACAGTATAACTAATTATACTATAGATGCACAATTTTTTCAACGCCGAAGATGGATTGTTAGTGCAAAACGCTTGAACGTGATATTGCTGTCGTGGAGCGGTCTTCTTCCCAGAAATATTTGTGTTGGTGTATATAGTTACACAGATAGTTGAATCTATTGCCACATTCTATATCACCAAAGCCGGAGTTCTTTACTCCGGCTTTGATGAACAATTAAATTTTCTTGTAGAACTGGTAGTGATCACCACCATACTGAAATTTTGAAAAGCCGTAGTCAGTATACACCTTCTGGACTTTTTCGTTGCTGCTACATTCTACCATAACGCAACGGCAAGGAATGAGGTTACTTGAAGCTCTGACAACATCAAAAGCGTAATCAAGGATTTCTTTGGAGGTTATAGATGCTCGTACCTCACCGCATTCTGGCTCATTTGAAATATACTTGCCAAGCTGCCCAATAAGTACAAAATGAAGTGATGCAGAGTCTTTGAATCCACTTGCCGATTGTATTTGAGTTTTAGATGCGCTCTTTGGGATGAGGGATTTGTGCGATAGAGTAAAATATGCTTCGACCCGAATTTTACCGATATCAAATGCCGCCTCATCAAGAACTAAATAAACCGAGCACCAGCGCCGCTCAAGGAAGGTAACTGCTTTTTCTCGCAAGAAAGTCTCTATATCTATGTCTTTACAGCAGCGAAAATTATTGAGAGCATCAGCGAGGAGGCTGTCTCTGCCGCATTCTGATGCTCTCTCAATCAAGTCACTTAGCGAAACACAAATGTGGCTAATTTCTCTTTACCCTTTTTCAGAGAAGGAGATTCCACCACTTGCTTACGCACTGGAGCTTTATCCAGTTCTTCTTTCAGACGCTCGAAAGCTTTCTGATCTTTAACATAAAAATCTTTCGTAATAGACGAAGTAGCCATATCAACACCTCCTTCTATAGTATGCTATGGCTTTATTCAAGATACTCAAGTAATGACAAATCATTACTTGTAGACTTTATCGCATTTATTTTAATAGAATATTTCAGTGTTGTCAATCCACAAGATATTGCACTTAGTGCTCATTTGCAGCCTGACAATCAATATATTGTAGACTTTTAGCAGTAAGAATTATCCTAATAGCAAGGTGCGAAATATGTATTTCGCCACGCATGCCGCTTGTGACAACGATCCTAATCCTACTGCAGCGTATGGCTGAATTGCTTATACTGCAAGGTGGGTAGCTCGATAATCTTGTCCACAACACAGGCTTCGCTTTCGTATACGTATTGTTTTCGTCTCAGTTCTGCCTGAATGATCATACCATCCCTCCAATCTCCATGCTGTCACCTTGACCGCCCTCCTTAATTTCTTCAAGGCTGAGATATCCCTTATATGCGATGTAACCCCGGTCGGAAAACATCCCGTTCTCCTCATCCATGCGCTGTAAGGCGTAGCCTTCGTAGTCATAGAACTCATCTAAATTCTCGTCGAACTCGTACTGACCGGACTGCTGGATCATATACTTTCCATACTCTGCCGGGGAATGTGCGCCGGGAGCAAAGTCAAACAGGTCAAGATTCTCCACGAGATTCTTGACCTGTTCCGCATTCTTAGGTTTCGCAAGAGTTACAGCAGCGCCCAGCTTCTTGATGTCGTCCATGGAAAAATCATTCGTTGCCTGTGTCAGTGCGTTGAGATTTGCAAGGCTTTCATATTCCATATCCAGCAGCACATTCACTTCATCTGGCAGTTGGCTGTGTTCCAAACGAAGCCGGGCATCCGCAGGCTCTGTGATTCCTGCACGCTGTAGAGCACGGTCAATTTCCTCCTGTGCCATAGGGAGATACAGCCATGTAATATGCGCGGTATCCTCCGGCTCGGATTTAGAGGTCACCGCGACCATAGTGGCACGCGGCTCATAGTAATAGCAGGGGAAAAATTGACCATCATAGGCTTGCTCCAGCTTCATGCCATTGTCATAGACCACGCCATATGGTGTGACCGTGCCGCTGCCGCTCGCAATGAGCTGCCGAGCCGTTTCCTCACCATCCAGTGCCTCCAACTCGGTAACAGTTGCACAGCCGCCGTGCAGGTTCATATAGTGGTCACGGCCAACAGTGGCGAGGTCAGAAAAATCTGCGATGACTGTGGTCTGCTGACAACAGAAGGTCAGATTAATAAGATCCTTCAGTTCCAAAAGCTCCAGCTTGTGTGCCATTGCTTGAAACTGAGTAGCTTCTCCCATGTCGAAACCGTCCAGCCGTTTGGCAAGATAGTTCAGTTCCTCCACATTGACGGTTAACATCTCTGTGCGCTTGAGCACGGAGTAAAAACTATTGATCTCTTGCACTTGGCAGTCTGATTTGACTGCATCACCAATTTCCAATGCCTCCAGCAGCTCCATGCAGTGTGCGTACTGGTCATGTGGGATGGGGAACGGAATTGTTGCAACACCGTATTCCGGGTGGTTTGGATTGCCGAGTACAGCATGTATTATCATATTTCACCAACTCCATTTTCTAAATTCAAAACCGGCGGTTACATCTGCATCTCAGGAGTCAGCGATTCACTGTCTCGAAGTTGCTGGGTGTAATCGTGCAGACTCATGCCGGTCTGCTGCTGACAGAAGGTCTCCATTTTGCGGAGTAGGACTTCCCGTTCGGCAGCGTTGAGACGGTAAAACCAGCTCTCTTCCGAACCGTCTCCCTTGCAGAGGTTCAGTTCCAGTGTGTCGCACAGATGATCCTTCTCTACATCATAGTTGGCGTAGATGTTGAGCCAATCGTCATTCTGATCGGTACAGACAAATGTCCCGAATGCAGAATCTACATCGAAGTCTGCCTGAATATAAAAGTTGAGCTTGCCGTCCGTCTCAATGATCTCATCTGAAAATGAAAAGTTGTTGGCAGTGAGATGTCCTGCCGAGGTGATTTCCTTGCCGCTCAGATGATCCAGCAGCTTGCGCCACCTATCATCGTTAGACGCAAACTGTGACCGGGTGGCATGATAAACTGCCACCGACACATCATGCATTGCCCAGGTCTGCCAGCCATCCATGATGTTAACAGCGGAGAACTCACGTTTGTCAAAGTTCACGTCGAACACACCTCGTACCTTTCCGGTGTTCTCCATGCGCAGAGCCGTCAGTGCATCAAGCTCTTTTGCTGTGATGGGCTGCTCGCCGAAAAACATTCCGATGAATTTGTCCGGCACCACACTGCTGCCTTTCGTAATATAACTGCGCAGCTTTTTCCCGGCCTCCAACAGCTCCTCACCGGGCGAGGTCTTAAAGTACCATTCTTGACCATGCTCCGTCACATGGTAGGCGGCATAAGTGCGCGCCGCTTCTTCTGCTGCACGCCGTGCGGCAGCTTCCGACTGGATCTCATGACTGATGCGCTCATACTCTCGCTCTGGAAGCTGATCGCACAGCTTGTCCAATACATTCTCCAGATGCTCTTGCAAAGCCTCGCCATTTAGATGCTTCTCGATGGCATTTTTCCAGCGCCGGTCAATCCATAGAACAAGTTCTTCCTGCTGTGCCATATCAATTGCCATCCTTCACCGCTCCATTTTCTAAATTCAGAACCACATCCCCGTACTTGGCCATCAGCAATGCGCAGATAATCAGTTGGAACGCCTCATCTGTGACCAATTCCGGAGACGCAAGGTCCGCAAGAGTAATGTTGCAGCTACCTACCGCAATGGCCTTTGAAGCCTGATAAACGCTGTAAAGCTCCGGCTTGATCCCATGGAGATGGACTGCTTGGAAGTCAAAGCCGTCGTTGCCGCACTTCCAGACCATCCTTCGCCAAAGGCTTTCGTAAGCCGTGAGCAGGAAGAGGGCGGCTTTATTTCGGTCAGACAGACACCAGCAGAGTCCACGACAGTGTGTCCATCTTCTACGATGAGAGTTGGATAGGAAAAAACGAAATCTTCTATCTCCGAACTGCTGCCGCATCCGTTTTTGAAGCTGTGGTTCCACAGGGGATGCAAAGCAGTCCCATACAAACTCGCTCAGATTCAGAACACCCGCCTCAATGCGCTCCTTCAAACAAGTGCATGCACACAGGAGGCATGGATTCTTACGGTCATAGTTCTGGCAGTATTCGCACTCCACATCTTTTGGAGTGTAATGAAATTGACTTCGGTACCTTCCGCCTCCTCGCGGCTTGTGGCCTGGCTGAGACATCATCAACCGCTCCATCGCCCACAGAGGTGTATCTCGAATAAAATAGCGTGACATAAATGACTCCTTCCTAAACAAAAAGACCGGAATCTTATTACTAAGACTCCGACCTGTATCGTTTGGTATTACATTAATTCCTGATGTATCGATGCTCCGGATTTCAGCGCTACAACTATTCCACCGTCTGTCTCTACCTTCACGCTCTCAACTACCTGACGGATCAGCGCTTCGTCCCACTCAGTTATGGTCGCTGGTGTTGATTCCGCAGCTTGCCTGCATTGCTCTATATGAGCTGCGGCCTTACCGCTCTCGGCTAACATCCGTTGTATCTCATCACGCTGGGCTTTCAACGCAGTTTGCTTCTGCATTATATCCCGGAATCTATCGCTATACGCTGCCTGATCACCGCTTTCGGATGCCTCGACAAGCACTTTACTGAACTCGGTGTTTAGCCGTTCGAGCCGGTTATCTATCTCAGACAGACTGAGCTGCTGTCCAGCAACCGGAGCAAGTTCTTTTTCCATTGCTGCTTTTAGGTTGTAGACTATATTGTCTTTATCATTGACCGCACTGTTTATAGCGGCAAGGACGGCTCTGTGCAGCGGCTCCTCATCCAGCGTAGGTGAGTCGTGGCAGTACTTGCTGCCATAGTCCACCCGGCTGACACAGCGCCAGACGATGCGCTTGCTGCCATCGCGGTTGCGCCATGTACATCTCTGATACCGCGTACCGCACTCACCGCAGTACAGCCTATCCGACAGCGCATATTTGCTGCTGTACCTGCTCCGACCTGTCGGGGCATTTTTCTTTGACGGGCTTCTTCCGGCGTTACGCCGGGAGAGTCCTGCTTGAGCCGCATCGAAGGTCTCTCGGCTTATTATCCCCTCATGATGATTCTGCACCAGATACATCGGGAGCTGACCGGTGTTTTTCTTGACCTTCTTGTTAATACAATCATCTATGTATGTTTTCTGGAGCAGTACATCGCCGCAGTATTTCTCATTTGTAAGTATGCTGTCTATGGCGCTCCGCGCCCATTTTGACTCACCATTTATGTTCGGAACGGCGCTCGCATTCAGATACTCCTGTATCCCGCGGACCGGTGTTCCGCTGAGAAACAGGTCGTATATCTTGCGAACGACTTCAGCTTGATCCGGTATTATCTCAGGCTTGCCATCATCACCCTTGCGATAGCCGTACAGATATTTGTACTGTATGGTGGCTTTGCCCTCTTTCATGGCCTGACGAATACCCCAGCGGACATTGGCGGAGATAGATTCACTTTCGGACTGAGCGAATGCGCCGAGCATGGTTATGAGTATTTCGCTATCAACCTCAAGAGTGTTCATATTCTCTTTTTCGAAGATGACTGCTATTCCTAGCTCTTTCAGCGCACGTACATAGTTCAGACAATCGACTGTGTTGCGGGCAAATCTGGATATGGACTTGGTGAGCACAATGTCAATTTTGCCCTGCTTACACTGACGGATCATACGCAGAAACTCTGGGCGCTTACGGGCGGATGTGCCAGTTATACCCTCATCAGCAAAGATACCCGCCATTGTCCACTCTTTATTAGTCATGATCTTGTCTGTGTAGTAATTTTTCTGCGCCTCGTAGCTGGTGAGCTGCTCTTCGTCATCGGTCGACACGCGACAGTAAGCCGCCACCCGTAGCTGGCGCTTTGATGCCCGAACGGCTTCTGGCTTGGCTGGGATACATATAACTGTCGGCGTTGTATTGCTCATTTGAAGTCGTCCTTTCCAATATATTGTCCGTTCCATAGCAGGAGCTTGACTGACAAGGACTCAACGTATATGCCAGCAACGCTCGATTTGAGCAATTGAGAGTCAAGAGCAGTGGAGTGGGCAGCTTTTTCGAATAGTCTCTGGAGCCGTTCTGACTCATAGTCGCTTGTGTTTACCTGATCATATAGAGCGGCAGCCTCTTGAAATATGTGCCCTCTGGCAGCAGCCTCATCCACAGGCTGGACTAACATAATCGAATCCAAGTTCCTTTGAAACTCGCTGTCGTCATGATTTGCTATGGAGCTGAGCTGTGGTCGAATCTTCTCAGGATGCATGGACAGCAGATTCAGGATGGATAAAACCTGCTGCTCAAGCTGCGCAGACAGTTGGACTGAGCACAGTTTTGACAGTGCTTTTTGAACTTCGGTTTTCGCACAAATCTTGGTCCTGGACTCCCTTTGCCGCTGGACTATCGAGAAATCTGCGGCAGATATGATTTTAGGATAGACATCATTTTCAATGTAACGTCTATCCCCAAGAATTCTCGCTATCATGTTTTTGTTCCAAGGCTTGCCTTCGTCATACGAAACAGCCTGCCCGCGGAGCATATCCGTTATAGTGCTGTACGATGCGCCGCTGAGATATGCTTTGAAAATTTTCCGGACTATATCTGCTTCGGTTTCATAAATGACCGGTTTGCCACGGCGTATTTTATATCCAAATGGCTGCTTTCGGTTTGTCATGACAGTGTCCTTCCTATATGCTCATCTAATTCGAGCCCGTTTTTGAGCCTAAACCGTACATCTGTGCGGCTTTTTACGATCACATTTTCAATGAGCTCGCTGAACAGTTCCTCGTCATAGTGTTCGAGAAAATCCGGGCTATCTCGAAGCAACTCGATGATATGCCGTGTCTGAGACAATGGATCGTCTGTTTCTGAATCAAGCAGATGTGCCTTTTCAAGCCTTAGCTTGCGAAGCTGTTCAGCCAGCTCATTGGTTTTGGATATAAAAATGTCAGGATCAACGAGCCCCTGCTGCTTCAGTACGGCTAACATTTGATTCTGACTTAATATATCGGATATTTTCTTGTTCAGCTCTATTATATCCGGACTCCAGAGCATTCGCCGGTTACGAAGCTCAGTTAGAGAAGCGGCTGTCTTAGCCAGAATTTCCGGATGTTTTTTCAACTTGAAGTGGAGAATACGAAAGGCTTCTTTCACAGTTGCGTCGGCAATAGGGGGCAGGGGGCAAAGCTCTTTGCTGCGGTTATGCCGTCTGCATACCCAATATATTTGAACGTTCACGGTTTTAGGCTGCATTTGCGTACCGCACTCGCGGCAGATAAGCTTTCCGCGCATATCATCGCATACGGGATGCTTGCCATTAGACTTACTCCGAGAGTTTCGCAATTCCTGAGCTGCGTCAAACAGCTCCTGACTTATGATGGCGGGGTGCGTATCCAGCACGCGATACATCGGCAGCTCACCGGCGTTTTTCACCTGCTTTGCGGGAAGCGTATTTGTGGCATAGGTCTTTTGCCATAGGGAATTGCCGGTGTAACTCTCGTTTGAGAGTATGTACAGAATGGTTGTGCTGTACCAGTATGGCCGCATCTGCTCAGACGAGGTGTTATTAAGTGTGTTCAGCTTTGCGGCGATAGCGTCCATACCGTTGCCGGAGACGTAGCTTTCAAATATGTATCTGACGATCTCGGCTTCATTAGGAACAATGATGTATTCTCCGTCTTGTATCTTATACCCGAATGGAGTTGACGGTGCAAGATATGTACCAGCCTGCATTCGCTTGCGCAGCCCCCAGCGCATATTGACGGAGATGGATTGACTCTCGGCCTGTGCGAGCGAGGCAAACACGGCGGTGAGCATCTCACCGGAGACCTTGCCGGTGTCGATGCCTTCTTTCTCAAAGTACACGCTTACGCCGCGAGCTTTCAGAGAGCGCACCGTTTCGAGACACTCTGTTGTGTTTCTGGCGAATCTGGATATGGACTTTACGAATATCCTGTCTATGAGCCCGCGCTCACAGTCACGGAGCATACGCTTGAAGTCATCGCGCTTTTCTATTGATGTGCCCGTGATGCCCTCATCGGCGTAGATATCTACAAGCTGCCAGTTGTCCTTGCTGGATATGAGTTCTGTGTAGTATCGGTTCTGAGCGGCGAAGGAATTGAGCTGCTCGTCAGATGATGAACTGACGCGGGCATAGGCTGCAACTCTCAGCCGTATATCCTGCGGCTGTTCTGTTGCCGCTATCGTTATGACTCTTGCGGTGTTTTCCTGTGCCATGCGCCGGTTCACCTCCCTCTGCAGCAACACACAATACCACAACACCTTTCACAAAGCTACTGAAATATGAGCATTTTCAGACAGAAATAATAAGCTTTGCGCCGGTCTGTTTGGCAACACAGGAAAGGATCTTTTCAGCTTCTTTCTGCGTGATCAGTCCGTTGTTCCGCAGTTCTCTGAGAATCGTTGCTGTAACCCACAGGTCTATATCCGCTGTCATATTTACCTCCAAATAATTTGAGCCGGGCAGGAGCCCGGCTCTTAGTTCATTCAATTACCCTCTCGCAGAAAACGAGAAGCCTCTGTCGACCGCCGGTGTTCGGCGGATGGCAGGTCAGGAGAGTCACAAGGTCGCGCCCCTCCTGTATCTTTATCGCGTCAACATCGTCTGGCGAGATGACTTGTATATCCACCACCTCGTACTTCATCAGCGTCCAGATGTTATCTATGTACACAAGGTCGCCGATCTGAAGCTCGTCTAGATTCAAAAAATACGGATATCCGTTCCATCCGCGATGACCTGCGATCACGGAGTTGATATTGACTCCGCCGATGGGGACGCTCGTCTGACCAAGCACAGCCGCGCCGTTTGCCATGTTCTCATCGTTCGCGCCGAGGTATAGCGGCAATGTGACTTCGAGCTTCGGGATGTAGATTATCCCGAAGGTCTCATCCTGCAAGCCGTACTGCGTAAGGATGAATGCGGGTTGCTCGTATGCTGCCGCATTTGTGAGGGCTATCTGCTTGCCCTCGTACAGCCAAGTGTTGTACTGCTCTATCTGCTCACGGAGCTGCGCATACGGTGTTGCCTCCGGCTCTGCATCTTCTACAGACTGTATCTGCTCCAACTGCTGGATGAAGCTGTCGTTGGCTTCGTCCACCTGCTTCTGCCGGGAAGCACGCTCCATGAGCGGTTTGAAAGTCACAAACAGTCCGGCAATTGCGAGGAGTGCCATAAGGACGAGAAGGATCATCTTAGCCCTTTTCATGCAGACCTCGCTTTCTCCGCCTTGGACGGATGCGGTTTATCTCAAAGACTATCCCGATGGCGGCTATGCAGATAACGCCAAGCCCTATGCCTTTGAAATATTCCTGCTGCCATGTGGACTGTGTGATGCCATCACGCTCATTCCTCTCAGCCTTGAGATTTTCTACATACTCCGCTTGATCGTTTCGGATCCTTGTGCCGCGTACCATGAGGCGGTGAGTGTTGACACCGTATGGCGTGCAGGTCACCAGCGTACAGACATCGTGCTCCGGCAGGATCACGAGCTTGGAAGTGTCCTCCGGGAGCACAGTGTTTATCTCCAGCACCATGTATGCCATAGTCTCATCAAGCGTGTGAACATAGAACGTATCGCCGCACTCCAACTTATCTAAGTCCGAGAATAGCCGTTGTCCGGCAAGCCCTGAGTGAGCTGTCAGCACTGCATGGGAAGTTTCTCCGCCGACCGGCAAGGAGCTGCCGAGCAGATGCCCAACGCCTCGGTCAAGGCTGTCGTCACCTGTGCCGTGGTAGATGGGCAGGTTTACGTCTATCTTCGGTATCTCGACGTACCCCATTATCCCATCGCCTCGAATATTCAGCAGGTTCTCGTAATTCTCTGCGGCGGCTTTTAGCGCTTCTTCCGAGAACGAGAGATTATCTGCGACGCCTGGGATCAGCGTCCGGTTATATGCCAGTGCTGCTTCTTTTGCTTTTTTCAAAGTCTCATCGTCCATATTGCTGACAGCTTTTTCATATCTGGTTTGAACTATGGATTGGTACTTGACGGCGGTGAAGTTGCTTATGACCGGGTACAGGCAGACGAGCAGAGCAATTGAGAGAATTATAATGCCAAGGATCATTTTCTTTTTTCTGCTCATACGCAAAATGGGAGGCAGGTTTCTTAACCTGCCTCCCTGACCTTTACTTATTTGTTTCTTCCTTCTTGTCTCTGAAAGCAAAGTATATAACAACAACTGCGACAGCCACAAGGCTCAGGCCAATAGCCGGGAACATCCAGTTGCCATAGCCGCCTGTCTTGGGGAGGTCAAAGCCCTTGGTGTTCACAACAGTCAGCGGTACAAACGCATTCGCCGAACCATTATCCGGGCCAAGCGTGACCTGCTTGTTATCCACCTTCGCCGATGCGGTCAGGAGCTTGTGCTCCAGATGCTTCTGCGGCATATTGTGAAACAGCCCATCCTCAACGTCTGCGTAACGGGGATCGTTCTGGATAAGACCGAGGACGTCGGAACTGTAAACATCGCAGACTGTGCTACTTTCTCCGACGCTTATTACAAGCCCGATGCCGTTCTTAAGCAGGGTATATGCCCCATCCGTCTTGAGCTCGGTTATGGTGTATGCGTCATCTTCAAGACCGTAGATGAGGAGTCTGCCATCAGAGCGCGGAGAAAAGCGCGTGGCCTTGGCCTTGTCGTCAGTGCTGCCGGTCACATAGTATGCTTTCGCAGTCTCATCGTACTTGGCTACCACGTAGTAATCATCCGCGTCATTCTGGAGGCAGAATTCGACCTTGCTGAGATCTCCCTTGCCATCAGAGAACTTCTTCGTGAGGTCAAGCCCGAATACGTACACATGGCAGTCATCAACGAGAGTGTCGTAATAGCTGCTGTTCGTGCGCTTCCAAGTGAGGACAACGTCGTTGGTGTTGCCCTTGTCGCCGTAGTTTGCGGACTTGTCCAGATGGGCTGAGTATGTAATGCGGAGAGTGCAGTCAGAATAGCCGGAGTTCACCATCGAAGCATCGGCATACACGGCCTTGCTCGTGTTGATCTCGGAGAGGCCGGATTCCGTCATCACTATACTCATAATGTAGCCGCCAGATTCCGTAGTGGTGTAGCTGACATTGAACTTGCTGTCAGTTTCTGTCCATGTCGCTATCTTGTCCGTGCAGTTTGCGTCCTTGAAGAACTCAAGCGTAACGCCGTTCTGGAGATACGGGATGCCTTTCTCAGCGGTATCTATGAAGCTGTAATCCGTGAGATACGAGGCCGCCGAGGTGATGGACGGAAGCGTGGAGATTATCTGGTACTCAAGTGTATCGCCGACAGAGGCAGTTGCGGTATGTGCAAATCCATCTGTGATGTCCGCGCTGCCGTTGTTCTTGCCGCTGCTGGATTTTGCCTCACGCACGGTCTTTTCAAGTGTCGGGATGCCGGTGAGGTTCTTGGGGTAAAGCGTCACATTGTAAAGCCAGCTTGCGTTATCTGCGGTGCTGGTCATGGGCAGAGAGACGAGGAAAGGCGCAGTAGTCTCCGTGACCATTTCGGGGACGCGGGTTTCAACAAAGAGGTACAGGCCAAGCGGAAGATCAGAAACTGCGCTGTGACCGTAGCCGTCAGTCTCCGGCATGGCAGTGCCGCCGTTTTCACGGACATAGGTTTCAAGTGCGTTCTTGACCGAGGTCGCATTATTCGTGAGCGCGTTCTTCAGCGCATCGATAAGCACGTCCGACTGATACGCATATACATTGCCGTTATCTGCGGCGGAGTATCTGTCGTCGGTCGTCAGGTCAAGCGCGGCAAGGAACTTATCCGTGGTGTCGTTATGCTCAATGCCGTAGAGCACCTGAGTATTGCTCGTGTTGTTGTCCACATCAGTGTACGTGCAAATGTCCGCAATTTTCAGATAGCTGAACTCGACTCCCTTGATGGCGTAGCCGTAGGATTCGCCGTTGCCGGTGAGCTGGTTCACTATCTGCGTATTGCCGAGTATGGACTCGACACCGGCTTCATCGCGGACGCCGGTTGAAACGTATGAGCTGTTCCAGACGCCGTCTTTCTCGGCACTGGTCAGGTCATATTTATATATGTCTACGGAGCCTGTGCGGGCGTAGTCTATGGTGGGCAGTGCCTCGTCCGACAGCGCACTTGCCGAGATGGGGAAGCAGAGGATCGCTGCGAGGGAGAGTATGAGTGCGAGAGCTTTTCTGAGTTTATTCATGCGTGTTTTTCTCCTTTTTCTTTTCATCAGATTTTGTGTCATGTGTAATTGTGAACGCGTAGAGCACCGCGCCGAGAATGCAGAGCACGATGGGGATATACGCGAAGCCGCTGCCGCCCGTGCTCGGCAGACGATACATAGCTCCGTTGACTGCTGTGACGTAAAGGACGTAGCAGTAATTCTCGCCGTCTATGACTTCGCAGTCATCAGAGCTGAAAGACTTGTCCACCTTCACGGGAAGAGCGCCTGTGTACAAAGGCTCTGCCAGCAGAGTGCAGCCGTCAGGTGCTCTTGTCTCTGTGAGTTTATATATAATGGAACGGTCTGCCTTGAGACCGGAAAACGTAGCAGTGCCCGCACTGTTCACGGTGAGGCGGCCGTTATTCAGCACAGAGCTTGTGCAGCCTCCGGCTTCTATACTGTCAGAGGTGCGGCTGAACACCGGCTGCCACGAAACGCCGTTGTCTGTGGAGTATTCGAGCAAGTATTCAGCACCGGTGAGAATGCTGCCATCTGTACTCTCCTTCGTGACGGTTATGCTGCCGTCACGCTCAGGTTGGATGGCTGTGTTGTCTACCGTGACCGTGATGGTTTTACCGTGCTCGGTAATGTCCAAGGGATAAACGGTGTCGTCCAAAGCATACCCCGGAGGCGCTTCGTACTCCTGATACGTGTAGCTGCCTTTCTTGAGGTTCTCAAAGGCTATCTGTCCGTTCTCATCGGTATAGCCCTCTCCGACTATCTCACCAGAAGCATTGAACAACCTGAACCCGGCACCGGAGAGCGGCGTTTTAGTCTCGCCGTCCTGCTTGACGATGACAAGCTTTGCACGGAAGCGGCTGTTTGTCATCGTGACCTCGACCGTCTGGCCGCTGGACACCAGAGAGACCGAATAACGGGTGTTGTCTAAGACATACCCATCAAGGGTATTTATCTCTTCGTAGTAGTAATCCCCAAGAGGCATATTCGTGAAATATACATACCCGTCCTCGCCTGTAGTACCGTAAGCGACGGTCTCGCCTGCGGTGTTGTACAAAGCGAACGTGACGCCGGGCATGGCCGCGCCGGTGTCGGCGTCTATCTTGCGGATGGCAAGCCCGGCAGTTTTGGGCAGCTCCGGCTCCGGTGTTACGACTTCAACGTTTGCATTCGCAACATCCTTTTCAATGTCGTAAGTGTAGGCGAGTATTCTCTGCTCGCCCCAGTTGTCCGGATTGAAGAAGATAAGCGAAGCGTCCGTCTGATTGTCTATGCCGGTGGCATTCAATGTGAACGCAGCGCCGCCGTAGACTTTGGGGATGCGTATCGTGAGCACGTCTCCGTCATTGCCTGTCCAGCCGTATACCTCGGCGTCTGACGGCAGCCCGCTGTGGTCGAGCGTATAGCCGCCTGTGCAGTTCACAAGGGTGACAGTAGTCGTGCCGACATAGTAGTCTCCGTCCTCCGTGAGTGTGATTGGTGAGAAGCTGACCGAGTGGCTATATGTCACCTGATACCGTGCATTCTCAAGGAGATACATGCACCACTGGAACAGATACTCATAACCGGATGCTCCACGGAAGAACTGAGAATATAACTGGAGATTCATCCAATCCGGTACGCCCTCCGCACCACGTTCTGCGAGCCAGAAGCGTATGGCATTGGCAGTGGCGTATCTCGCCTCATCTGCCGAGAAGCCACCGTCGTCGTTCGGATAGCCGTGCTCGAGGATGGATTGCAGACCGCGGATGGTAGTCTCATCGTAATACTGCCAGCCGCTCGTTGAGGAGTAGCCGCTGTTGTTGGGTGAGTTATAATTCGTCTGGAGACAGTAGGCGACCTGGCCGGTCTCGTTTATGTAGTGCGCGGGAGTGCCTATTGCCGTCCAGACGCCCTTGCTGCTGAAGGTCTGGAAGTACGACGCTGAGTTTACCGTACTGACCGTGACCCAGCCTGCAAAGGCTGAGATGGGCAAAATTGCGATAAAGATAAGGAGCATACAGAGCAGAGAAAATATGCGTCTGTGTACATAAGCGCTTTTTGTTACAGTGATGATCACGACCTCCTTCTTTTTCTCTGCCGCTCATCTGCGGCGGCTTTCATGAGCTTCTTCTGGTACTTGCCGCACTGCGGCGGTGCGCGGTACGGTGCTTTGCATTTGTGGCGGTTTTTCTTTCCCATAATGGTCTCCTTTACATGCTCATATTCGGTTCTTCAGATTCTTGCTGTTCAAAGGACGTATCCGGCAAAACTTCAAACCTGCCGTTTGCAATGTTGAGGATTTCGGGCTGAGCAAAAAGCTGAGAGTACTTCTCTATGTACTCCGGCGGCAGCGACGTGAAATCTTCTTCTCCGAGACCGACGATCATAAAGTTACCGGCAATATAGTCATAGAGATTGCCTGACTCATCGCGCAGCCCACGGTTGAACGGGAGTTGTTCAAGCTTGCCTTCTTCATTGCAGATGATTGCGACGGGGTCATCGTAGGGCGAGATTGATTCTATGTACCCGCCGACCACCTGCTGCAAAGACTTGAGATCGGCGCCGATAGCAGCCTGATACGGAGCTTTGCCCGGCTCGACCATGAGCACGGTCAATGTAGATTTTTCATTTTCCATGTTTCCTCCTGATAATGCGGCAGCCGATGTATAACACCGGCTGCCATTGTTCTGAATTTTGACTTTTTTGGATTTTTGCTAACCTGTATTCGACACTACTTCCCCAGGTCGGGCGGACTACTGAACCGCAGCTGGCGCTGCGCACGGGAATTTCACCCCTCCGAGGATCTCTCCGAGCTGCCCCCATTGCCTGAAAGCTGTGGCTGGACAGGAGTACCTGCGTGAATGCAGTCATGGCGCGCGGCTTGCCAAGGCCGCTTTTGAATGGACTGACCCGCTCGTCACCTTATGGCCGTCGATTGATGCGGTTTCCCGCACAGGTGAGTTCTGGCGCATCCTTCGTCTCGCTCGTACATTCACTGATGTTATTCAGTAGCCGGATATGACCGGTTGCCCCGGTGTTTGTCAAGGTACACCGAGGGGTGATAATTTATCCCCTCACTTCTTAAGCGAGTTCGGAGGGGGCTTGTAACAGGTTTTTTCAACTTTTTATAAAAATTTTTAATTTTGCAAGGATTTTTTGAACTTGGCGTTGTATTGTCATGTGACTTACACCCTGCTTTTCTGCAATCGTGCGCATTGAATAACCGTTGAAATACAAATCTGAGATCAACTCCTTTTCTGCTTGCGGCAGCATCTCAATAGCCCTGTGTAGCTTGCGGTAAATAATGTTCGTTAACGCAAGCTCTTCAACGCTCGGCTGCAAGAAATCGTATATCTGCTCCTCACCGGTAATCTCTCCATCTGCAAAGTCCTCATACTTCAATACAAAGTTGCGGGAATCTTTCTCGGCCAGCGTGCGTTCATGCCGCCTCATTTGGCGGTAAACGTTGTATACTTCCTCGGAAACACAGATTTTTCGCTGTTGATGGTTATGTAATAGTTGTCTGCCATTACGCAGATCCTCCTTATTCTGAATTTTGAAAAAGTCAAAATTCAGAACGGGAGGGGCGTGGATGGGCGGTAAAGGACTAAAGTTGTGCAGAATGCACTTAGGGGTGAACTGCGAGCAGGTGTTTGCTGGACGGTTCACCCCTAAGTGCATTTTAGAGGCAATATTCAATTTCCACGAAAAGATGTAAATCTTTTTTTATTTCAAACCCTCGTGGCACAACCTAATAATATACATAAGTCTCTCCGTATAAAAAATCCCGGCATGATTCAATACAGAAGCATACCGGGAAAAGAGGTGAAAGTGGAAATTCAGTTTTTCTTGGTGAGAGCTGCTTTGACAGTTCCTCGGGGATCCTTAATGAGCAGAATAACAAGCCATACGACAAGACCGAGCGCAACAACGGACAATCCGAGGTATGCGTCATTGAGCATATCCACGGGAGCCGGCGTGAAGAATTCTGCATGGAACTCGGCATACTCAAAGCATGCATCAATGAACCACATCAGCGATGCACCCCAGTATATCCAGCAGAGAGTACCTATGCGCAGGTCTTTATTGTAGCCCTTGTACCATATGACGGTACAAATTATTGCGGCGAAGAGAGTTATAAGAAGAGTCATGATTAAATCCTCCGTTACGCCGTAGCAGATACAGGGGGCTTGCGCTTTACGATAGCATTTGCAACAAGAACGATGAGTACCCAAACTACCGTTATTTCGATTGCCATCATCCCGCCTACGGAACGCATTTCAGAGAGCATTACGCTTGTCTCATCAGGACTTGCCATTGCTGTGAGGAACGGGAACCATGGAACAACCTCGCCGTGCCAGATATGCTCATAGCACAAAAGCAGGCAGCCGCCCCACAAAAGATTTGCAAGCCACATAAGTTTGGTGGAAACTGCAATCTTGACATCCTCAACAGCATTGGCAGCTTCTTCGATAGCAGAGTCATTGAGAGTGGGTGCTTTCTTCTCTTTTGCTTTCATACCGTATGCAACTGCAGTGACAACAACTGCTTCAGCCGCTGGAACCAAAAAACATGCCATAGTATTTCCTCCTATATTCCGGCTTTTCTCGAAAGCCTTTCTTGTTTATAAGTATAGAATTTCAGATGTTGCGTAGCAAGCCCCCGCCGGGGATAATAATGGAAATCTTCTCAACATTCGACATGTTTACCAAAAAAGAAACTCGGGTATAGAACACTTTTTTGCAATCTGTGTAGTGAAACAAAAGCGTGTCAAAGTTGATTTATAAATCACAGAGAAATCTGCCGAAAATCTGGATAAATAGTGCCAGAACCCCTACCGGGGGATCTGGCACTATTTTCATTCAGTAAAATTAAAACTATCGTTCCAAGCAGCAAGGTATGCATAGGACGGCCAGAAGCCGTCCCGTTGAAGTATCTGTTCCATGATTTTCCTAGCACAGCTGCTCTGTTCTGAATAGGAGGCATATATGCATAGCCCGTATAGTGTTATTACACTCTCAAGATCGTTATTCTCATTAAGAGCTTCATGATACGCATCATCAAAGCTCCGCGCTCCGGCAAATACGCTCACTGCTTTCTCATAGGCTGTATGGTGTCCGACAGCCATCCCCGCGTGATATTTTACGAGCAGCGCAGCAGTATGTTCAAGCTTGTATGAACATAGAGTGTGCCAATACATCACCGCAATGCCCATCTCATCATCGCAGAGTTCGAAACAGGCTAAAAACGCTTCGCATGCCGAGGCATACTGATGCATGAGGTAGCGGCACAAGCCAATACGGTACAGAATATCCAGCCTATCTCCGCCCATTACCATACATCGTTCAAAGTCTTCAAGGGCTTTCGCACATTGCAAGGTAGAAATATATCTGCCGGCTCTGCGGCGCAGCAAACTCGGATCATTAGGCTTAAGCTGCAATGCGTCATTATATGCTTCGGCAGCCTCACGGTATCGAAGCTGCTTTGTCAAAGCGTCTCCTAAAGCGGCAAGACCTTCCGCAGTGTCGACCGACTTTTTTGCAGTTCTTACATCGACGGAGTCGTTTATCTCCACGGCAATCCCGGCAAGTTGGCTTTGCCAAGATGCATGTATATCATCAAAGTATTTCACTATAATTATTACCTGCCTGATATTAGCTTCATGCGCTGTTCGAAATACAGACTTATTAAATAAAAGGCTAGAGAAAGAAGAACTATGCAGATGCCGGGCGACAGCAAGTAGTTATATGCACCCCGTATAAATGCCCCGCGCTTATATGCAAAGTTGATCATCGTTCCCCATGTTGGATGGTATAGGTCGCCGAAACCGAGAAAGCTGAGAGTAGATTCCATCATAATACAGCTGTTTATACTCAGGAGAAATTTTGCCATAAGAATATCGTATAGGTTCGGAAGAATATGGCGAAATATAATATGAAAGCTACTGTAACCTTGAATAATGCAGTTTTCTATAAAAGGCTGTGCATTCAAATGAATGACCTTGGAGCGAATACTGCGTGCGACGCCGACCCAACTGAAGACTGCGATAAGTATTATAAGATTTTTGACAGAACCGCCTACAAAGCTTGCAAGCACTATGAGAGTTATGAGCTTAGGGAGCAGAACGAACACGTTGATAAGCCCGTTGAATATCACACCGACAAAACCTTTCAGCGTAGACAACGAACCGATCACTGTGCCAAGTGCAAGGGCGGCTGCACTGCTGGCAATACCTACAAGCAGTGTCTCCTGCGTTCCATATATAAGCTCCGTATATATATCATAGCCAAGAGAATTAGTCCCAAGAAGATGCTCTGCTGTGGAAGTCAGCCATGCCTTAAACATTTCCTTCTGCCCGTAGGGAGTGAACAAATGAGGGAAAAATGCCACAACAATAAATACTGTCAGCACGGCAAGCCCCACAGTAAGAGGAAGAAGTCTTTTCAGCTTCATATTGACGCCCCCAGTCTGACTTTGGGGTCAATGAGAATACAGACCATATCTGTCGTGATTATTGAAAGCGCCATTATAGATGTCGTTACAAACAGTATCCCTTGCATCAGCGGGTAGTCGAGGGTGTAGACCGCATCGGTCAGCAGTACTCCCATTCCGTTGATTGAAAAAATATTTTCAATAACGACCGATCCGCCAACGCACAGGCTTACGCTCATACCAACCATAGCAATGAAAGGCTGTGCAATGTTTTTCAGGATATAACTGAATTTGATTGTTCGATCAGGCAAACCGCGCTCCTTCGCATACAAGACGTATTTCTCCTCGGCTGCCTGACTCACTGTATTACGCATCAGAAGAAAACGCGAAGGGGTAGCAGCTATGGTAAGCGTCAGCACAGGGAGAAAAAGATGGTGTATTCTGTCGGCGAGATAAGCGGCTGTTCCCGCTGTGATATCCGGAGCATTAAGCCCTGTATAAGGAAACCAGCGATTTTTAAAACAAAGCAGAATCATCAGCGACAGACCTATTATAAATGACGGCACAGCGTTGAGCACTATTACAAACGCACTTGATAGCCTGTCAAATATCCCGTCCTTTTTATAGCCGCATTGGATACCCCAGAAAAGACCGATAAGCGTGCTGAAAAGCACGCTTGGAACGGTTATTTGCAATGTGAATTTGAGCCTTGCCGCGATGAGAACGGACACTGGGCAGTCCTTCTTGAATGAGTAGCCAAAGCTCCCGTCGAGGAGGGATTGAATGTAGTATCCAAACTGTACCGGCAGGCTTTCTCCAAGATGCAGTGCATTGTAAAAGTGACGGTACTGATTCGGCGTCATATCCTCTTCGGCAAATCCTGTCAGGTATGCTACCGGGTCGCCTGGCAGCATACGCGGCAGGAAAAAATTGAAAACAATAACGATAAGGAAGCACACCAATGCAGTCAATATGCTCTTTATATATCTTTTCATAGGTATGCCTCCTTAGGCACGTATTACTTTGCGGTGATGGTATACCAGTTGTTGATGTTGTTCAGCCCGAACACAGCATCAATGGTGAAGTTGTCCAGAGCTGCGCTGTGGGCAAGTATCATGCTGTCCCAGTAAAGGGCGATGAGCGGTGTATGCTCGGCATAGTAATCCTGAATTTTTGCCGCGCCTGCGCAGTAATCGTCAAGATTTACCGCAGCTTTCATTTCGCTGACGATATCAAGGAACTCTTCGTCAAATACCTGGCAGCCGCCTTGGACGGCGTGAGTACCATCAACATAGATAGTTGCAAGACCTGCCATCATTCCCATTCCGGCCGCGGTATAGCCATATATTGCGGCTTCCATGGTTATGTTGTTTTCAGAGAACTTGTTGCTGGTCTTAGCGTTATAGGAGTCGCTGTCAATAGCGTCAAGCTCAACTTTGATACCGAATTCCTCAAGTTGGGTTTTGATAAGCTCTGCATAACCTACGTGGGCTTCCTTGCCTGCATTAACAGTCAGGGTAAAGCCGGCAACGTCACCGTCTGCGTTGATATAAAAACCATCGCCGTTTTTCTCAATGAAGCCTGCATCGGCCATATATTTTGCCGCGAGCTCGGTATTCTGAACCAGCTTGTCGGTATCCTTATAGCCCACGGTGGTGGGAGGGACAAAGCCGCGGTTGGGCACTTCCGCATAAGCGCTTCCGAAATACTCTTTAAATGTTTCGTAATTCAGCGCAAATGAAACAGCCTTGCGGAGGTTTTCATCTGCAAATGGTCCATTTGCATTGTTGAAAGCAAGTACGGCAGGAGCATTTGCGGCGGCGAGACTTTCAAATGCTACTCCGGTATCGGTAGCAAGGACATCCTGATATGCTGCGGGAACACCGCTTGAGTAGTTCCATACCATATCAATATCGCCGTTCTGTAAAGCCATATACATTGTATCGTCATTACCAAAGAGACGATATACTATCTTTCCGACATTGGGTTGGGTAGGATAATTGGGATTGGCGGTGAAGGAGATCGTACCGGCTTCTTTATTGAAGCTGTCAAAGATGTAAGGACCGCAGCCTACGCGGGACTCATCCTCACTGACACTATCCTTACCATCATAAATATGTTGAGGCATGACACGGAAAGACGTCATATTGCTGAGCATACGCACATTAGGAGAAGCAAGCGTGAGAGAAATACTCCGACCGTCGTCAGATATGACATAGCCAGTATATCGGGCGGCAGTTACTTTCCCGTCTTTATCTGTCTGCTCAACGAAATTTGCGCTTCCGTTGGAATCTTCATAATTGAGAGTGAAGAGAATATCTTCGGCCGTCACAGGCTCACCGTCAGACCATTTCATGCCGTCTATGACGGTAAATGTCCATGTAACTGCGTCGTCAGTCTCATAATCCGCAAGCAGCGAGTGATAATTGCCAACATCATCCTGCCACACAAGCGGCGGTTCGGATACTCCGCTTGCAAGCATGTCAAAGGCATATTCGTCTCTCGTTGCCGTTTCTATTGCGGCGGTGGTACCTACAATGATTTGTTCGATAGCAAATGTGCTTTCGGCGGGAGTCTCGGTCTGTTCTGCTGCCGGGGGAACGGTCGCAGATGCTGCTGTCTGTTGTGCTGTACCGCAAGCTGCAAGTGAAAGCAACATCAACGCAGCAAGCAGCGCGGAAATGATTTTCTTTTTCATTTGGTTGTTCTCTCCTTTAGTTCGTGATTATTATCAAATACATAGATTTGATCACAGAGATAGTTTATAAGCTCCGGGTCGTGACTTATCATCAGCACAGAGCCGTTATGCTCGGCCGTCATCCGCTTCACAAGGGCAATCACATTTGCCTGAGTTGATACATCGAGCATTGACGTGGCCTCATCAAGTATCAGCAGACTCGGCTTGAACAAAAGGCAGCGCGCAATTGCGATGCGCTGAGCTTCTCCGCCGGAAATTTGATGCGGAAGATGATTCAGAATGTCACGGTCAAGACCTACCAATTCGATAAGTGTGAATATTATTTGCTCTGTTTGAGCTTTGTCTTTGGAAAAGTGATGGTAACGTATCAGCTCTGACAGCCCGTTATATATGCGTTGGCTGGGATCCAATGAAGAATATGGCTGCTGATATACCATCTGAATCTTAAGCCCTGCCCTGCGATCGTAAACCGTGTTATCAGAACACAACAATTTACCGTCTATATGTACGCTGCCGGTGTCCGGGCGCAGTACACCGCATAGGATCTTGGCAAGGGTCGACTTGCCAATGCCGCTTTTGCCGTATAAGCCGATTATCCTTCCGTCTTCTATTGTGAGGTCGGCTTTACGCAGCACTGCTCTTCCATCGAAGCTTTTTGACACATTCCGGACTTTTATCACTTAAAATTACACCACCATTCAGACGCGCCGTCAGTCTGCACGCATATTCGTGTAAGACATTCCGGCAGAGCTTTGGGACAGCGGCGGTAAAACGGGCATCGTCCTCGTTCCGTTCTCAGCAGGGGCGTTTCGTTTAGCCCATTTTCCACAAGCGCCGAGATAAGAGCTTGCGTATAAGGATGATGCGGATTTGAAAACAGCTCAGCCGTATACCCAGATTCCGACATTCTTCCGCCGCAGAGGACGATGACCCTTTCACACAAAGCGGCAACGGATATGTCATGTGTGATGATGAGCTTGCCGGCTTCAGGGAAAATCCTGTCAAGGAGGCTCTTGAAACTTTGCTTGGAACTCTGATCCAGTCCATTGGTAGGCTCGTCTGCAATTATGAGCTTGGCATTGGAACAGGCGGATATTGCTATGGTCACACGCTGCGCCATGCCCCCCGAAAGCTGAAACGGGTATTTCTCCATGATACTTTCCGGATGTTCAAATCCTGAGACACGCAGAGCGCTGACTGCATGCGAATGCATTTCCGATCTGCGGCAGCCGAGTTTTCTCAGACTGTCAAACAGGTGATCTTTTATCTTCCTTGAAGGGTTCAGAAACTCTGCTCCGTTCTGAGGGATATACACAAGCTCAACGCCAAGAAGCTTTTTCATAAAATTTGGGTCTGCTTCTCTCCTGCAAAAAATAATGCGGCTGTCTAGCATAGTTACGTTTGTGGGCAATAGACCCATAATAGAAAGCGCAGCCATGGTTTTTCCGGAGCCCGTTTCACCGATGAGTGCCACACTTTCTCCGGAAGATACAGAAAAATGCACGTCGGAAAGCAGGATCTTACTTGACCGTTCAAGCTTCGCGCTGATTTTCCCACTCGAGTAGTTTAATATTTCAGTGCTCATCGCAAGGTACGTTCCACCATATCATTGCCATGTTCATACGGCACTCCTCAGTGAGAAGTCCACACTGTGAATTTTCGGCGAAATACTTTTCAAGTACCGGAGCTGCCGTCTGTTCGCTGACGTCAAACAGCTTCAGGTATATAAGATAGCGCTCTATGAAAGTTTCATGGCTAATGCTATAGTCTCCGGAAACCGACCATGTTTTTACGCTGGGACTGCGCCCACTGAGATAGAGCACATTATAGTAATATATTGATTCAGTTGTCATTCCGCGCGGCTTGACATCGAGCAGACGCATTATTTCTCTGCGGTGTTTTTCGTATGAACCGCGTGAAGCAGAAATAAGGCAGGCTGTGCGTTTGGTGATTTTCTCCATGCGCGCTAATTCTTCTAATGTGCATATGGCGGGACACATCGAAGAGAATGACACATCATATTTTTTAGCCCGACTATCGGTATTGAAATCTTCCCAGTGAATAGGAATACAGCTTATCCCAGGAACGTGCGCTTGCGATGTATGCTTTTTCAAAAGCTCAAGACAGTCCTCATTGGCATCAAGTGCGGTAACCGCAGTGCGGTGCTTTGCGAGCTCTATACTATATCGTCCGCTGCCGGAACCAATATCAATAATTTTATCACCACATTTTATGATGCCCTCACGTAGCATGAACTCAACTATATTTTCGGTTCCATGATCAGGTGTATATGCGGCATCTGCCTGATTTGCGGCAAGGTAGGAATAATATGCATTCCAGCGCTCCGCGATATTTTTTCGTTCGTTTATATCTGACGTGCCTATTGCAGCGACCCAATCTTTTTCAACTTCATTTATAGTAAGCATGGTTAATCCTCATGTAACAGAATTGGTCATATGAATCTGTCTATAGCGTCATTCATTTCTGCAAGCTGTTCTGCATTTCCGTTGCCGGCAGAATAAATGCAGTGTTCAAGATGATCTTTGAGTATTATTTTTGC
>ERZ1026966.275-NODE-275-length-27048-cov-12.477087_pt1 | contig 27048 bp, 23 predicted proteins | sample MGYA00519296_ERZ1026966 | MGnify/ENA primary metagenome ERZ1026966 (study PRJEB26926, sample SAMN06164478) | human gut metagenome | biome: ENVO:00009003; feature: ENVO:2100002; material: ENVO:00002003 | host: Homo sapiens | place: USA | collected 2012 ... | reverse complement strand
TCGCGAACAATTTGTGGTCCATCGTCAACACGTTCTTCGGCAAGGACATCACGGGGCTTTCCGTGCTCGGCACATGGTACACCATCATCGTGTATTCGCTGTACGTTTACTTTGATTTCAGCGGTTATTCCGATATTGCCATCGGCCTTGGCCGCATGTTCGGCTTCCATTTTGACGAAAACTTCCGCCATCCGTTTGCCTGCACCACCATTGCGGAGTTCTGGCAGCGCTGGCATATCTCCCTCGGCTCCTTCTTCCGCGACTATCTTTTGTATGTGCCGATCTTCGGCAAGCCGCGCAAGTATTTCGGTCTGTTCCTCGTTTGGTTCTGCACCGGCCTTTGGCACGGCGCCGCGTGGAACTTCATTTTGTGGGGCCTTTACTACGGCTGCTTCATGCTGTTTGAGCAGAAAATGGGCAAAAAGCGCATGAAAAAGTGGCCGATCGTGTGGAAGCACGTGTATACGAAGCTTGTCATCATCCTCGGCTTTGGCATCTTCTATTTTGAAGACCTCGGCCAGCTTGGGCAGTTCTTCCTCAACATCACGGGCATCAGCATGATCGCAAGCGGCGCGCCGTTTACGGACCCCATGACGTTCTCCTCCCTGCGCAACAACATCTTCCTCATTTTGTTCGCGATCCTCGTCAGCCTGCCGGTCTTGCCGAAGATCAAGAGCTATTTCCTTGAGAACAAAAACGATACCGTTTACACCATCGGCCGCGTCGGCTCCGTTGCGGTCTGCATGGTGCTGCTCGCCATTGTGAGCGTCCTGCTCGTCGATACCACGAACAACGTGTTCCTGTATTTCAGATTCTAAGGGGAGGCGATCATTGACATGAACGATTTTAAAGACCTTGACCTTGATTATTTTGCTCCCCGTAAGCCTGCAGAGCCGGCCGCAGAACCGGAAAAGCCCGAAAACACAGATGCAGAACCGGTAAGCGAAACCACGGAAACAGAAGAGCGCCAGCGCAAGCCGAAGCCGAGCCGCCGCGAGCTTTTGAACATGCGGCTTTCCATTTTATCCGTCGGCGTTATGGTGCTGCTTTTCGCCCTGATGACGCTGTATCTGCTTCTTTTCCCGCGCTCTAAGGTTTCGCAGATCGAAAACCGCAATTTGGCGGAGTTTCCGAAATTCTCCTTTTCCTCGTATTTTTCCGGCTCGTTTACGGCGGATATTGCCACATGGTTTGACGACACTGTGCCGAACCACGATGGCTTTAAGAACATGAGCAACTCCATTAAAAACCTTTTCGGCATGAAGATGTTTGCATCGACAGGCAGCACCGCAAAGTCCGAAACGGACAGCACCGATACCTCCGCCGCAAACGGTGACACCCAGACAACCACACCCGCAAACGGCACCGTGCCAGACAACACGAACCTGCTGCAATACGCCGCAGGGCGTGTGTTCCCGGCCGTGAGCGCTGCGGATGAAAAAATGGGCCGCGATTTCAGCACCGAGGATAACAGCACACTGGAATGGGTGAACAACCTGCTTGTTGTAAACTGGGATAATCACTGGCGCTGTATGGAGGCTTTCGGCGGCGGTGGCGGCACCGCTTACGCCAATGCACTCAACGACCTGCAAAGCAAGGTCGGCAGCGGTGTGACCATTTGGTCTATGCCCGCGCCCACCGCTTCCGCCATCTACACCCCGAAAAACGGCATTGATTATGTTGGCGACCAGAAGGAATGCTTTGACGGCGTTGCCGAAAAGCTGAATGCCGGCATTCAGTCCGTAAACGTTGTGGACGTAATGAAAAAGCATGCGGAGGAAGATATTTACCTGCGCACCGACCACCACTGGCAGGCACGCGGTGCCTACTATGCCGCCCGCACGTTTGCCGAGGCCGCAGGCGTGCCGTTCGCAGACCTTTCCACCTACACGGAAGAATCCATTCCGGGCTATGTAGGCACTATGTACGGTTTCTCGCAGGATACGCGTATTTTGAACGACCCGGACGATTTCCACTACTTCGTGCCGGCCTCGAACTACGTGGCTTCCTACTACGATACTTCTTTTAACTACCAGTACGAAGACGACCTCTTTGCCGATGTGGACACCGCAAACGCGTACCTCAAGTTCCTCGGCGGCGACTCCTGCATCGTAAAAGTCGATACGCAGATGAAGAACGGCCGCAAGCTGCTCGTCATTAAAGACAGCTTCGGTAACGCGGAGATTCCGTTCTATACGAATTCCTTTGAGCAGGTCTACGTTGCCGATGTGCGCTATTTGCAGTGCAACCTCGTCAGCTTCATTAAAGATATGGGCATTACGGACGTGCTCTTTACGATGTCCGCTTACTCCGTTGTGGGCGATAACGCCGACAACATTCCGAACCTCATCGCGCAGAACGCCGGTGAGACCATCACCGATTCGCACATTGTCCCGTCTGTTACGCCGAAAACGGTCATGCCAACCGCGACAAGTACACCAACGACGACTTCCGGCACGGATACGGCCGCTAACACCACCTCGACCGGTACAGAGGATACCTCTTCCGCAAAAGAATAACAAAGGAGAGCCTATGAAAGAACTGGAATATCCCTTTGACGCCGCTTACATCATCAAAAAGCGCAAATCTTTAAAGAAAGCACTGCTCGCAGACGGCACCTCGCGCATCAGAAAGAAGATTGCCGTGTTCGGCGGCTCCACCACAAGCGACATTGTAAAAACGCTGGAGCTTTTCCTCTTAGACGCCGGTATTGAGCCGGAATTTTACGAATCCGAATACGCGCAGTATTTTCAGGACGCCATGTTCCCGGATGAAACGCTTTTAAGCTTCAAGCCGGACATTGTGTTCATCCACACCACGAATCGCAACGTGACGAACTGGCCCGAGATGACAGACACCACGGAGCAAATAGACGAAAAGCTGCACACGGAAATAAACCGTTTCACGGCGATGTGGAAAAGCATTGCGGAAAAGTTCCACTGCCCCATCATTCAAAATAACTTTGAAATGCCGCTTTACCGCCTGCTCGGCAGCCGCGACGCGTGGGACATCCACGGCCGCACGAATTTCCTCACGCGCTTAAACGAAGCTTTTTACGCCTACGCACGCGAAAATGAGAGCTTTTATATTCACGACCTCAACTTTGTTTCTGCCGATTACGGCCTGAAAGAATGGTCGAACCCGCTGTTCTGGAACATGTACAAATACGCCATGTGCTTTGAGGCGATCCCGTCCTTTGCGTTCAGTGTTTCGCACATTATCAAGTCGATTTTCGGCAAGAATAAAAAGGCGCTTGCCCTTGACCTCGATAACACCCTGTGGGGCGGCGTTGTGGGCGACGACGGCGTAGACGGCATCGAGATCGGCCAGGAGACCGGCGTTTCGCAATCCTACTACGAGTTTCAGACCTACGTAAAGCAGCTTAAAAGTCTCGGCATCGTGTTGACGGTCTGCTCTAAAAATGACCATGAAAACGCCATTGCGGGGTTAAACCACCCCGAAGGTGCACTGCGCCCGGACGATTTCGTCATCATTAAGGCAAACTGGGAAAACAAAGACCGCAACATTGCCGAGACCGCCGCAGAGCTGAACATTCTGCCGGATTCCATCGTTTTTGCGGACGATAACCCCGCCGAGCGCGAGATCGTGCGCACGCAGATCAAGGGCGCGGCCGTGCCGGACATGGACGGCGTGGAAAACTACATCACGACGATTGACCGCAGCGGCTTCTTTGAAGTGACAACTTTCAGCGAAGATGACTTGAAGCGCAACGAAATGTACAAGAAAAACGCCCTGCGCGCCGCGGAAATGGCGTCGTTCGGCGATTATAACGACTATTTAAAGAGCCTTGAGATGCACGCCGTCATCGATGATTTCATCCCGGTGTACCTTGCGCGCATCACACAGCTTACAAACAAGAGCAACCAGTTCAACGTGACCACCCGCCGCTATACGCCCGCCGAAATGGAAAGCGTATTTGAGGACGACGGCTATATCCGTCTGTACGGCAAGCTCATCGATAAATTCGGCGACAACGGCGTCGTTTCCGTCGTCATCGGCAGGAAAAACGGCACGGCACTCGACATTGACCTATGGCTGATGAGCTGCCGCGTGTTAAAGCGCGATATGGAATTTGCCATGTTGGACCGCCTTGTGGAGCGCTGCCGCGAAGTGGGCGTAGAGACGATTAACGGCTACTACTACCCCACCGCAAAAAACAAGATGGTCAGCGACCTTTTCGGTCGCTTCGGCTTCACGAAGACTGAGGAGCACGAGGACGGCAGCACCGTGTGGCAGTTGCGCGTCGCGGACTACAAGCCGCAGAACCACGTGATCGAAGTGTTCGGCAACGACCACGCAGAAGCGTGATCCTCGCTAAATTAAGTATTAAATCAAATCACAGAAAGGAATTTTACCATGGACACAAGAGAAATTTTTGAAAGACTGGACCGCGTATTTCAGGATGTTTTTGACGATGACACCATTCACGTCACGCCGAAAACGACCGCAGACGACATTGAGGATTGGGACAGTCTGGAGCACATCACGCTGATCTCCGCTGTAGAGCGCGAGTTCCGCATGAAGTTCAAGATGGGCGAAATCTCCTCCATGAAGAACGTCGGCGAAATGGCTTCCATCATCGCAGCACGCGCAAAGGGCTGATCTTACCGCAAAAGAAAAATGCCGCAGACAACCGGGTTTTCCCGTGCCTGCGGCATTTTTATATTTACGGTTATTTATAACGGTTCATGAAGTCGAGGTAATCGTCCTCCAGCGTGCGCTTCGGTTCTTCCTTACGCGGAGCGGTGTACGGGTCAGCCGTTTCCTGCTCGGCGGCACGGCGGCGCTGTTCCGCACGTCTGCGGCGCGCTTCGCGGCGCTTTTTGCGCACGCGCTGCCCGTGGATGTACACGATAAGCAGCAACACCGCAAAGACAATGACAAGCACCAAAACAAATTTCAAAATGCCGAAAATCACCGAGCCGCCCTTAGGGCCGCTCGCTTCGGAGGATGCACTGCTTTCGGCCGCGGAAGATTCCGTACCGCCGCCGGCGGACTCTGCGTTGCTTGCAGCGCCCACAGCCGCCGAGTCTGCGGGGTTGCCGGATTTATACGTTTCCGTTGCCGCTGCCACGGCGTTAAAGAGCTTTAAAACACCGGCATCATATGCGCCGGTCTGAAAATCCGCTTCCAGATTATCGTGCAGCAAAGCGCTCAGCTCCGTGCCGGAGAACGCGCCGTGCAGGCCGTCACCGGCCACCGCCATATAGTCGCCGTCCGAAACGGAAAGGCCTATGATAAGCCCGTTTTTGCTGTCGCCGCCAAGCTTCCACGTGTCCATGACCTTTTTAAGGTAGGCCACGCGGCCATCATAATCGGATTTTTCGCCGGGCAAAGTGTTCATGGTGAACACCGCAATCTGCACACCATACGTCGCATTGAGGTCAGCGTTTTTATCGTTGATTACCGTTTTCGTACTGGCGGAAATCACACTCGCTTCGTCATAGACATAAAGATCCGCGGGCTGCTCCGGCACTTCGGCATCCGCTGCCGTCGCGCTTACGGTGCTGCCCGTGTCGCCTCCGTCTTCGGAAGACGAGGTGCTCGTGTCGCCGTTTCCGGCTTCATCCGCAAACGCATACAGGTTGCCGGTGGAAAACACCATCAAAACCACAAGGCATATCGCCGCAAAGCGTCCCATACCCGCTTTATATAGATTTTTCATCCAATCCCTGCCTTTCGGCAGCCCGGCTGTGCCCGGCCGCGTAAAATAATACCGCACAAAACCTGTTTCGTAGTTTTATGCGGTATCGGTTCTGTTGTACCTATTTTAAGAGAATTTTTCGCTGCTGTCAAGTAAAGCCGAGACTTTGCATCTTACGATCCTCTTAAGGTTATTTCAGCTCTACAATCGTCACGCCGCTTTCGCCCTCACCATATACGCCGAGGCGAAAGGATTTCACGGCCTTGTGGCGGCGCAAATGCTGCTGAATGCCGTTTCTCAGTATGCCTGTACCTTTGCCGTGGATAATCGTCAGCATGTTGAGATTGTGCATCAAAGCGTGATCGATAAACGCATCCACTTCCATGAGCGCTTCTTCCAAATTCATGCCGCGCACGTCCACTTCATTGCGCGCCGGAGCGGAATCCATCTTCTTCGTCACGGTGCGGTGACCGCCTGCGGCTTTCTTCTTTTCCTTCGGCTTCTGGTCGGTCAGGCGCAGGTTTTTCAGCGGCACGCGCGTTTTGATGATGCCTGCCTGCACCAAAATCTGGTCGCCGTTTTTCGGCACATCCAAAACGGTCGCAATCTTATCGATGTCGTAAATCAGTACCGTATCGCCGACCTGTAAGGGGCGCGGCAACACATAATCTTCGTCTATGCGGCGCTCGTGCACCGGGTCGCTGGCCTTTTCCATATCGCGAATGCCTGCCTTCAGGCGCGCTTTCTGCTCTGCGGTCAATAATTTCTGCTTATTGCGGCGCAGGTCTTCGAGCTCGTCTAACAGGCTCTGGGCTTCGCGGCGCGTTTTCTGCACAAGCTCCGCCGCTTCCATTCTGGCGCGCTCAATTTCGTGCTTCGCGTCCTTTTCGGCGCGGTCGCGCAGCGCTTCAGCCTCTTTTTCCATGTTCTGCGCTTTCAAACGCAGCTGCTCGGCACTTTCACGCTCATTTTCCATTTTGCGGCGGCTCTCCTCCAAGCGGGAGACGACCTCCTCAAACATAGTGCTTTCATCGGAAACGAGTTTCTTTGCGTGCTCTACGATGTTCGCCGGCATACCGAGACGTGCGGAAATGGCAAATGCGTTGGAACGACCCGGTACGCCGATGAGCAGGCGATATGTCGGGCGCAGCGTCGCCACGTCAAATTCGCAGCAGGCGTTTTCAACGCCAACGGTCTGAATGGCATATGCCTTCAGCTCTGCGTAATGCGTTGTCGCCATCACGCGCGTGCCTTTGGCGCGCATAGCTTCGATGATGGAAATAGCAAGCGCGGCGCCCTCGACCGGGTCGGTGCCCGCACCGAGCTCATCGATTAGGATGAGACTCTTGTCGTCCGCAATGTTGAGAATGCGGATGATATTCGTCATGTGCGCCGAGAACGTGGAGAGAGACTGCTCAATGCTCTGCTCATCGCCGATGTCCGCCAAAACGTGGTCGAAAATCGAAACTTCGCTGCCATCCGCCGCGGGGATCATCAGGCCGCACATGGTCATCAGCGTCAAAAGGCCCGCCGTTTTCAGCGAGACGGTCTTGCCGCCGGTGTTCGGGCCGGTGACGATGAGCGCATCAAAATCACTGCCGAGGTACAGATCGGTCGGCACGACCTTATTTTTATCGATGAGCGGGTGGCGCGCCGATTTGATGGCGATGCGCCCCTCCTGATTGAGCTTCGGCACGGTCGCCTTCATTTTGTAAGCGAGCTGCCCTTTTGCGAAAATGAGATTCAGCTCCACCGCCGCGCGGTAGCTCTGGATGATGCCGTCCGCAAACTCGCCGATCTCACGGGAAAGCTCCGTCAAGATGCGGTCGATCTCGTCTTTTTCGTCCGAGCGCAACACGCGGATTTCGTTGTTCGCCTCCACAACGCCGATCGGCTCAATAAATACGGTGGCACCGCTGCCGGAGGAATCGTGAATGAGACCCTTGACTTCATTGCGGAACTCCGCCTTAACCGGCACAACGTAGCGGCCGCCGCGTTGGGTAACAATGGCCTCCTGCAAATACTTTTGGTAGGTCTGCGAGCGGATCATTTTATCAAGCTGCTCGCGCACGCGCAGCGATGCCGCGCGGATCTTGCGGCGGATAGCCGCCAAGGCGACGCTTGCGGTATCGGCAACTTCTTCCTCGCTGACGACGGTCATCGAGATGCGGTCTTCGATAAACTTATTCGGCTGCAAGGTCTCAAAGCGGTAATCGAGCGCCGTTTTGACGCTTTCGCTTTTTTTACGCCAATCCGAAACACTGCGGATGGCACGCAATGTCGCGGCAACAGACAATAATTCCGCCAGATTCAGCACGCCGCCCGCTTCTGCGCGGCGCAGCGCATTCGTGACATTCGTCATGCCGTAAAACGACGGTGCGCCGTACTTTGCCATTAAAACAAACGCGTCGTCCGTTTCCTGCAAAAGGCGCTCCACGTGGCGGATGTCGGTATCCGGCTCAATTTTCTGCGCCAGCTCCGCCGCATCCGGGCAAGTGGTTTCATTTGCAAGCTGAAGCAGAATTTTATCCAGCTCCAGCGCTTTATGATCTTTCAGCATTTTGTTCCTGCTTTCTTTTCGTACCCGGCTTTGCCGGGTCAATCTCCTCTGTTAATCCAAAAACGTTTTATAAAACTCCAAGGTCTTCGGTACGGTATGTAATGTATGGACAACGTAGCTTTCCGTTGCGGCGTTCAGAATTTTCAGCGCATCCTCCGGCAGCGAGAAGTTATAGAGCTTCTCAAAATCCACATACGCAATGTGTCGCATGGCGGTCAGCACGCCCGGCGGCAGCGCGACATACGGTTCATTCGCGCCGTGAAAGCACTTGTCGCACAGAATAATGCCCCTTTGCGGCAGAAAGAACATCGTTTCCGCCTCATACGCGGCGCAGTTTTCGCACGCGACTAAATTTGGCATATAGCCCGCCGACGAGAGCATACGAAGCTCTGTCACGGACTGCAACAGCCGTATCGGCCGCGTGCCCTTTGATAAAAAATGCAGGGAATTTAAGATGAGCCGCAGGTATTCCTCGGAATCCGTATCCTCCGGCACCATTAAGTACGCCAGCTCACAGAAATACTGCGCAAGCGAAAGCGCGGCGATGTCCCGCCGAAGCCCGAAAAAGACCTCGATCGGCTCTGCATCGTCAATCATGTATTTTTCCCGCCCCTTAAAAATAGAAAGGCGGGAATAGCACAAAAGCTGCGTTGCGGCGCTTTTGCTGTCCTTTAAGTTTTTGGCGCGGCGGGCAAACGCACGCACCACGCCCGCGTCACGCGTCAGCACCGTGACAAGGCGGTCGCTCTCGCCCACCGTCTGCTCCCGAATGATGAGTCCCTGGGTCTTTACCTGCATCAAAGTCTCCTGCCGTAAAATCCACGTCGGCAAGCTCCCGGCGTGTAAGCTGCACGTAGCGGATGTAATCCTCCGCCTTGCCGCTTTTATAAAAGCTGTTCCACGCGGCATGCGCCGCATTCTGCATCGGGGAATTTCGCATACAAACGCCTCCTAAACCGTATGGCTGTTTTTAGCTTCTGCGGTTTTTGCGGGTTTTATCCGTGGAAACGTCTGTCAATTTCTCAAAATGTGACCGTTTTCCCGAAAATCACGGTTTATTGGTACTGGTCAAAATCGTGCTCGTTAAAGCCGAGCTTTGTGAGGATCTGCGGGCGCTGGCGCCAGTCCTCCTTCACCTTTACCCAAAGGCGCAGGTTGATTTTGCAGCCGAAAAAGCGCTCCATGTCTTCTCTTGCCTTCGAGCCGATTTTTTTCAGCATTGCGCCGCCCTTGCCGATGATGATGCCCTTGTGCGTGGCGCGTTCGCAATAGATTGTCGCATCGATCTCCGTCAGGTTGCCGAGGTCGCGCATGCTTTCCGTCACGACTGCAACGCCGTGCGGGATTTCTTTATCCGTAAAGCGCAGAATTTTCTCACGCACAATCTCGGACGCAATGACGCGCTCCGGCTGGTCTGTGAGCGTATCTTCCGAGAAGAAGTGTCCGCCCGGCTCCGCCAGTGCGATAAGCTCCTCACGCAGCGCGTCCATGCCGTTGCCGTCCTGCGCGGAGACCGGCACCACAGCTTCAAAGTCGTAGAGCGCGGAGAGCTTCGCAATCTGCTCCATCAAAACGCTTTTGTCCTGCAAAAGGTCAATCTTATTGATGGCGAGCAGCGCCGGCACACCTAAATCTTTAAAGCGGTGCACAAGCTCTTCATCTGCTTTGGAGATTTTCGTGTTTGCCTCCACAACGAGCAGGCAGGCATCCACATCTGCGACGGACGAGGTAACGCTTTTCACCATGTAATCGCCGAGGGAGTTCTTCGGCTTGATGAGGCCCGGCGTATCGATGAACACCAGCTGCGTTTCGCCCTCTGTCCACACGCCCATAATGCGCGTGCGGGTGGTCTGTGGCTTATTGGAAACGATGGCAAGCTTCGTACCGAGCAGGCGGTTCAAAATAGAGGATTTGCCCACGTTCGGTCTGCCCACAATGGCGATAAACGCCGATTTTTCGTTCATGTAATTTTCTGTATCCATAGTTTTCCCGGGGCACGCAGCCGCGGTTTCCTTTCTGATAATTTATATCACTTTTTATGAAGCTTTTCCCGCACGCCGCATGGCACTTTGAAAATGAAGAAAAAGGCCAAAATGAGCGACAGAATGAAAAGCACAAGGTAAAGCGGATTTGTGACGATTGTTATCAAAAGCGCTAAGATCGCTTCCGGACGCCACAAAACGGCTATACCGACAAAAGCGGCAAAAACGGCGCACACAAGCACCGCTCCCGCCGCGATATCTTTTGTTTTGCCGATGAGCGGATTATAGCTTTTCTGCGCGTAATCACACAGCATCTCAATGGCGGTGTTGAACGCTTCCGCCGCGATAACCATTGCGATGGTCAAAAGCAGAACGCCGTATTCGCTGCGCGTTACACCCAGAAAGGGCGAAAAAAACAAAACGTATACCGCCGCTGTAAGGTGTATACGCATGTTTCGCTCCGTTTTCACGGTATGGAAAAATCCGCGCGCGGCATCGCGAAAGCTGTCCGCCTGCGTGCGGGTCTTACCGTTTGTTTTCCAATCCGGCACCATGTTAAACGGTGTAGCTGGAAGTGCCCGGCAGGCCGAGCTGCGACATAACGTATTCTTCTTTTTCACGCATGCGCACGCGCTCCATGCCGCCGTTTTCGTGGTCATAGCCGAGCAGGTGCAGCATAGAATGCGCCGTCAGGTAGCCGATCTCGCGCTCTAAGCTGTGGCCGTAGCGCTTTGCCTGTGCCATTGCCATTTCCACAGAGAGCACAATATCGCCGAGAATCTTCGCGCCGGTATCGTGGTTGATGTCATACACGCCGTTCTCACCCATGGGAAAAGAGAGCACGTCTGTTGCGGCATCTTTGTTGCGGTACTGCGCGTTTAACTCGCGGATCTGCTCGTTGTCCACGAATGTCACGCTGATTTCAGCGGAATCCTCAAACTTCTCCATCCGCAGAACCGCGTGGCAACAGCGACGGATGAGCATGCGCACGCCGGTCGGCACTTTGACCGCTTTCTGGTTGTTTGTGATGATGACTCTGATTTTTTCCATATGCTAAAATCCTTTCGATAGGAGTTATTTTGCTGCGGACGCTTTTTCATACGCCCGAATGATATCCTGCACCAAGCGATGGCGCACAACGTCTTTTTCGGTAAAACGGAAAACGGAAATGTCATCCACATTGCGCAGCACACGCATCGCATCCTTCAGACCCGAGCGTCTGCCATCCGGCAGATCAATCTGCGTGATGTCGCCTGTGATGACCATTTTGGAGTTGAAGCCGAGACGCGTCAGGAACATTTTCATCTGCTCGCAGGTGGTGTTCTGCGCCTCATCCAGAATGATAAAGCTGTCGTCGAGCGTTCTGCCGCGCATGTACGCAAGCGGCGCCACCTCAATGCTGCCGCGCTCCACAAGGCGGGCGTACGATTCCGCGCCGAGCATGTCGAACAGCGCATCGTAAAGCGGGCGCAGGTAGGGGTCTACCTTCTGTTGCAAATCACCGGGCAGAAAACCCAGCTTCTCGCCGGCTTCCACGGCGGGGCGCGTCAAGATGATGCGGTTCACCTGCTGCGCACGGAACGCCGTCACAGCCATGGCGACCGCAAGGTACGTTTTACCGGTGCCCGCAGGGCCGACGCCGATGGTGATGGTGTTATTGCGAATATTGTCGCAATAATTCTTCTGTCCCACCGTTTTGGGCTTTACGGGCTTGCCTTTCGCCGTGATGCAGATGCAGCCGTCCGTAAGCGGCGCCATCTGTGCTTCGCTGTCCTCCATGACCATGTCGATGCAGTAGCCGACGTTCTGGTCGTTTAGGACTTCGCCCTTTTCGACGAGCCGCAAAAGGCTTTCTGCCGCACGCACCGCGCGCGAAACACCGGGTTCTTCGCCGATGACGTGGATCTGCGAATCGCGGCAGGAAAACGTTACACCGAATGCCTTTTCCAGTCGCTTTGCGTTCACGTCAAAGCTGCCGAAAAGCTCTGCCGCGTATTCTGCTTTGTCTACATGAATGCTTCTTTCCAAATCGTTCTCCTTTTGCCGCACGGCTCTGAAAAACCGTGCAGTCTAAAAAACCGAATTTCCTGTTTTATTATAGCATAAGTGTTCCCAATGTGGTTATGAAATTTTCAACGAAATTTAGCCGTTTCCCTGTACATTTCCGACAAATACCCCTATATTCTCCGGATTTTCAGGCTCTTCAGGCAGGGTGAGCGGCGCCTCCTGCGCAATGTTTTCAAGACATACGCACCGGGACGTGACGTAAACCGCGCCATTTTTTGTCTGATATGTGATGTTTTCCGTAAGCACACGCCCGTCTTCTCCAAGCGCAAGCTTTTGCAGCTGATGCAGATTTTCAAGCGCGCGGCGCTGCGCTTCTTCCTCCGTGAACGTAACGGGCACGGTCTCCTCCTCATATACGCGCACCGTTTCCACCCACAGCGGCAACATGTGCCCCTGCAAAACGAACGGCGTGCGGGTGTATGCCGTCTGGCCTTTCGGCGCGCCGGAAAGCGAGAGCGGCACGCGCACGCCCAAAATATACAGCGCGCGCTGTGTACCGAGGTCCGTTTCGCGCACCGTTTCGGTACTAAGCGGACAGGATGCCGTGAATGTGCGCTGTGTCTCCGCCAGAATCTCCGCACGGGCGCGGGTGTAAAAACAGCGCACGGGGTTGTATTCCGGGTCATACGGGTCGCCCACCTGTGTGATGCCGGAAACGAGCACCTGCCCCGCGGCGCAGGCAGAACCGACTTTCACGAGCACCGTGCCGTTTTGCGCCGTGATAGAATGGATGAGCCCCGCGCGTGACGCGACGATGTCCCCCGTGCCGTCGTGCTCCGCGCCCTCCGCCTTTGTGACGGACGTGCGCAGCTCAAGCTGTACGGTGCAACCCTCCGTGTTGAACGATGCCCACGAAAGCTCCGGCAGCTCCTCCAAAAGCGCGACAGAGGCCAAAGCGGTATCGGTGCTTCGCGGCGCGCCGATATACACGCCAACGCGCTTTGCTGCCGCCAAAATTTCTCTTTCGGCATACGGAATATCTTCACCGGAGATCGTCATCTCCCAGTAAAAGCCGGAAAGGAACAGCATCAGCGCCACGCCGAGCGCCGTGCCAAGCAAAAGTCCCGGTCGGCGCAGCATGCGGCGGAACCGAAACGGGAAGCCGCTTTTCTCCGCAAGCTTCACCCGCGCGTGCGTGCGTTGTTTGATCTTATGCAGCTTTTTGTAGTCCTTCGCATACAAGGTGAAAAGCACGTCTTTCCCATCCTTTTGAAGTCGAATGGGGCGCAGACCCGTTTTCACCGCAATGTTCATAAACCGTGCCGTATCGCCCGAAACACGCGCCGTTGCCGTGCCGAGCACCCAATGCGTGATTTTCTTCATGCGAACCTCACCGCCTCAATATGTCCTGTGATCACCGCGCCGTCCTCTTCAAGACACAAAAGCCGTAAGCTTTTCCCCTCCACCCACACGGCGCGCCGCCCGCAGCGCAGGCCGATCTTTTCCGTTTCGTATTCGATTACGCCGTCACAACCCTCTAAAATAAGCTTCGCCGTGCCGAGAATCTCCGTGCGGATCGTGCCGTCCTGCATGGCATAGCGCAGCTTATCTGCAAGCTCACCCATGCGCCCACCCTCTTTCTTTTTACTCCTCTATACGTATGTGCGGAAAAACACGCATATACTTTTTCAAAAGGAGGGTTCACCGTGTCGAAGCATACAGAACACATCGCTTTTTTCATTCGCCAAAAATTGCAGCTTCCGGCGCTTTATGTCCGCGCCGCCGCGCTTTTACTGCTCGCCTTGCTCCTGCTCAGGCACCGCACCGCTGCCGCCGCGGGCGTTGTCAGCGGCATCCACACATGCCTCGGCACGCTGATTCCCTCGCTGTTCCCGTTTATTTTACTCGCGTGCCTATGCACGAACAGCCGCGCGGCGCAGGTGCTGTTTCGCCCGCTTTCCCCCGTAATACGTCATGTGTTCCGCCTACCCGCCTGCGCCGCTCCCGCCGTTTTGTTGGGGCTCACCGCAGGCTACCCTACCGGCGCGAAGATCACCGCAAATTTATACGCGGCCGGAAAGCTCACAAGGGAACAGGCGGCGCGGCTGTTATGCTTCTGTACCGCGCCGGGCTATGCGTTTGCGGCAGCCTATACGGGCAGTTTATTATTAAGAAGCGACCGCATCGGGCTGAATTTATTTTTTGCCTGCGCACTTGCGCCGTTACTTCTGGGACTCACCCTGTCGCGCTTTGCCGAAAAACCCGAAAAAAGCCTAAAATCGCCAGAAGCTGCTCCCGGCGGCATCGTCTCCGCTGTGCAGGACGGCATTAAGGCCACCGTTTCCCTTTGCGGGTTCGTCCTTGTGTTTTCCATGCTTTTGGCCGTTTTGCACGATGCCGGCATTTTTCAGTTTTTATGCGGGTTTTTCTCCCGCTTTGGGCTCACCGTGCCGCTTTCCGGCGCATTGCTGACGATGGGTCTGGAGATCACCGCCGGAGTCACACAGTGCATATATTGGCACCTGCCGGTTTATTTTTTAGCGTTCGGGCTCGGCTTTTCCGGCGTTTGCATCCACTTGCAGATCTTCTCCTTTTTCCACAAAGCGGGGCTGCCGCTGTCGAAAACGAGATATGTTCTCGCACGCTTTTTAAACGGTCTGCTTTCCGCTGCATTTTATTTGCTGCTTTCCTATTTTCTCCCGGCAAACACCTCGGTTGCCGTGGAAACCTCGCCCCTCAACACCGCGCCCATGGCGGGCAGCGCGGCATCATCCTTGGCGCTCATCGCGCTGTCTGTGTTCTTTCTTCTCACGTGTATTCTCCGCAGCGGAAAAACACCGTCGAAAATTTGTGGTGGAAATTCCACTGGGAAAATGCTACAATGAGAACAACTCTAAGAGCAACCTGAAAATCGGAGGCGACGAAAGTGTTCGGACGCAAAAAGAAAAAACAAACACCCGCTCTGTTTGGCAGCCGCATTGAGCCGGACTGCGCTTACTGCGCGTTTCATGCGGACGGTGTACAGAAAAAATGTCTTGCGGGGCAGCTCGGCGGAGAGCACTGTGCAAAATTTCAATATGACCCGCTGCGCCGCGAGCCGAAAAGCGAACAAAAGCTCGGGCAATACAGCGCCGAGGAATTCAAACTATGAAAACTTATCTTAAAGCGTTTCGTTTAAAGCGCTTTTGGCTGCTGCTTTTGCTGCCTGCGGCGTTCCTTTTGGACTTCGCCGCACGGCAGAGCGCAGATTTTGCCGAGTGGTATGCCGTGACGATCTACCCCGTGTACGCGCAGTTCTTTTCCGCCATTACGGGCGTCTTCCCGTTTTCTGTCGGCGAATTTTGTCTGATCGCGCTTGTCCTTTTCATTTTGGCGTATCTCATTCACGGCGTTTATAAACTCATTCGTCATAAAGAGGGCCGTTTTGCGTACTTTGTGCGGTTTTTGTCGGTTCCTGTTCTCATCGCCACGTGCATCGCATTTTTGTGCGTAACGAACTACGGCACGAACCACCGCCGGTACAGCTTTGCCGCCGTCAGCGGACTTACCGTGCGGGAGTCCTCCGCCGAGGAGCTTTACAATGTGTGCGCGTATTTAATCAACGAAGCGAACACATTGCGCGAAAACCTGCCCGAAGACGAAAACGGTGTATTTCAGCTTTCAAACGATGTTTTTCTCGATGCAGACGAAGCAAAATCATCATTCAACAGCCTTCATGATACGTATTCCGCGCTCTACACAAACGGCAAACCGAAGCCCGTGCTGTTCTCGGAAGTGATGTCGTACCTTGACATCAGCGGCATTTACTGTCCGTTCACGTTTGAAGCGAACGTCAACGTCCACATGAACGACGTATTGATCCCCGTGACGATGTGCCACGAGCTTTCACACCTTTCCGGCTACATGCGCGAGGACGAAGCGAATTTCATCGCATTTTTGGCGTGCCTGCAAAGTGACGACCCGGAATTCCGTTACAGCGGTGTGTATTTGGCGTCCGTCCACGCGATGAATGCTTTGCTCACTGTGGACAGCGACCTGTGGAATCGGGCGGACGCTTTAAAAAGCGACGCACTGCGCCGCGACATTCGGTCAAATAATGCGTACTGGAAGCGGTACGAAACGCCCGTTTCCGAGGTCTCCGACCGCGTGAACGACGCGTATTTAAAAGCCAACGGGCAGGAAAACGGTCTGCGTTCCTACGGCAGAATGGTCGATCTGCTTCTCGCCTACTACCGCGACAAGCTGCAATAGACATAGTTTTTTGGGGGAGTTCTCTATGTGTGAAAAAATCATTGCGGCGTGTGGAAACGACTGCGCGGTATGTCCGCGCTACAACGTGCCGCCGTACACCAAAACCGCAGAAGAACTGCACCACACCGCCGAGCTGTGGTATAAAATCGGCTACCGCGACCACGTGGTGACAAACGAGGAGATTGCCTGTACCGGCTGCAAGGAAGAAAACTGGTGCCGCTATCGCCTTGTAAAATGCGTGAACGAAAAGCACATCGCACATTGCGGCCAATGTGAAAACTACCCGTGCGACGTCATTAAAGCGTGCTTCACGGTGACAGGCTCGTTCATCCCCACCTGTAAAAAAGTCTGCACACCCGAGGATTTCGAGACATTGCGCAAAGCATTTTTCGAGAAAGAAAAGAACCTGACGCAAAATTAAGATGGCAAAAGGCCTTTGCACCGTCCAAAACGGAGATGCAAAGGCCTTTTTATGTACGATTATTTATTCGCGTTCATCTCGCGGACTTCTCTTAAAATGTCCTCAAGGTCATATTTTTCGGGCGCTTTCGGCGCGGCAGGCTTTGCCTGCACTGTTTGTGCAGCCGGCTTCGGGGGATTTGCCGGGCGCTGCTGCACGGGCTTCGGCGCAGGTGCGGCGGGCTTTGCGGCTCTCGGTGCGGCGCTTTGCCGTGGCGCGCGATTCACTGAGGTCTGCACCGCGGCGCGGCGCACGTTCTGTGGCTGCATGGAGACCGGCGTTTCCGGCATGATGGGGCGTTCTGCGGTGTACTCCGCCGACACCGGCATCACCGGCAGCTCGCCGGTGTCTTTATCCGGGTCAAAGGACGTGGGCACGCGGGGCTCTGCCTCACGGCGCGCCTGCATCTGCTCTCGGCGCATGCGCTCTTCTTCGCGTCTTCTGCGGTTGCGTCGTTCCTCCTGCTCGATCTCATCCAGCACCTCGGCGCGGTCCGCTTCGCCGCTGTCGCGGTTACGGCTTGCACGCTGCCACAAAATGATGCTGACAATTCCGCCGACACCGAACACGATGCACACCGCACCCGCAATGAACAGCGTGCGGCCGACGCCGTTATCGGCCTTCAGCTCATTAAAGAACGATTCCGCTCCGCTGCTGTCTTCGCCTGTGGTGTCGGTCGTGCCTTCCGTGGTGTCCACCGTTTCGGTGCTGTCTGCGGTATCGGCCGTATCGGCTTCATCCGCAAAGGTAAGCGGCGCACACAGCGCAGCGCCGAGTAAAACCGCCGCTAAAACAGCAAATATACGTTTAGAAAAAGTATTTCTCATAATCCATTTCCTCTTTCGTGATAACTTTTATGTGTCACGATTTCGAATTCATTTTTATTTAGTTTAGCATATTTTGCATGGTGTTTCAACGGCAAAATAAACAAACCCGCCGCTTCTCTGCACGGTTCATGCAGTCGAAACGGCGGGTGCTGTGTCTATTTATATTTCTTTAGAAATCGATCTTCTCTGCAATGTACGCTTCAAGCTCGTCGATCTTCACGCGCTCCTGCTCCATGCTGTCACGGTCGCGAACGGTAACGCAGCCGTCATTTTCACTGTCAAAGTCATACGTGATGCAGAACGGCGTGCCGATCTCATCCTGGCGGCGATAGCGCTTGCCGATGGAACCCGTATCGTCAAAGTCAACGGAAAACTTCTTTGCGAGCGCATCGTAAACCTCGCCGGCCTTTTCGCTCAGCTTCTTGGAGAGCGGCAGAATCGCTGCCTTAAACGGTGCCAGTGCCGGGTGCAGACGCAGTACAACGCGCACGTCCGGTTTTTCTTCGGTGCCGAGGTTTTCTTCGTCGTAAGCGTCGCACAGGAACGCCAGCGCTACGCGGTCCGCGCCGAGAGACGGCTCGACGACATACGGCACATAGCGGGTGTTCGTCTCCGGGTCGAAATAGGAGAGGTCCTTGCCGGAATGCTCCTGATGGCGGGTGAGGTCATAGTCCGTGCGGTCTGCAATGCCCCAAAGCTCGCCCCAGCCGAACGGGAACAGATACTCAATATCCGTCGTCGCCTTGGAGTAGAAGGAGAGCTCCTTCTGGCTGTGGTCGCGCAGGCGGATGTTCGCTTCGTCCAGACCGAGGTTCAAAAGCCAGTTTTTGCAGAAATCTTTCCAGTAGTAGAACCAGTCGAGGTCCGTGCCCGGCTTGCAGAAGAATTCGCACTCCATCTGTTCAAACTCGCGAATGCGGAAAATGAAGTTGCCCGGGGTGATCTCATTTCTGAAGCTCTTGCCCACCTGACAAACGCCGAACGGCACCTTCTTGCGCGTGGTGCGCTGAATGCTCGGGAAGTTGACAAAAATGCCCTGTGCAGTCTCCGGGCGGAGGTACAGCTGGCTCTTTGCGTCTTCCGTAACACCCTGGAACGTCTTGAACATCAGGTTGAACTGGCGGATATCCGTAAAGTTGTGGCCGCCGCACTCCGGGCAGGCAATGTTGTTGTCGGCAATAAACTGCTGCATCTGCTCGTTCGTCCAGCCGTCTGCGGATTCGCCGGTGAAGTCTTCAATGAGCTTATCGGCACGGTGACGGGTCTTGCAGTCCTTGCAGTCCATCAGCGGGTCGGAGAAGCCGCCCACGTGGCCGGTTGCCACCCAGACTTCCGGGTTCATGAGGATTGCGGAATCCAGCGCCACGTTGTAGCGGCTCTCCTGCACGAACTTGCGTTTCCACGCGTTTTTTACGTTGTCCTTGAAAAGGCAGCCCAGCGGGCCGTAGTCCCAAGAGTTGGACAGACCGCCGTAAATTTCGGAGCCGGGGTATACGTAGCCTCTGTTTTTGCAGAGCGCCACGATTTTTTCCATGGTCTTTTCTTCGGGCTTCAGAACTTTCTTCATTTGTTAAACTCCTTTCGCGCCGCTGGCTGCTGCACGGCTTCGTGCAGCTGGATGCTGCGCTTGTGATTTATCCATCATACCACGTTTTTCAAAGATACACAACTACCGCGGCGGGATTTTATACGAAAAAGCGGCACTCCGCAGAGCACCGCCCGAATTTTCCGCTTGTTTAGATTTATTCGCCCTCGTCCGCGATGAGCTTTTTCATCTGCGGCAGACGGAACAGAATAACCGCCGCGATAACTGTAAAGATGAGCTCCGGCAGCATGTAAGTGCCGTTGTAGCAGAAAGAGTAAAGCCACGGATGGCCTACCCAAGAAGCGCCGAACGCCACAAACTCATCAAAGTTTGCAAAGATAATGGCACCGGAAATGAAGTGGCACACAAAGCGCAGCGCAACAGCCAGCGCCGTGCCGCAGCAAATGCCTACATAACCCTTCTTGCGGAAAATGCCCGCAATGCCGATAACCGTGTATGCCACGATGTAATCGAGCAAAATCGTGCCGATGAGAGCAGAAGGCGTCATGCCCCAGCCGAGGATGCCGTCCATCGTGATGCCGAACGCAAGCTGAATGACGGATTCCACAAAGGAAGCCGCAAAGCCCCACTTAAGGCCGTACATGATGGAAATCATGGCGCAGGGCAGCATGGAAAGCAGCGTGACAGAACCGCCAAACGGCATCTGAAGCACCTTGATCATGCTGAGCACAGCGCCCAGTGCGACCATAACCGCGCAGGCCGCAAGCTTTTTTGTATTGTTGTTCTTCATAGTTCATTCCTCCGGTTTTCTACCGAGATTTAGGGGATAAAGCGGAGAAAACAAAAACCGCGCACCCATTCGGCACGCGGCATAAAAAGCACTTAAAATAAGCGTATTTTCCTACGTCGGCATTATCCGAATCAGGTAACAGGTTTCGGCGTTCACGCCGCTCTCAGCCGACTTTATACGTCAGCACCCTTTTTTCACATTCAGTATAGCACGGAACTTTTCGCTTTTCAACCAAAATTTGTGTTTTCGGGCAGAAAACAAGGCTTTTCTTGATTTTGGAGAAACAAAATGATAGTATAAAAGAAACATAAGCCAACGGCAACGGTGGTTAAAAGTTTTGCTTAAGCTTTTTCAAGAAGCTTAAAGCGAACGTGTGCGTTCGCTTGGGTTCATTAAGGCAGCGCCCTAAGTCGTCGTCCGCAGACGACGAAACACCTTTTGCCTAACAAAAATCAGGATGGGAACCACAACAGTCCGATGGACTGTTGTGGTGTGGGAGACACAATTAGGGGGTCTCCCAATGAATTTGCAAGGCAAATTCATAAAATAAACCGCTAAAACCGATTTAAACTACGGAAGGACATATAAAAATGGAAAGCACACAGAACAAAACGCGCTGTCCGCACAGCAAAAAGTGCGGCGGCTGCCAACTGCAGAACCTCGATTATAAGGAACAGCTCGCGCACAAGGAGCGCACGTGCATCCGCCTGCTCGGCAAATTCTGCCGCGTAGAGCCCATCATCGGCATGGAGAACCCCTACCACTACCGCAACAAGGTGCAGGCCGCATTCGGTACCACGCGTGCCGGGCGCATCATCTCCGGCATTTACCAGAGCAGCACGCACAACATCGTCGCCGTGGACAACTGCATGACGGAAGACGAAATTGCCGACCGCATCATCGTCGATATCCGCCGCCTGCTGCGCGATTTCAAAATGACAACGTATAACGAAGTCACCGGGCGCGGCTTTCTGCGCCATGTGCTCGTCAAGCGCGGCTTCCAGACCGGCGAAGTCATGGTTGTGCTCGTCACCGGTACGCCGATCTTCCCCGCACGCAACAATTTCACCCGTGCGCTGTTAAAGCTTCACCCGGAGATTACCACGATCATTCAAAATGTCAACGACCGCTACACCTCCATGCTACTCGGGCAGAACGAGAAAACACTCTACGGCCCCGGCTATATCACGGATATTCTCTGCGGGCTGCGCTTCCGCATTTCGGCAAAATCATTCTACCAGATTAACCCCGTGCAGACCGAGGTGCTGTACGGCAAAGCGATGGAATTCGCGGAGCTCACGGGCAAAGAAACCGTCATTGACGCGTACTGTGGCATCGGCACCATCGGCATGGTCGCCGCCAAAAAAGCCGAACAGGTCCTCGGCGTAGAAGTGAACCGCGACGCCGTGCGCGATGCCCGTGAAAACGCAAAATTAAACCGCGTGAAAAATATCCGCTTCGTCTGCGCCGATGCAGGCGACTTCATGGTAGATATGGCAAACGCCGGTGAACACTGCGACGTTCTTTTCATGGATCCGCCGCGCGCCGGCAGCGACACCGCGTTTCTCTCCTGCGCGCTCACACTTGCACCGAGACGCATCGTATACGTCTCTTGTAACCCTGAAACGCTCGCACGCGACCTTAATTTTCTCACAAAGCGCGGCTATCGCGCCGAAAAGATTCAGCCCGTAGACATGTTCCCCCACACCGACCATGTAGAAACGGTATGTTTATTGTCCAAACTAAAATCGACTCAGCATATTGAAGTTGAGCTGGATATGGACGAGTTGGATTTGACCGATGCGGAGAAGAAAGCTACCTACCAAGAGATTAAGAATTATGTGCTGGAGCATTGCGGCTTGAAGGTAAGCAATTTGTATATCGCACAGGTGAAGCAGAAATGCGGTATCATCGAGCGTGAGAATTACAACAAGCCGAAGTCTGAGGATGCCAGGCAGCCCCAATGCCCGCCGGAGAAAGAAAAAGCAATCAAGGAGGCATTGAAGCACTTCGGGATGATTTGAGGTGACGAATATGGAGTGCTTGATTTCCTGTGAGTTCAATATGGATACTGCCTGTGTTGAACTGAAATTTGTCGATGGCAGCATGATTTCCATTGACACGATCGCTGTGGAGAATGAAGTAGCTGACAATATGTATCAGAGGTCGGAACTGGACTGGCTCATCTACAACAGGCCGTTGGAGTATGCGCAGCTGGTTCTTGGCGGCGACTTGGCACAATATGTGAACGGCACACCGGAACATCGGTTGATGGATTGAACAAAATAGTCGTAGGACAGCCCACCGGTCAGATGATCGGTGGGCTGTTTTTATGTTTTGTGCTAATCTCTAAAGATTTGTTTACACCCTATAAAATACCGCTATTGGATGGATGACACATAAATTCTGTGCATCTGTAGGCAAGATTGTGCGCAACACCTCATTAACAGTAAATTGGAGTGTAGCAAATATATTTTTAGGATCATTGGGGTCTGTATCCGCACCAATAATGTTTGTAATCATACCAACACATGTGATTTCTCCACCATATTTGAACCCCAAATTATTCGGATTAATTCGAAAATATTGGTCATCCATTGGGATTAGATATCCGTCACGTGAGATTAACATACGAGTGTACGGCATAAGCTGACGAAATGCAACAATGATATCATGAATATCATCATACTGTTTATCGCTATCGGCAATAAGTCTTTTGAGTTCGCTTTTTATTGCCTTTCCAGTAGTACGAAGTTGCTCTCGGTTCATTCCATCTGTTGCTTTGCTTACTTCTGTTTCAATTTTCTCTTTGGAAGTTTTTTTGAGAAAGTCAACCAAACCGTTTTTGGAAAACAGATTTTCAAGATAATCCATATCCACAAAATCGAAAACACGAGTTAATTCCACATAATCTCCGTACTCATCTGAGTTGTTTTCCCCAACAGAAAATTTCTTAGGTTGAATATAAGTATACGCAATATCAAACGCAGCATCATGAAGAACTTTAGATATAATTTCCCTGGACGTTGTTGCAGAAACACATTCTTTTCCTAATTCACCAGATAGAGAAAGGCTGGCTTCCGCTTTTGCTAGTTTAAGGAAAGAACCTTCTGCTGCTCCAGATCCTTCCATGCCTCCGCTGACATGAGTGCTTTTAGTCTTGTTGTTTTCGCTTTCTTCAGATTGCTCTTGTACAAGCCCTTTTTCTGATTGAGCGATGATGGAATTGACAATATCAGTATCCAAGTATAAGAATTGTTTCATTCTATTGCTCCTCTTTAGAGATTAATATAGCTTAGTGTAAACTCCGCAGATATTCTCTTAATTTGATTGTTTCCTCAAGCAGTCCCACCACATTTTCAATGTGAGTATAGGAATCAATAGTGAGTGTTTCGCCCTTATGTTCCTTAAACCACTTGTCCAACACTTGATGCCCACCAATTTGATATTTCCATGCTTCTTGGGAAATGCCGGTGATACGTTTATTAGCATTTAACTGAAGCACGCCATTTTTATATTTGATGGCTCCGATTTCCATGTCATCAGGAGTGTTTGGTTCAAGAGCAAGTTCTGCTGGGGCTTTGATTTGCATTAGATGCAGCTTTCTCAATCGCTCTCCCACAGAAACATACTCTCGATATAGTTCTTCGCTAACATAAAATTCCCCTTCGTCCCGTTCTTTCTCCGGTGTGTTGATGATTGGGATACGAGGAAAATCCCTGCAAAGATACTGTTCATAATTCTCACAATAAACAGGGTCATGTAAGACACCATACACATAATCAAATATCTCTATTGGCTCTGGCTTCTTAGACAGATATTGCGTTAATTTATTGAGTGCTTCGCCGTCCAAATTGGCAGTCCAGCTTTCGCCAGTCAGTCCAGGTTCAGAGCGGAGATAAAGTGGGGCAATATAGGTAATCTCGCACATAGCTGAGAACAGCCGATGGGCAATAATATTTTGTGATACAAATGGAGAAAAGAAGCTTCTGGAAGTTTTACAAAAGACCAAACCGATATTCGCTCCAATCGGGCTATTTGGTTCTGCCAGTAAATGTCCCATCGTACTCTTTTCTCGGGGCCAAAGAACCCATCCACAAGAATTCCCAGAATAATATGTCCAACGAGAATCAAACGGACGAAATGAAATCGGAGTTATAGCGCCTCCTGACAATACATCATTTTGGATTTTCTCAGCTGTTTGCCCACGGCTAAATCTGCCCCATAAATCGAAAATATCTTTTTCTCCTGTGGCATTCTTAACAATGTCCATTCTCCTAATCAATTCAGCTTTTGTAGGAGCAATGGATGCTCCATCATTACCAGAGACAATCCCTGTCACATTTACTGGGAACAGTTCGGCTACGCTAACGCCTTTATCATAGGCTTCCTTATCATTACTTCCAAACGGAATAAAATACGCCATCTTTTGATCTATCTTCAACTGAGAGAATACCAGGTTACCCTTGGCCAAGGCTTCAAATTTTGCTTCTCGAGTTCCCCAAATATCCGTGTAGTACACCTTTGCCCAATCGGTTTTTTTAGTTTTCTTGACACCAATAAACAAAGAAACCCCCTGCATAATGTCAAAGATGTTTTCATCCTTGCTTCCATCTGGAGCAGTTTCCTTTTTGTTGGCACTACCGTGAAGATTCACAATATAAATTTTATCAAAGGTTCGCAGAAGGCTGCCACGCATACCTCTAAAGGTCGGATTATCTAGATACCCATTATTAGATACAAAGGCGAGTACACCTTCTTTATTTTTATCAATGATCTGTTCGGAAAAACGGAAGAATTTTACGTAGTCATCATTCAGCCAGTGTTTCTTTTCACCGAAGTCGGTTACTCCATCCGTTTCAGTCTTGTATGCTGAAATGTCGTATGGGTTTGTGGATGCTGCCAAATATGGGGGATTGCCAATAATCACCTTAATTGGGCGGCGTGTTTTCCATGTATCAGCATTATAGGCTTCCTCTGTTATTGCGGCCGAAAAATCAAACAAGGACAACTGTTCTCTACGCTCCAAATCGGACATGGGCGGTGTCAGAGTGTTGGTCAAAAAAATGTTTATGGGAAGCTGAGTTGTCGGCAAATGACCAAGTGTTTCATCAATGGTACGGCGGATCTTTAAGTGCGCAACAACATAGCTCGTCATCATAATCTCAAACCCAATTAAGCGGGAAAGCAAGCCATTCTCTTGCTGAATATAGTTTTCGTAAAATACTGACCGAGCACCAGAAAAATATGTGTTTTTAATGTATTTGATAATTTCCGCACCAAAAGAGCCCGTACCGCAGGCTGGATCTAGAATGGCTACACGGGGTACGGAAATCGTCATCTCGTCTGACCACTTATTCTTCGTTATTTTATATGGCGCACACGGAACTTTCGTTGTGATCTGTTCGTTATTAGACAACCCACCTTCAATAGCAAAATCTTCGACCAAAATTTTATCTACAAACGAAATCAGGTATTGCACAGCTTGAACCGGTGTGTAAAAAACGCCAAGAGATTTTCTTAATGCCGGGTCATAAAAAGTCAAAAATTCCTCGTAAAAGTGGATGATTGTATCTTTCTTCTCGCTTCTTTCCAGCAAATTAGAAATATTACAAATGCGGTACAAAGAGCATAGTTTATCAATGACACCTTCAAGGGTAGGGTGTTTTCTGCCGGTTCCGGCAATATGCATGAAGAACTGTTTGAGCAGTTCGGATTCTTCTTGCAGATATTTTATAGCCTCATATCTGTCAAAGGAGTCCGGTGTTGTGTCATTGTATCTTGCGATAAATAAACCATAGACAATGGTCTGGGCATACATATCTGAAAATTCACGAGTGTTCATGAGAGGTCGGAGGTCAGATTTAATCCTGCTATATAGCCCATATAACTCTATGAACATAGGTAGTCTCTTTTGACTGTCAGTGACAAGAGGTTGTCCATTGCCGTCATCTTTAAGAATACCAGAGATAATGCTGCGTATTGTACGAGCATGCATTGCCATATATTCAGCAAGCTTGGTAGATGATTTTATTTGTGCGGGATCACGAAGCAGAAAATCTTCTACGAGGCTAATAAACAACTCGACGTTATCTTCTTTTAGAACCAGCTTGCCATTTACCAATTCCATGATTCGCAGACCGGTATACATCTCCGTATCACCAGCACGCCAAAAACGCCATTCAAGATTATCAGTTAAAACAGCATTGCCATACCGATCAGCTTCGATTTTGATCTGGGAGAGGGCTCGCTTGTCAATACCTCCAACTTTTTTAACTTCAACGCCAGCAAACGGTTCGGTTTCTGTAACTTCTTCCTCGCTGTGCCACAGTTTAATATCAATATTTTCTCCAGTTTGACCTTTACGCTCACCAGACAAATCACGGGCAGCACATCCAATATCTGTGAACAGAGCCATTATTGGTGCGTTATAAGATGACTCAACATTTCCGAGACGATATGCATCGCAGACCGCACGATAGTATTTAGCTATTATTTCAGAGGCTTTTACGCTTTCCATGTTATCCCTCCAACTCTACGCTGATTTTGGATATCCACCCGGTAATCTCAGCGCCATTTTCATCAGTGTACGTCACTTGATACCAACGGGGAATGTCACTAATAATTTCTAAAGGGGTGTCATACGGGAGGTATCGGATACGAGCAGCAGTAGAGCTTGCTTCTTCTCGTAAAATAGAACGTTCCTTAATTGTGAAGCAAATACGACTCTTTTCTTCCAGTATGCCTTGTATTTGAGCAACGGCATCGCAATAGAATTCCACTGTCTCCGGCACTTGTGGCAGAAACATGATTATGTTCAGGATTAAGAGTAATAACCATAACCGCTGCTTGAGTGCTTCAAATTGTTCCCGTACTGTAGGTTTCTTTGCAACTTCAATCTGTGTATCTAACACGGTGGCTATTCGTTCAGAATCGTATCTCACACCATCATAAGTAATT
>ERZ1026966.265-NODE-265-length-27634-cov-7.639182_pt1 | contig 27634 bp, 23 predicted proteins | sample MGYA00519296_ERZ1026966 | MGnify/ENA primary metagenome ERZ1026966 (study PRJEB26926, sample SAMN06164478) | human gut metagenome | biome: ENVO:00009003; feature: ENVO:2100002; material: ENVO:00002003 | host: Homo sapiens | place: USA | collected 2012 ... | reverse complement strand
CCTCTCTATTCGTCGGCAGCGTCAGATGTGTATAAGAGACAGATATTATATAGACAAAATATCAATTTTACAATATATATGAGCGAGATTATAATAAAAAATGACAAAATAAGAAAAGGAATGATTTTCATGGATGAAGCAACGCTGGAAAGAAGGCTGCATCTGAATATGACTCTGATTGGTGGGTTTATGGTTGGATATGGTGTTATAAATCGCCATGATATACTTGGATCTGCACAGACTGGAAATATGGTTTCGTTGGCTATGGATGCCGTAGGACATGCAGATGAGGAGTGGTTTTTCCGTATCATAGCGTTGATAATTTATGTTGCATCAGTATCGTTGACTGTAATCCTCTCTCATAAGATCTCAAAGATGAGTCAAAAAAGACTCAGTATTCTGATAGATGGAGCTGTTTTGCTGATCATTGGTTTTTATCCGGCGGAAATGAATCCATTTGTTGCTCTGTTTCCAATCTTTTTTGCTACAGCTTTTCAGTGGTGTTCATTTAAAGGAGCAGATGGTTTTGCAAGCTCCAGTATTTTTTGTAGCAACAATCTTCGTCAGTGCGTAACAGGATTTACAGAATATCTGTGCAGCAAAGATGAACAGTCTCTTCACAGAGGAATTTATTTTGGAAAAGTACTGCTCAGTTTTTATGGGGGCGTTGCCGTTTCCTTCCTGGCAACACAGATCTTGGATCTGAAGGCTTCCTGGATTGGAATTCTTCCAACTGTTTCTGCGTTTCTATTATGTAATGTAGAATATGGAAGGTGTAAAGTAAAAAAAGAGGATATCCTCAAGGCTTCTGCCTGAGAGGATATCCTCTTTTTAAATTAAGACTCAATTATCACGCTTCTGCTATCAGCTGTTATGTTATGCTGCATCATCTTCTGCGGTAGTATCTGTGTCTGTTTCAGTATCCGCATTTTCCTCTTCTGCTGGCTGTGAAGCGCTTTCAACCGCTGCTTTTAATACATCTTCAAGCTGAGTAGCCAGCTCATCCGGAACACCTGCTGCCTTGACATTAGCAAGGAAAGTATCCCAGTTTATTTCTGTGAGATATTCGGTCATAGCTTCATCATCTGTTGCATCGTAAGTTTTATCAAGAGATGCAAAATCCGGAATTTCAACACCTTCACCATAGGAACCTGTGATAGACAATGTTGCCAGTGCTGCACCAGATGTTGTCACTGTCAGATCCAATGTAGACGTATCTGCATCCGCATCAGATGTAAGTTTAATAACTGCACCAAATCCAGCCAGCATATCTGTTGCCGAGGTATCTGTATCATCTTCTGTGCTTTCTCCTGCTTCTGAATCGCTGCTGTCTGTTTCTGCTGCAGGGAAGGAAATATTAAAGGTTCCGTTATAATATCCTGCTTTTGCAGGTTTCGTTTCCAGATTTTCTACATTGATATCAACAGTTTCTGTACCGTTTACCGCAAGGATATAATCTCCATTCAGAAGACCATCTGCTGTTTTGCCACTTCCTGTAAACGTGAAAGAGGAATCATCCGCTGCAAGCTCAAGCAGTAATGCAGAATCTTCTCCTTCAGAAGGTGCTTTCCAGGTAAAGACAGGCGTTGTATCAGTACCATCCGTTATACCAAACTGACGACCTACGATCTTACCATCTCCGTTCACCCACACTTTGGAGGAAAATGCTTCATTCTCAGTGGATCCTTCGTCATCTCTGTTCATATCATCCAGTGCATCTGTGATTAAATTCTGGAAATCTTTGTACTGGTTTTCCTCATTTGATGCATCATCTGACCATTGGTCAAAAAGTGCCTTGATCTCTTCATCATCTTTGGCTGTTGTCAGTACTTTTTCGACAATTGTATACGCTGATTTTTCAGAAATAATACCTTCATATGCTGTGCATTCTTCGCTGATGCCATCTACAGATACACTTTCTTCTACAGAAGAACCTTCTTCAAAACTGTCAATTATAATGTTTCCATAACGATCCAGCAATGTAGAAAGTGTTTTGGAATCCGGAAGCACAGAAGTAAGATCTGAAAGTGTCGTCATATAAGTGTTTAGGAACTGTTGCGCTTCTTCTGAATTTTCTTCAGAATCTGAAGAAACAGGAGCTTTCATATAGGAATCTGACAATTCCGGAATCTGAATATATTCCATCATATTTGCAAGATCCATATATACGTTAAAATCACAAAGTTTGTTATCATTCAGAAGAACAGAAGACACGATTGCTTCGACACCATCTTTGATGGAAATATTACTGTCTAGGCTGATGCTCTGTAGCCAGGAAACATCCGTTCCACCCATAAGTGCACCAATCAGAGCACGTCCGGTATCCTCTACTTTAAGTGTCATGTTGCTTTTACTTCCGGCGGCAGATTTCTTGTAATTTTCGAGATAAGTATCCCAGGTTTCCGGAATACCGTCTGTGAGTTTGTTAAGGGCAGCCTTTTCTGTTTCCTGATAGGAACCTGCTGCAAATGCTGTACTGCTTCCTGAGAGAATCAGGGATGCACATAAGACTGCTGCAGCTGATTTTTTTAAAATCTGTCTGGTTCGATTCATGATAAATCTCCTTCCATTTTGTGATTTATGTAGATATATAAACATATTACCATGATTCTGTCGAATATACAATCATATATCCGCTTTGTTTTCAGAAAAAGCTCCGGAAATTCCTGTTATTTCAGGAATTTCCGGAGCTTTTGTTAAAGACAGTCCACAAGCATCTCAGATGCTTTTTCCAACATTTTGGCGAAACCTTCCGGTTCTGTCAATGCCTTTCCTTTGTCTGCGTCAATACAACCAAGCAGTGCACGGTAAGCATCATTTTCCGGATATTTTTCACAGATAATCTTGCAAAGTCTGGATGCAGCCTCTGTCAGTCTGATCGAACCATAACATGCAGGTTCTTCCGGAAGTGCTTTTGCACTTGTGATCAGATAGACAAGTAATTCAAATTCTGGATTATTCATGATTCTCCTTCTCTGATTCTGTAATATGATCAAAAAAACATATCTCTTCTAACGGAGGACGTTTGGGGCAACGTGGTTCACCCTGGGGATATCCGATCGACATGAGCATTTCAATACGATATCGTTCAGGGATGTTCAGAATCTTACGTATCGCAGAATCATTATAGGATTTGATTGCACATGTCCCGAGCCCTAATTCAACAGCTTTGAGCATAAGATTTTCAGCAGCCATGGAAGCATCCATCAGACAACCGTATACTTCTGAATTTTTACCACCCTTTCTGGCGGCTTTATGCATATCTGAACAAATCACAAGGATGACCGGAGGCTTGCCTGAAAGTCCAGGACTAAAGAGATCAACTTTTTCTTTGAGCTGCTGATCAGTGATGAACAGAAATCTCCACGCCTGCAGATTGCTGGCTGAAGGCGCCTGCTGAGCCGCATCAGCCAAAGTAAGCAGTAAGGATTTTTCTACAGGATCAGGACGAAAAGACCGAATGCTGTGACGGCCCATAATAGCTTCGTTTAATAACATATCTTTATTACCTTTCTGGCAGCATATGGCCGATTATTATAAGTCTGAGCTATATTATTTTTTTCTGAGATATTCGAAATAAGCAAACATACCTTCTGCCATAACCGGGTCAATAACTGGAAGTCCGGTCTCTTTTTCAAGATCTTTGGCAATGCCGATTGTTGCAAGTCCGGTGCAGGCAAGAGCAATTACTTCTGCACCCTGTTCTTTTAATTTCATACCCAGTTTCAGTACACTTGCTTTTCCTTCCGGAGTCATCAGATCCAGTGTGCTGTGTACACCTTCTGGTCTGCCGAGAATCATCTGCTCAGGAATCATTCTCATATATGCCTGAGGTGCATAGTCTGTAATTCCAAGCACACCTATCCTGCTTCCATATTTGAGAGCCAGCGCTACAGTTGTCTCACCGCCGCCGGTAACAGGAATGTCCGGGAGAACTTTACGGATTTCTGCAACACCCGGATCATCTGCACAGCTTACGATGATCATATCTACATCCGTAAAAGAACGTGCTGTTTCAACAATTTTGGGAATAGCAATTTCACCGAGCTCAGGGCTGTGTATTCCTTCATACTGATCCGGAATGCATTTGGTTACTACCTCCAGTTCAGGGAAATATTCCATAATCTGTTTTCCATGTGACTGAAGCACTTCTTCATCTTCGGTTGTAAGTACACGGATCAGACCAACTTTAAACTTTTTATTCATATCAGTTCCTCCTGTCATATTTTTATCTGTTCAGAAATAAATCAGATAAGAAAAACTCCGTTTTCGATAACTTTTGTATCATCCAGATATAAAGTCGGACGCAGGATGATTCCATCCATATGGCATTCTGCTTTGTTTGTTCCGCCAAAAGAAGTGTTGGTACCAAAGGCGATATGAACAGTTCCATATACTTTTTCATCTTCAAGGATGATACCGTTCAGAATTGCAGCTTCATTTGTTCCGATTCCAAGTTCACAGACTGTTCCGTTGATTTCATTTTTCAGGAGAATATCAAGATTTTCGCTCTTCTCTCCTGTTACGGAACGTAGTTTTCCGCCGGAAATCGTCATGTGAAGCGGACTTTCAAGTTTACCAATGCCTACCATGGAACCGTCAATGATCATTTCTCCATCAGAACCGTCTTCGAGCGGTGCAATATAGGCTTCACCTGAAGGAAGGTTTCCGCACTTTCCAGCTTCTCTGTATACACCAGGGCTTGGAACACCATTTCTTCCACTAATATTGATGTTTAACACATAACCGTCTTTTTCAATGCGGGCACGGGATGCTCTGGTCAGCATTTCTGTTACTTTTGCAGTTAATTTTTCTACTTCATTGTAATCAGCAGTCATTGCACCGCGTGAAAACATTTCTTTTGTGATACCAGGCATAGTAGCCACACGAGTACCTGCTTTGGCTGCTTCAATACGGGCATTCGTATGTGTCAGAGACTGTGCAGTCGGAACGATCACGACATCAGCTGTTTTCATAGCTGCTGCAATTGCTTTGGGCGGTTCCTGCCCGCTTACTTCGCGTTCTTTCATTACCATAAGCAGTTTTTCGCAGCCAAGATTTCCAGCTGCTTCATAAATAGCTTCACCAATCTCCTTACGGCTGTCATCTGTGATGATCAGCACTTCTTCTCCTGTTTTCACTGCAAGACAGGAAGTCAAAACATCTTCTGCAATTTTCACTAAATTCTCCATTGTTGATTTCCTCTTTTCATAAAAATAATTTCGGACATTTCGCCGGACTTATGAAGTACCCTGCGAAATGCCCGGTGAAATATTGCCTTTATATAAAAGCTGCTAATTCAGATATCTGTAAGTTCAGAAACAACTCTGGCAAGAAGGGTTCGTGGAAGAACAACCTTTTTACCTGTCTTTTCTGCAAACATCTTCTTCATTTCCTGTGTATATCCAATGCAGTCAAGAACGATCAGATCTGCTTCAGAATTCTTAATTTCTTCTGCTGCTTTTTCAAGAGCATCCCATTCACCATATGGTGAAGCGGAAACTGCTTTGACATGATCCACATATTTTTTCCATTTGTTTTCACACTGTTCAGTCTGAAGTGGTGATGGTGTCATACAGATAATATCGGATTTTTTGGTCATTAGCGGAACAAGACGGTTCAGTAGTTCACATGGATATATCATAGGGATTTTTCTGGTAGAAAGTGTTTCAGGAAAACTGCCTGTACAGAACATCATAATAAGACTGCATCCCTCATCTTCCATACGGTTAATTGCGTCTTGAAGTCTTGGCAGAATATGACGCTCTGCAAATGTTACAGAACTTCCGTCTGTTAATCTGGATACCAGAACATAATCATCCTTGCCTGGAGCAAATTCTGCAATCTGTTCTTTTGTGAGACCGTCGAGACCGCCGGCCTGAACAAGTTCCAGTGAATCATCAAAGATATGTAAGATATCTGCGGTCACATCTGTACGTGGTGCCTGTCCAATTGTAATTGCTCCTATTTTCATGTGAAATCCCCCTTATTATTCATTTCCGAGAGTCTGAAGATGTTTCATGCTTCCATACAATTTCTGAAGACGTGCATATTCATCTGCATCATAGAAGCTGCACTGCTTTCTTCCATATGCTTTGGCAACTTCCAACATAAATCTTGCAGCCTCTTCAACATCAGCAGCATGTGTTGCTCCTGTAGCACATCCAGGAACCATAGTTTCTGCTGTGATCGCAACACCTACAACTGGTGCATCTGTTGCTGTACATGGCTGCAGGATACTATTCAGATGATGAACATCATTTCCATATGGTGTGATATCCTGTGTTGCAAGAGGGAATACATATGGAAGGCGTCCTGTAGTGATCTGCATCAGATCAAGAAGATCTTCAGAAGTTCTTAATACATATCCTTCTTTTACTGTAGGAGAAATCGCAAATCCTCTTGTATTGATTACACGGTTTCCTTTTGTTGTGTCTACAACAAGCAGTGCATCCAGGTCAGGAGAAACTTCTTCTTTATTTACCTGTGCCATTTCAACTGGAGATCCCATGAATGGAACCGGATCATGAGGGGCTGTCGGAGCATGTGGGCAGATATGTGTTGAGATAAATACATCACCATCAAGATAATCTCCCTTGTTCTGCATATCAAGCAGCTTTGCTGCAAGAGCTACTGCACAGAGAGCACCGTCACCATCTGATACGAATCCGATACGTTCCGGACGTGCACCGATTCCACCAAGTCTTCCAAGAAGACCGATTGTTGGAGCATCTCCACCGTTTGTTTTACCATTTTTGCCAGGAATACGAACTTTAAGCATATCTGTGCTTCCCTTAGGTCCAACCAGTTCATAAACCTCAACGTTGGCATCCGCTTTAATTCCGAGAAGATATTCTTTTACTGCTTCTCCTGTTACGAATGAACTGTCAAGTACTTCGTAAGCATCAATGATCTGTTTCATTAACATGTTATTATTTCCTCCTGATTACTTATCCAAATAACTGATTAAGTCTTTTTTGATTACATCTTCTGTTGCTTTCAGCAATTCCGGCGCATACATGGTCGGCGAAAGTTTCAGATTCTTCTTGTCTGTGGTGATCACGTAGACATCAAGGCCCTCTTCCATCATGGCTGTTGTTACAGGTTCACCTGTTTTTGCGTTGATCGTCATGATAAGGTCAGGGAAAGTAGCAAGTCGTTCACCATCTTTTTCTACAGTTGCGTATTCATTCCAGAAAGTCATATCACAGCCGTCTACGGTTGCATAACCTACATCAAAACCTCCAGTTGTCTCAATTGAGAAATTCTGTACCGGACCTCTGGCAAGTATGCGTCCATTCAGGAAAGTACAGAGACTGTTTACACCCTCTTCTACGGAAGTTTCAAGTCCTTTTAAGAATGCTTTTCCTGTTTCAATTGCAAAGCTGACACCACCAATGGCACAATTTTGTCTGGCATAGGATACTTTGACCGGATTTCTTGCTACCGCAACCAGACCACCGGCTTCGATAGATGCAAGACGCACCATTTTAGAAGTATGATCGATATTTCCTTCAAAGAAGCATTCAATATGATTTCCTGTATCCGGATTGCCGCCGACACATGCCTGAACGGTGGTATAATCTGGGATTTTGTGAAGATTCATACTTCCCATTACTCCTGTCGGATGCGCACGTCCGTTACATGGTGCATCCACAACCGGAAGTCCTGTAACGGCAGCCTGAAGCCAGCCATTTACAGTAGCTTCTCCACCCTGCTCATTTGTGATGATGCCGCCAATATGAAAATCACAGTTTTTCTGAAAAATCTCAACTGTTTTAGCGATATCCTTTGGAGTCATATACTGATTCGCTGCATTCGGTGCGCCGACCAGAGAGGCGGTTAACAGTACATCATCTTCATCCAGATCATCGATTGTGATCAGACGAAGGTCTGTATAATCCACTGCAATCTCTGCATATTTTCTGCCCTTTTTCGGATCACCGCCACCACCACCGCCGAGGATCGTACCCCCGGCGAGTGCAGCATCAAGGACATCTTTTGTAAGACGAATTCCTTTTGTTTTCATTTTAATACTCATCTCCTGCAATAAAAAAATTAAAATACCTGTCTTAAAATATTATTTCTTTTTACCAAGTGATAGTGTAGCTGTAAAGAAACTGTACAGAGCAGCTCCGGCAAGTGAACCAGCACCCAGAATATTGAGTGTCTGCTCGTTTTCTTTGTTCTTCTTAACAAGAATATAACGAATAAGTAAAGCAATCAGGATTGTCAGACCGTTGATAGTGGATCCAACAAGAAGACCAGTTGCAAAAAGGATACCAACCTGTCTGGAACCACCAAGGAACTGTATAATTGCACCCGGAATAGCCCAGATAAGCAGCCATTTGGCAACATCTCCGCCGGCACCTGCTTCAATCGTAGCTGCAAAAGTAGCATCAACCGGAGCAAACAGCCCCTGATTGAAGTACTGTTTTGCCATAATAGCTACAAGTATAAATGCCACTATAAAGCCAATAATCTCGCTGATATACTGCTGTTTTCTTCCTTCAAGCTCAAGTTCCTGATCTTGTCCGCATCCACGAAGGATGTAACCACATTTGAGGTCATATGCCATATCAGAGAAAGCAGGACCTGTTGCGGAAGTATAAGCAACAAGAATTCCAAGTGGAAGTGACGGGAATCCGATCAACATACCTACGATAAGGAAAATAAGTGCTGTTGCAAATCCCGGGAACCATCCTGAATACATTGCAGAAATACCTACAATAAGCTCGGAAGCAATTGCTGCAAAAGCTGAGAAGATCACCCAGATGATCAGCTGAACAGCTCCCATTTCTGACCAGATACCTGTGATCACTGCCAGAAGAACTGCTACTACCAGGTATGCAACATATCCACCGCCTAAGGCTTTTTTCATGTTTGCCATACTGGATGTAAATTTACCAGCTGCACTGTCTCCGTCACTCTTCTTGAACAGCATACGGCCACACTGGATAAGAGATACAAGGCCGGCACCAATCATAATACCGTGAGGCATGTATTTGAACATGTTTGAAGCCATCAAGTCTGCACCTTCACCAAAGATATTGGTAATGACCGGGAAGCTGTGTCCGAAGATATCAATGATAAATCCATTTGTCTTAATGATACCGATTACAATTGATCCTACGCCAAGAGCTGTCATAGCTGCGAAATCACCGAACCATGATACGCCGAGAAGGTCTGTAGGAATACCGATCATCTTACCACCGATACCAATAACTATACCTACAATAAGAAGAAGGGCTTTCTTTCCTTTTTCTACAACTGCGAGGATAGATTCTGCAGATGCAACTCCAGGAGGCCACGCTCCTTCTGCCGGAAACATTTCGCTGTCAAATGTTTTATAAAGAATTGTTGCATCAATGATGGTTGCAAGAAATGCACCAACAAGCATAGGATACATAAGATCCATTCTGCCCATGATAACCGGAACACCGATTGGAAGCAGGAAGCAGTTTGCTGCTGAAAATGTTGCACCTGAGATAGATGTCTGAATCATGTTCTGACAGTGGATACTCTGGTATTTCTTTAAAAATGCGATAGGTAAACGTGAAATGATAATTGCAAATAACGCTCCTACGATAGATGTGTTTGGTGCAACACCGGTACGTACGATCAGTTCAAGTCCGATAATTGCACCAAGTATGCTCATCACGATGTTCAAAATAAGAATATGTGGTGCATACGCTTTTGGATGATCAGATGCTTTAATATGCATCTGTGTGTAATCCTTGTTTGTGTTACTAGCCATATTATCTCCTCCATTCGTAAAAAGTTCATGTGCTCATATTCTGGATAACAGCGGGCCAGAATACAAAATCAGCCGATGTAGGAATGCCCACATCGGCTTCACATTCATGATTTAAGATAATATCACTTTACATTGATAAAATCATCGGCTTGAAATCACTTTTTTCAGCAAAATATTGTGCACGATGCACATTTGTTTTTAATGTGCATACATTTTCATTTTTATAGCAAATTCCAGCTGTTCCATTATTTCTGTATCATCCAGGCTGCAATGCAACACTTCTTCGATCTTGTTGATACGATGTACCATAGTATTTCTATGCAAAAAAAGGGATTCCGCAGCAAGTTTGCGGGAATTATGATTCTGAATGAGTGCTTCAAGTGTCTCGAGCAGCTGCGTATCATGTGCACGGTCATATTCCACTAATGGGCCAAGCTTACACCTGATAAATTGGTGTACTTCCGTGTCTTCAGATATATGCAGCATAATACGATCATATTGAAGTTCATCCAAGGAAATACACTGCCACTGCTGCTTTCGGATCATGCGAATATGAAAACCTTCTTTAAGTTTTTGATAAGTATCCGCCAGTTTAAGATAATCTGACAGAGGGTTGCTGATAATTGCAGAACATGCGCAATTATTAATTTCGACAGTTTTTTGAATCATATCATTTACAATTGTATCAAGGAGTGTATCATTTATGGATATTCCCATGAGCGCAAAGCACATTTCTTTGCTACATATTACAGCATTTCGTATATGATTTTTTTCAAGAATTCTGGAAATTGCTTTTGTCTGTTGTTCTTTTTTCATTTCAAGAAGAAAAGAATTTTTCTCAGTTTCCAGAGACAGCGCAATCATACGCACTGGTTCTGATGGCCATTGTAAAGAGGCTGTACGATATTCTGCCTCCTCTGGCTGTGTAATTTTACGGTTGATAAGATCAAAGAATAGTCTGTTATCAAGTTCTGATTTGTTTTCTTTTCCAATCTGATAACGAGTATCCAGTTCAATATTGCTTCTGGATTCTACGATTGCTGTCATGACAGGAAAAACAAGTTCCACAAAGCCAGCATTATTATCGAGAAAAAATAACGGAAGCTTCAGTTCATCCGCCAGTTGAAGTGCTTCTTTGGGAAAATCATCAAAAAAACGGGTTTTGATGGCAAGCGCAGATGCATTCACCTCATTCATATCGCGGATCAGGTTCAGCAGAGCTTCTTTGTCATTTCGAATCACATATCCGGTAGTGATCAGGAGCAGGTGTTCCCTGAGCCATGGTTTGATATTAGGCTGTTCCATCATATCAAATACCTCTATCCTGCGCATGAGTCCTTCCTGACCTGCTACCAGGGAAGCAGCACCATTATTCCATATTTTTACAATATCTTTCACACGTAATTTCATTTATATATTCTCACTATCCTCCTGAAGAAACGTTATTTTAAAGTGAAATCAGACCAAAAAGTAATGGAATGATGAGCATACAGAATAAAGTTGTTGTTACTACTGCCGTGGAAGCATATTCCTCATCCAGATGATACTGTTCCGCAATCATACTGGAAGTTGTCATGGATGGAGCTGCACTGATCAACATAAGAATCATACTTTCAACATTTGTGAGAAAATGATGGGAAATAAAATAAACAATCAGTGGAATCACGAGTAACTTTGTAAACACAAGTACAAGGATAGATCTGTATTTAAAAATATTTGTGAGCTTCATAAATCCAAGACTGCATCCCAGATAAATCAGTCCCCAGCTGTAACAGGTGTTTCCAACAGAATCTATGGTGTTCATGATCATATCAGGAACTGGAATGTGAAAACTGGTCAGACATAATCCAAGTATGATAGAAATGAAAATCGGATTCATGATGATTTTTTTCCACGGGTTTTCTTTCTGTCCTACTCCATTCGTAAATAATGTAAATCCAAGAGTCCAGACCAAAGTAGTATCAATGACCGAACAAATCGGGATATAAACATTACCGCCCTGATCGCCGAACAGAGTCATGATCAGAGGAATCACAAGAAATCCATAATTACCGCCAACAGAACAACCACGGTGTACATTAGATGTTGTTCCGCTTAAGTGGCAGATTCGGCTTCCAAGGATACCTCCTGCTGCCATGATGAAGTACATGAGAATCTGTGCAATGACCATTCTGCCATAACGGGCCATTGTATAAAAGGTAGTCTGATTTTCCCAGATCAGCGAAATTGTCAATGCCGGCAACACAATCTTCAAAAGGAAACCGGAAATAGATGGCATGGCCTCTTTTTTGATCACACCAATGCGTGATGCGGTAAAGCCGATAAGTACAAGTAAAAGAAATCCTGCCATTTTGGGAAGGATTGCTATCATATAATTCATAATAATCTCCTCGAGTCATCCCCTCAGCCCTGTGTCAGGATGTTTCTGTGAACTTTGCGTCTGACAAAATAGAAACAGATTACCTGCATAAGAAGTGTCAGAATCCAGGACACAGGATATGAAATGAAAAGGAAAGAAAGGAATCTATTATGAGGAAACAATCCAAAGATCCATACGATTCGTGTTCCAACGGTACCTATGATAGACAAAATCATTGGTACACCAGAATGTCCCATTCCACGAAGTGCACCGGGAATCAGATCCATGATTCCGCAACAGAAAAACGGTACGGTTGTATAGGCAAGAATTTCAATCCCACACTGGATAACGTCCGGATCACTGGTATACAGACGCAACAATTCATTACCAAAAAATAAGCTCCACATCCTAATGTAAAGGAAAATGTAAAGGATAGGATAATACAGTCAAGAAGCACTTTGTCCATACGTTTTGTTTTCCGTACTCCATAATTCTGACTGGTAAAGCTCATACAGGATTGTGTAACAGAGTTTACAGATACATACAGAAATCCAAAAATATTATTTGCTGCAGTATATCCTGCCATTGCAATCGAACCAAAAGAGTTCACAGAAGATTGCAATAAAGCATTTGACAGGTTGATGACGGTACTCTGAATACCAGCCGGAATGCCCACTTGAAAAATTTGTTTCAGATAAAAGCTTTTTATCGTGAGTTTTGAGAATCTGAGCTGATAGCTTCCTTCTGAACGGTAAAGACATCGTAATACCAGAATACAGGAGATGCACTGAGAAACAATTGTTCCGATAGCAACTCCGGCTACACCCATGTTAAAAACAACGACAAGGAGCATATTCAGACCTGCATTCGCAAGACCAGATATGATCAAAAAGATCAACGGACGTTTCGTATCTCCTACTGCTCTCAGAATAGCTGCACCATAGTTATAAAGCATAAAAAATGGCATTCCCAGAAAATAAATTCGCATATAGAGTGTGGACTGGTCAATAACATTATCCGGAGTACCCATGATTTCCAATGCAAGCCGTGAAAAAAGAAGTCCTACAACTGCCATGATCATACCGCTTACGAATGCCAGGGCAATGGCTGTATGTACCGTTTCCGACATTTCTTTGTTTTTTCCCGAAGCATAAAAACGTGCAGCAAGCACATTGGCACCAAGGGATATTCCAATAAATAAGTTCGTAAAAACAGCAATCAGCGCAGTCGTTGAACCAACTGCCGCAAGTGCTTCGCTTCCTGTAAACTGACCGACGACGATGATATCCACTGCATTGAACATTAACTGCAGGATTCCAGAAAGCATCAATGGCAAAGAAAATGAAACCAGTTTGTCCATGATCGTGCCGTTGCACATATCAATTTCATATTTGTTATTTTTCAAAACTACTCCCCCTAAGTTTTTAATACTATCAATTTCCATATGCCATTATACAGGTATGAATTTTCTTTGTCAAGCCATAAGCAGAACAGACCGACAAAAAAAACCCTCACGATACAGTTTCCTGTAAAGTGAGGGTCGGTATTACTCTGTTGGGACACAAATATTAGGCTATTTTAGTTTGCCTTATAACAACATCAACTTATGCATTCTTCTCAGCGATTGCTGCCTGTGCTGCTGCAAGACGAGCAATCGGTACACGGAATGGTGAGCAGGATACATAGTTAAGACCGATCTTATGGCAGAATTCTACGGAAGAAGGATCTCCACCGTGCTCACCACAGATACCTACATGGAGGTTCGGGTTAACCGGTCTTCCAAGTTCGATTGCCATCTTCATCAGTTTGCCAACGCCAACCTGGTCAAGTTTAGCAAATGGATCATTCTCGAAGATCTTAGCATCATAGTATGCGTTAAGGAACTTACCTGCATCATCACGAGAGAAGCCATATGTCATCTGTGTAAGGTCGTTTGTACCGAAGCAGAAGAAGTCAGCTTCTTTAGCGATTTCATCAGCAGTAAGAGCTGCTCTCGGGATCTCGATCATAGTACCAACTTCATACTGAAGGTCGGAACCAGCTGCTTTGATCTCAGCGTCTGCAGTTTCTACTACGAATTTCTTAACATATTTAAGCTCTTTGATATCGCCAACAAGCGGAATCATGATTTCCGGTTTGATTGCCCAATCCGGATGAGCATTTTTAACTTTGATTGCTGCACGGATAACAGCTGTTGTCTGCATCTTAGCAATTTCTGGATAAGTAACTGCAAGACGGCATCCACGATGGCCCATCATCGGGTTGAATTCATGGAGAGAATCAATGATTGTCTTGATTTCTTCAACAGTTTTGCCCTGAGCATCTGCAAGTTTCTTGATGTCAGCTTCTTCTGTAGGAACGAACTCATGAAGCGGCGGATCCAGGAAACGGATAGTAACCGGGTTACCTTCCAGAGCTTCAAACAGTCCTTCGAAGTCTCCCTGCTGATATGGAAGAACTTTTGCAAGAGCTTTTTCTCTTTCTTCAACTGTTGTAGAGCAGATCATTTCACGGAATGCATCGATACGTCCCTCACCGAAGAACATATGCTCTGTACGGCAAAGACCGATACCTTCTGCACCAAGCTCAACTGCTTTCTTAGCGTCAGCCGGTGTATCTGCATTTGTACGAACTTTCATAGTTCTGTATTTGTCAGCCCAAGCCATGATACGGCCGAACTCACCAGCGATTGTAGCGTCTACAGTCGGAATGATTCCGTCGTAGATGTTACCTGTTGTACCATCGATGGAGATGAAGTCTCCTTCGTGGAATTCTTTTCCAGCCAGTGTGAATTTCTTGTTTTCTTCATCCATAGCGATATCACCGCATCCGGATACACAGCACTCACCCATACCACGGGCAACTACTGCAGCGTGAGAAGTCATACCACCACGAACTGTCAGGATACCCTGAGCAGATTTCATACCTGTGATATCTTCTGGAGATGTCTCAAGACGAACCAGAACAACTTTTTCTCCTCTTTCTGCCCATTCAACAGCGTCATCAGCTGTGAATACGATCTTACCGCAAGCAGCTCCTGGAGAAGCTCCAAGACCTTTGCCCATCGGTGTAGCGGCTTTCAGAGCAGCTGCATCGAACTGCGGATGAAGCAGAGTGTCAAGGTTACGTGGATCGATCATTGCTACAGCTTCTTCTTCTGTTCTCATTCCCTCATCTACAAGGTCACAAGCGATCTTCAGAGCAGCCTGAGCAGTTCTCTTACCATTACGTGTCTGCAGCATGTACAGTTTACCATGTTCTACAGTGAACTCCATGTCCTGCATATCTCTGTAGTGATCTTCCAGAGTTTTGCAAACCTGTTTGAACTGTACGAATGCTTCTGGGAATTTCTGTTCCATTTCAGTGATATGCATAGGTGTACGAACACCAGCAACAACGTCTTCACCCTGAGCATTTGTCAGGAATTCACCGAACAGACCATTAGCTCCTGTAGCAGGGTCACGTGTGAAGGCAACACCTGTACCACAGTCATCTCCCATGTTACCGAATGCCATCATCTGTACGTTTACAGCGGTACCCCAGGAATATGGAATATCGTTGTCACGACGATAAACGTTTGCACGCGGGTTGTCCCAAGAACGGAATACGGCTTTGATAGCACCCATTAACTGTTCCTTCGGATCAGTTGGGAAATCAGCACCGATTTTTTCTTTATATTCAGCTTTGAACTGTTCTGCAAGTTCTTTAAGGTCTTCAGCTGTAAGTTCAACGTCCTGTTTAACGCCTCTCTTAGTTTTCATTTCGTCGATCAGCTCTTCGAAATATTTCTTACCAACTTCCATAACTACGTCAGAGTACATCTGAATGAATCTTCTGTAGCAGTCCCAAGCCCAACGTGGGTTGTTGGATTTTTCTGCAAGAGTATTAACTACTTCTTCATTTAAACCAAGGTTCAGGATAGTATCCATCATACCAGGCATGGAAGCTCTGGCACCAGAACGAACGGAAACAAGCAGAGGATTTTCTTTGTCACCGAATTTCTTACCGGTAACTCCTTCCATTTTAGTGATTGCTTCCATGATCTGAGCCATGATCTCATCATTGATCTGTCTTCCGTCTTCATAGTACTGAGTACAAGCTTCTGTTGTGATTGTGAAGCCCTGCGGTACAGGAAGACCAAGGTTAGTCATTTCAGCAAGGTTGGCACCTTTACCACCCAGAAGGTTTCTCATATTAGCGTTACCTTCTGTAAACATGTAAACCCATTTTGCCATTTTACATTTTCCTCCTAATTATTTTGTTCTTTTCACATAAAACCTATGTTTTATACGCACATAATTATTGTATAGAGTTTAGTACAAATAGTCAAGGTTAAACTGTCAAAAAATGGGGAAAACTTTGTAAGTTTTCCCCAAATCATATATTGACTTATCGTTTCTTTTTTAAATTAAGTACAAGATGTCTCGGAAGACCATTTACCATGATTGGCTGATAATCTCCCTGAATCAGAGGACTGATATAATCAACAAAATCTTTTGTTACATAGGAGGCATCTTTATTCATCCAGTTACGTGGAACAACTTTTTCTTCATTTGCTATACGGTGTACATCATAAATACCGGTCTTAGCCATATAAGGATCGTCTGAAACACGGTCAATAACGATCATTTTGCCGGTATCACCTTCGTCGGCTGCTTTTACTGCTGCTCCGCCTACCATAAATGCTTCATCAATATCTACTCTGGATGCCATATGAGAAGCACTTCTCTGTAACGTAGAAAGCTCTACAGCTCTTGTCTTACAGCCACATTCTGCTGCAAGGAAATTTGCAAGATAAGTTGCAGTTCCGGCCAGCTGTTTATGGCCAAATGCATCAACATAATCTCCAGAACTTCCAAGTTCGCATACATAACGCCCATCTGCAAGACGGATTCCTTCAGATACTGCAATCACAACAGAGGATTTTTTCTTGAGGAGATCTTTGACTTTGACAAGGAATTTATCAATATCAAACGGAACTTCCGGCAGATAGATAAGATCTGGTCCATCACAGTCTTCTGTACGTGCAAGTGCTGTCGCACCGGTCAGCCATCCTGCATTACGTCCCATGATCTCCATGATCGTGATCATACTCTTCTTATAGGTAAGGCCCTGTGCATCACGGATGACTTCTTTGGTAGACGCGCCAATGTATTTGGCTGCACTTCCGAAACCTGGTGTATGATCAGTCAATGCAAGGTCATTATCAATGGTCTTTGGAACACCAAGGAATTTCTGCTTCTGGCCGGTAAGAATCGCATAATCAGAAAGTTTCTTTATGGTATCCATAGAATCGTTTCCGCCAATGTAGATAAAAGCATCAATATCCAGGCGGTTCAGGATTTCAAAGATTTTCTCATAAATTGCTTTATCTTCGTGAATCTCCGGAAGTTTGAAACGACATGATCCCAGAAATGCCGATGGAGTACGTTTTAGCAATTCGATATCAAGCTCGGAATGAATCTGTGTAGAGAGATCGATATATTGTTCATCCAGAAGGCCCTGGATTCCGTGAAGCATGCCATATACTTTGTCGAAACCACGTTCGATAGCGTTCTTGTATACTCCTGCCAGACTGGAATTTATTACGGATGTAGGTCCTCCGGACTGTCCTACAATGATATTACGTTTTTTTGCCATGCTGTCATCTCCTTTTGTGCATTTATGCATTACATATAATGTATAATATTACCAAAAGTTATTTGATTAGTCAAGTTATTTTGTGCAATATGTATTGTTTAAGTTTCGTAAATATCTATATTTATAGAAATTATGTTTATATTTGACAAAATATCTCGGAATATAACTTGTAATTCTGCCCATTTATATTCACTTCACTCATCTTCACTTCATGAAACAGGCTATATATGTGTTGGAGATTTTCTCTCTTATGCTTACTTCACGAAACAGGCTATATATGTGTTGGTATTCTCCTCATGTGAGAGACTTCTAATATACTAGAACAGCTATCAATATACTAAAAACGCCATGAGAAATGACATAACTCGCTTACGCTCAAACAATGTCATTTCTCACGGCAACGTATATTTCTACCTGTTAAGTATATTCACGAAGTATCTCAGGCTCGCAGAATCCTCAACACATATATTTCCTGTTTCTGATGCAGCATAGATTTCGGTGGATTGGCGGCGGCGGACAAAACCGCCGCCGCCAGCGTCATCCCCGGCATAGCTTCGCTGAGTCGTTTGCCATCTAAGTAATTACATGAAAAACGCAAAACACCCGTAGATATTATATGATACAGCAAACCTTCTGCGGGAAATTTGACAGTTCTTAGATGGGAATAAATCGTGTTGTCTGTAAAAATCATACTGTTTGAGCGAAGCGAGTTTATGATTTTTACAGACGGTTTTAACGATGCAATTCACATCTTAGAAATGACGATTTCCGAAGCCTGTTTGCCGGTATCATATATATCATACGGGTGAATTTATATATCTCTTTATTTACTTAGAATGTAAACTTATCAGCGAAATATGCCTCAAGTTCTTCAATCTTCACACGAACCTGTTCCATGGTGTCACGGTCACGGACAGTAACAGCTCCGTCGTTTTCGGATTCAAAATCGTATGTGATGCAGAACGGTGTACCGATCTCATCCTGTCTTCTGTAACGTTTACCGATATTTCCACGGTCATCAAATTCACAGTTATATTTCTTGCTGAGCTTCTGGAAAATCTTTTCAGCGCCCTCGTTCAGCTTCTTTGACAGAGGAAGCACACCAATCTTAACCGGAGCCAGAACCGGATGGAAATGAAGAACTGTACGAACATCATTCTTTTCTGCGTCCAGAACTTCTTCATCATATGCACTGCAAAGGAATGCAAGTACCATACGGTCAGCACCCAGTGATGGTTCAATTACATATGGGATATATTTCTGCTTTTTCTCATCATCAAAGTATGTCAGATCCTGTCCGGATACATTCTGGTGCTGAGTCAGGTCATAATCTGTTCTGTCTGCGATTCCCCACAGTTCGCCCCATCCAAATGGGAAAAGGAATTCTACATCTGTGGTTGCTTTACTGTAGAAGCTCAGTTCTTCTTTGTCATGATCACGATAACGTACTTCATCATCCTTGAGACCAAGAGAGCTCAGCCAGTCAAGACAGAATTTCTTCCAGTACGCGAACCATTCAAGGTCTGTATCCGGTTCACAGAAGAATTCAAGTTCCATCTGCTCAAATTCACGTGTACGGAAAGTGAAATTACCCGGTGTGATCTCATTACGGAAAGATTTACCAATCTGTCCAATACCAAATGGAATCTTTTTACGGGAAGTTCTCTGGACATTTTTGAAGTTTACAAAGATACCCTGTGCTGTTTCTGGTCTTAAATAAACTGTATTTTTTGCGTCTTCCGTTACACCCTGGAAAGTTTTGAACATCAGGTTAAACTGACGGATATCTGTAAAATTATGTTTGCCGCAGGACGGACACGGAACTTCATGTTCTTTGATGAAATTCATCATCTGTTCCTGAGACCATGCATCTACGCTTCCTTCGATTGCAATATCATGCTCGGCGCAAAAATCTTCGATCAGTTTGTCCGCACGAAAACGCTCATGACATTCTTTACAGTCCATCAGCGGATCAGAAAATCCACCAAGGTGGCCGGAAGCAACCCATGTCTGTGGATTCATCAAGATTGCACAGTCAACACCTACATTGTACGGAGATTCCTGAACAAATTTCTGCCACCACGCACGTTTTACGTTATTTTTCAGTTCAACACCAAGATTACCATAATCCCATGTGTTTGCCAGACCGCCGTAGATTTCGGAACCTGGATAAACAAATCCTCTGGCTTTGGCCAGGGCAACAATTTTTTCCATTGTCTTTTCCATGATAATTCTCCTCTTCGTTTTAATTCGTTACGTTTTCTCATCATTATACCGCATTTCAGAGATATTTCAACTTTTTTATTTTTGCAGACTAAATTGATAAAATTATTCTTATCCCCAAAAGCTATTTCATAACCTCCAGAATCTGGAGACTTTTGAATTTTCTATCGGTATTTCTTGCTGTATAGAGATGAATGATCTGCTCCAGTTCCAGAAGTACATCCGGATCAACACAGAAAGTATATAATTTTCCTAGGGAAGCTGTTGCTATGTATCTCATGGCATATAATGCAGAAGGGGAAATCCGTCGGGCTTCTCTTTTGCCCCTTGCACAGGATTCACAAAGGATCCCATGCAGTTCCTGAGAGAAGAAACAACTCTCTTCACCAGTAATTTCGCAGCCACATCCGGCACACTGAAATAACTGTGGACACAAGCCCTGTTCTGTCATCGTACGAAGCTCATAGATACAACGGATCAGTCGATTATCCATCCGGGAATTCAGAAGTGCCTTCACAGTTACATAGAGAAGATTCATCATCTCTTTTTCGTCCGTCCCCTCTCGCCCGAAATAATCTGCCAGTTCGAGGAAATAATAGCCGTAATAAACTCCTGGTTGCATAGTCGCAAGTTCAACAAAATGATGAGTAACCGAAACCTGATTCAAATTGTAACTTGTCCGACCTTCATACAATGTAAAATTTCCAAATACAAACGGATCAGCCGCAGCCATAAACGGACTGTTCAAACGTCGGGCACCTTTTGCAAATGCCGAAATCTTTCCCCGTTCTCTTGTAAGAAGTACAATTCTTTTGTCATATTCACCCACAGGCATAGCAGAGATCACAACTCCCTGCACTGTGATCAGATCACTCATTCATCAGCTTTCCTTTTATCAAATCTCTTTTTTATCGTAACCAAAGTTTTTGATCATAAAGTCACTGTCACGCCAGTCCTTACGTACTTTTACCCAGAGCTTCAGGTTAACTTTTGCATTCAACATCTGTTCGAGTTCATAGCGTGCATTGCTTCCAATCTTTTTGAGCATGGCACCCTGCTTACCGATAATGATTCCCTTATGAGAGTCACGCTCACAGATAATCGTAGCTTCAATATCTACAAGCTGACGTTTGCCCGGTCGTTCCTTCATGGTATCAATTGCAACGGCAATTCCATGTGGAATTTCCGCATCAAGTGCGTGAAGCGCTTTTTCACGGATGATCTCTGCGGCAATCTGTCTCTGTGGCTGATCTGTCACAGTATCTTCATCATAAAACATCGGACCATATGGCAGATATTTCAGAATACATGGAATAATATCTTCTGTATTCTGATTACGAAGTGCAGAACACGGAATGATCTCATCAAAATCATACAGCTTACGATAAGTATCGATGGCCTTCAGAATTTCATCTTTATCAACCGTATCGACTTTATTAATCACAAGAATGACCGGCAGATGCAGGCCCTTCAACTGTTCTGCAATATGGCGTTCACCTGCACCAATGAAGGTTGTTGGTTCCACAAGCCACAGAATCACATCAACATCCTTCAGTGTACGTTCTGCTACCTGTACCATATATTCGCCAAGTTTATTCTTAGCTTTATGGATGCCCGGTGTATCCAGGAAAACAATCTGACCATCTTCGCAGGTATAGACCGTCTGGATACGGTTACGGGTAGTCTGCGGTTTTTTTGATGTGATTGCAATCTTCTGACCGATCAGATGATTCATCAATGTAGATTTACCAACATTTGGACGGCCAATGATCGCAGTAAAACCTGATTTAAAATTTTCTTTCATTTACGATAACTCCTGTATATTTTTATATACTGTTTTCTTTCTCAACAGCTGATCAGAGGAAGGACTGTATCAAACAGTTCTTTTTCTTTTTCAATTGCCGGTTCACTTCCGACAACGCAGACCGCATCATTGTCAAGAATTGCCTCGATCAGTGGCGCAAGTTCCTGAATATCTGTCTCACTTGCTTTTAGAATCTCATCTCGTTCTTTCTGTGCCATTTCTTCAGTAATTCCACAGAACCACGCACTTCTGGAGATTGCTCCCTGCATCTTTGGGGTACGTGGTACATCTTTGCCACTGATTGTACCAATAATGTATTTTGTCATTTCCCTTTCATCCGCCTTAAAAGAACGTACATATTCCGGAATGCCTTTGAATACATCCAGAGTACGTCTCAGATGTGGATCACGGTAAGAAACAAAGAAACTCTCACCACTGCGTTTGAACCCGCTCATACAGCCATATGCACCGCCCTTGACACGGATATTCGTCCAGAGGTAATCGTAGCTTAGGGCAACTTTCAGAATATTCAGTGCACCTGTATATTCATAACCTTTTTTGCGGAAATTACCTGTCTGAGCCACATACTGTACCTGTCCGGAAGTTGTGAAGCCTTCGTTTTCCTTTACACATGTCATATTCTGATGCTGTACGCTGACCTCTTCCTTATGCAGTGTCTGTTTCAGAGCTTTTACCTGCTTCTGCACATCCATAAGGGAATCCCTTTCACCTGTATAGCTGACACACAGATATTCCGGTCGGAGAATTTCCTGCATTAGATGAGAAAGTTCTTTTACAAGATCATCTTTACGTTCTTCAAATTCTTTGTCCAGTTTTTCAATAAACTGGTAATACGCAATACCTGCCATTTTGTCCTGAAATGCAGCCATTGGTGATGTATAGGAAGCTGCACGCAGTACTGCTGTTGAATGGCCCGCACTTACCAGACTGGACTGTGCTCTTGACTTCACCTGTGCAATGATCTCATGAAGACGTTTGGTGTCTTTCAGACTGGAGGTATTGATGATCTCACGGATCATTTTAAACAGAACATCTGTTTTTGGATACATGGCTTTTCCTCTTACAGAAAAGAAAGCACGGAATGCATCTACAGAATCTGCATGATCAAATACTTCTACCCCGCACATAATACCGCCTGTCTGTGCATTGATCTCATTTGTCAGCTCCCCATAAGTATAATGAGCTGTATCTACATATCCAAGTACAGATTTTAAAAGACCAAGATATGGTATTTTTTCATCTGCAAGGTCTTTCAGATCAAACATCAGATCCAGATAACCGATTCCATTTGTTGGAACTTCATGATACAGGAAAAGGCTTCCATCTATATCCAGAGCTTCATTCGTAAACGGTGTGATTTCTTTACGAATATCTTCTCTCTTCAACATCGGTATACATTTAGCCGCTTCCGGATCCTCCGGTGTTTCCTGATACTGTTCCAGATTCGCAGTCTTTTTAACAAGTTCTGTTTTTTCCTCTTCAGATAGAGAAGAAAGATATGCGTCCAGTTTGTCTTCCAGTGCTTTGGCTTTTCTGGCAGTCAGGCCTCTGGATGGATTCAATGTCAGAACAGAACCGTGAGGATTATCCAGAAGATATCTCTGAATCAGATCTTCAAAATAACCCTGATTCTTTAATTCTTTTAATTTGTCGAAGACAGGAATCAACTGAACCTGCGCGAATGGATGTTCATCATCATAAAGCCAGTTGTCCAGAATATCCAGACCGTAGATCAGTCCCTTCGGGTAAGAGGAAAAGTCAGCTTCTCTATAGCGGAATTCCATATAATTGATTCCTGCTTCCAGTGCTTTTGGATCGATTCCGTTTTCGACCGTGTCTGTCAGAACTTTGCGGATAATGGAAACAAATTCTTCTTTTCTGCCAGAATCAGCACCTTTGGCAACAACATCAAAATACGTCTGTCGGATACCATCCTCATAGGAACCATACACATCCGATCCGATTCCGGCATCCAGAAGTGCTTTCTTAAGAGGTGCTCCCGGAGTACTTAAGAGAGCATAATCCAATATATCAAAAGCAGTACATTTTAAAGTATCCATGGCAGTTCCTGTCACAACACTGTATGCCAGATACGAATTATTTTCTTCACTCTCACTCTCTGCAACCGGATACTCCATGACCAGATCATGCATTTTATCAAAAGGCTGCTGTTCACGGATCTCCGAATCCACATACAGACTGTCAAACGCAGAAAGATAATTCCGATCAATAAAATCAAGTTTTGCTGCCATATCCATATTTCCATACAGGTAAATATAACTGTTGGACGGATGGTAATAAGTTCTGTGGAATTCCAGGAACTCTTCATAGGACAGCTCCGGAATATTATCCGGATCACCACCGGACTCACAACCATAGGTGATATCCGGAAACAGAGAGTTCATGATATCTCTTTCCAGCACATCATCAGGAGAAGAAAATGCCCCTTTCATCTCATTGTAAACAACACCATTATAAGTCAATGGACCTTCTGGCTTCTCCAGATGGTAGCTCCATCCTTCCTGACGGAAGATTTCTTCTTTTTTGTAAATATTTGGATAAAATACAGCATCCAGATACACATGCATCAGATTCTGAAAATCCTGATCATTGCAACTTGCTACCGGATAACAGGTTTTATCCGGATAAGTCATTGCATTTAAAAATGTATTCAAAGAACCTTTTACCAGTTCTACAAATGGATCTTTTAAAGGAAAATCTCTGGATCCGCAAAGCACGCTGTGTTCCAGGATGTGTGCGACACCGGTGCTGTTCTTTGGTGGAGTACGAAAAGCGATGTTGAATACTTTGTTTTCATCATCGTTCTCTATTACCATGACTCTTGCTCCGGTCTTAATATGTCGAAGCAGATATCCGGTAGAGCGGATGTCACTTAAGTTTTCTTTTTTAACAAGTTTATATGCTTTTAAATCATCTAAATTCATTGTTGCCTCCGTTTTTGCATAGTACATATAGTATTTCCTGATATGCCATATTTATTCCGGAAGTCTTTCTCCCGGGAACTGCAGTTCATACATTTCACGGGCAGCTTTTGTCAGAAGGTCCAAATCCTCTTCAAGGCCAATCTCCTGTGGAAGCAATATGGCAGTTTCATAAATGTCTCTCTGCAGTTTTGCTTTTGCACTGTCTTTTTTTATCGTGATAAGTCCGCAAAGTACACTGTTATAGTTTTTGTCTTTTTCACAAAGATCCATATAAAATCTGACAAGATGCTGGCACTCTCTGTGAAGAAGTTCTTCATGAAGAGCACTTTTTGCACGGATTTCCCGGAATTTTACATCATCCAGTTCTTTGCGTATTTCCTTCTGTGCTCTTCCGGAGCCAAATACTTTGTGACCTGCATTTCGATTAAATTCCAATGCCATCCAGAATTTCAGATAACCGTCGGCAATGCCCCCTTCGTTTGTCGTTCCTTTGTAACGTGCTTCCCAGATTTCTTTACGGATCTTATTTGCTTCCTGATCTTCTCCGGATGCAATTGCCTGCTCCAGCAGTTCCTTACGTTTTTCCGGTTCTGTCTCTCTATAATACTGGGCAATGATTGGTGTATCCATATATCCTTCTCCTTTTGGTATATTATCTTTTGAAAACAAAAATAAATAAAAAACCCTTTTTCTCTTCAATATGCCTATTATAGCAAATCAAAAAGAAAAAGGGTAGTCCTGTTTTATATTCATCAAAGCGGACACATCAGAGAATCAGCATGGCATCCCCAAACGAAAAGAAACGATACCGTTCCTTTACTGCCTCCTCATAAGCTGCCATGATATGTTCTTTTCCTGCCAGTGCAGATACCAGCATAAGAAGCGTAGATTCCGGAAGATGAAAATTCGTGATCAGTCCATCAATCATTTTGAAATGATATCCCGGATAAATAAAAATTTCTGTCCAGCCACTTCCTGCCTGAAGGATTCCATTCTCATCAGTAGCTGATTCCAGTGTACGACAGCTCGTGGTTCCAACAGAAATCACTCTTCCGCCGTTTTTCTTTGTATCATTGATCAGTTTTGCCTGATCTTCTTCTACCATGTAAAATTCAGAATGCATATGATGCTGTTCGACATCATCCACCTTTACCGGCCGGAAGGTTCCCAGACCAACATGAAGCGTAACATGGGCAATTTTAACTCCCATATCTTCCACTTGTTTCAGAAGTTCTCGAGTAAAGTGCAGACCGGCTGTAGGAGCCGCAGCTGAACCGTCATTTTTGGCATAAACAGTCTGATAACGGTTCTTATCTTTTAATTTATGGGTAATGTACGGAGGAAGCGGCATTTCCCCAAGCTGATCGAGAATTTCTTCAAAAATACCATCGTAATGAAACTGGATCAGTCGATTGCCTTCATCAACAACATCGATGATCTCTCCTTTTAAAATTCCGTCTCCAAACGTAATCTTTGCTCCCGGACGTGCTTTCTTGCCAGGTTTTACAAGACACTCCCATATATCATTTTCTCTTCGTTTCAGAAGAAGTATCTCGATCACAGCACCTGTTTCTTCCTTATGGCCATATAAACGAGCCGGTATAACTTTTGTATCGTTGATGACCAGGCAATCTCCTTTATGAAGATAGTCCAGAATATCTGTAAAATGTCTGTGTTCAAAAGATCCATCTTGCATGGAAAGGTGCAGAAGTCTGGAGGAACTTCTGTCTTCCAACGGATCCTGAGCAATCAGTTCTTTCGGCAGATCATAGTAAAAATCTGATGTTTTCATAAACTGCTCCTTTATTTATCAGAGGCCTCAGTTTCTGCGGCCTTCCATTCTTTCTTCCACTGTCGGATCTGACTCCATTCTTTGTTTGTCAGATCTGCTTTTTTCAAAAGATCCGGGCGACGCTTTGCTGTACGCAAAATGGACTGTTCCCGTCTCCATGCTTCAATATTTGCGTGATGTCCGGAGAGAAGAACTGGTGGAACTTTCTGTCCATGCCATTCTTCCGGGCGGCTGTACTGAGGATATTCCAGAAGATTTTCGGCAAAAGATTCAGTTTCTCCGGATTCCTGATTACTTAAAACTCCTGGAACCATTCGCGAAATAGAATCCATCATTACCATGGCCGGGAGTTCTCCTCCGGTAAGTACATAATCTCCGATAGATACATAATCGGTAACAATTTCATCAAGAACACGCTCATCAATTCCTTCATAGTGGCCACAAAGAAAAACAAGATCTTTCTCCTTTGCCAGTTCCTTTGCCATTGTCTGATGAAATACTTCTCCCTGTGGAGTAAGATAAACAACCCGCGGTCGATATCCCAGCTTTTTCTGAACCGATTCATATGCAAGATAGACAGGTTCTGCCTGCATCAGCATTCCCGCTCCCCCGCCGTATGGATAATCATCTACCTTCTGATGTTTGTTAAATGCATAATCACGAATATTGATCGCATCAATAGAAAGGTAGCCTCCTGCTATGGCACGCCCGATGATGCTAGTATGCATTCCCTGTTCGATCATTTCCGGAAAAAGTGTCAAAACATGAAAATTCATTTATAAAAGCCCCTTCATTAAATGTACAGTCATTGTGTTTGTTTCAATATCCACATCAAGAATACATTCTTTGATTGCAGGAAGCAATACCTCTCCATGTTCAACGGAATCTACAATATAAACATCATTTGCTCCGGTTTCCATGACATTTTTTAATGTTCCAAATTCTGATCCGTCTTCCAGAAGCACTTTCATTCCAAGAAGATCTGCTATATAATATTCATCTTCATCCAGTTCCTGTGCTTCCTCACGTGGAATCCACAGATCGCGGCCCTTATATTTTTCAATATCATTTATATCTGTCTCTTATACACATC
>ERZ1026966.247-NODE-247-length-28554-cov-10.430226_pt1 | contig 28554 bp, 23 predicted proteins | sample MGYA00519296_ERZ1026966 | MGnify/ENA primary metagenome ERZ1026966 (study PRJEB26926, sample SAMN06164478) | human gut metagenome | biome: ENVO:00009003; feature: ENVO:2100002; material: ENVO:00002003 | host: Homo sapiens | place: USA | collected 2012 ... | reverse complement strand
GCAGCGTCAGATGTGTATAAGAGACAGGATTTTACACGCATGTGATTATGCATTTTACTTTTCTCCCATATAATTGCAATTGTCAATGAGAAATATAAAAATTAAATAAAGCAAAATAAAGAGGAGATTTATCATTATGAAGAAAAAAGTTTTAGCAATCGTTACAGCAGCACTTATTGGAACAACCGCATTCGCAGCAACTGCAAGCGCAGCAAGCGGAACCATTGATGTTATATCCCGTGAAGACGGATCAGGAACAAGAGGAGCATTCATTGAACTGTTTGGAATCGAAGAGAAACAGGGAGATGAAAAAGTAGATATGACAACAGAAGATGCAAGCATTACAAACAGCACATCTGTTATGATGACAACAGTAGCTGGTGATGAGAATGCAATCGGATACATCTCACTTGGTTCTCTGAATGATACAGTAAAAGCAGTTAAGATCGATGGTGCTGAGGCATCAGCAGAAAATGTAGCAAACGATACATACAAAGTATCCCGTCCATTCAACATCATTACAACTGACAAACTCAGCGATGCAGCACAGGATTTTGAAAACTACATCATGAGTGCAGATGGACAGCAGATCGTTGAAGACAATGGATACATTAAAGTAGCAGATGATGCAAAAGCTTACGAGCAGAGCGATGCAGAAGGTAAAGTTGTAGTAGCTGGTTCTTCTTCTGTAACACCGGTTATGGAAAAACTGAAAGAAGCATATGAGAAAGCAAATGGCGGTAAGATCACTGTAGAAGTACAGCAGAGCGATTCCACAACAGGTATCACATCCGCAGCAGAAGGTATCTGTGATATTGGTATGGCATCCCGTGAACTGAAAGACGAAGAAACAAAAGAAAACCTTACAGCTACTGAGATTGCAAGAGATGGTATTGCAGTAGTAGTAAACAATGACAATGACATTGATGAACTGACAAGTGACCAGGTAAAAGCAATCTTCACAGGTGAAACAACAGATTGGGAAGACCTTGCGAAATAAGTAAGACCGATAGATATAGACTTAAGCAGGAAGCCCGGATTTCCGGGCTTCGTGTATGTCTGGTATTGTATATCAAAAGAAACACCAGTGGTGTTATCTGATGATGAGTATAAGAGAGGAAGAGTCCTGTATGAATAGATTTAAAGAACAGGCCATGAAAATTGTTTTTATGGTGGCTGCCTGTGCTTCAGTCTTGGCAGTATTTCTGATATGTTTGTTCCTTTTTGCCAATGGAATCCCGGCAATTGCCAAAATTGGACCGCTGAAATTTCTTCTTGGAACGGTATGGAAACCGTCCAATGACAAATTTGGAATTTTTCCAATGATCATTGCCAGTATTTATGTAACAGGTGGAGCGATTCTGGTTGGAGTTCCGATCGCCTTATTTACTTCAGTATTTATGGCTCGCTATTGTCCGAAAAAAATCTATCGTCCACTGAAATCCGGAATTGAGCTGATGGCAGGTGTTCCTTCTATCGTATATGGATTTTTCGGACTGGTACTTATGGTTCCACTGATCAGAAACACATTTGGCGGAACCGGAACTAGCTGGCTGGCGGCATCCCTCCTTCTGGGAATCATGATCCTGCCGACGATCATCGGACCTACAGAATCTGCACTTCGCAGTGTATCGGAAAGTTATTATGAAGGTTCGCTTGCACTGGGAGCAACAAAAGAAAGAAGTATTTTTGTGGTTATGCTTCCGGCAGCAAAATCCGGAATTCTGGCAGCAGTCGTTCTTGGTATTGGACGTGCGATCGGTGAAACCATGGCGGTGATCATGGTAGCCGGGAACCAGGCAAGAATGCCAGCCGGACTGCTCAAAGGTCTTCGTACCATGACTGCGAATATCGTAACTGAGATGGGATATGCAACAGGTCTTCACAGAGAAGCACTGATTGCAACAGGAGTTGTACTTTTCGTATTCATCCTGATCATCAACCTGAGTCTTTCTTTACTGAACAGGAGGTCAGAGAATGCAAACTAACGCAGCAGTAGCAGAAGCGATGGTGGAAAAAATGAAAAAAAGAAATGAAACATCAGCAGCAGATCGAATTCGGTCTTATCTGCGTCATCCAGGATCAGGTGTACTTGCACTTCTTACGATTGGTGCAGCAGTTGTTACGTTTGCAGTCCTGATTTTCCTGGTGGCTTATATTCTGGTGAAAGGTATTCCATATCTGACACCAAGTTTATTCAGCCTGGAATATACATCAGAGAATGTTTCTCTGATGCCATCACTGATCAACACTTTTATTATGACAGCTTTGTCGCTGGTAATTGCAGCACCACTTGGGATCTTTGCTGCAATCTACCTTGTAGAATATGCAAAAAAAGGAAATAAACTGGTACAGGTGATTCGTATTACAGCAGAAACACTTTCCGGTATTCCTTCAATCGTATATGGCCTGTTTGGTATGCTGTTCTTTGTAACAGCACTTCATTGGGAAATGTCTCTTCTGGCAGGTGCATGTACACTTGTTATCATGGTTCTTCCTTTGATCATGAGAACCGCTGAAGAAGCATTAAAGGCAGTTCCGGATTCTTACAGAGAAGCAAGTTTCGGACTTGGGGCCGGTAAGCTGCGTACAATCTTTACTATCGTACTTCCATCAGCAGTTCCTGGAATCCTGGCAGGAATCATCCTTGCAATCGGACGTATCATTGGAGAAACGGCAGCACTTCTCTATACATCAGGAACAGTTGCTCAGGTCCCGAATCTGATGGGATCCGGCCGTACACTGGCTCTTCATATGTATGTACTTTCCAGTGAAGGTCTTCATATGAATCAGGCATCTGCTACCGCAGTTGTAATTCTTTTATTTGTATTAATTATCAACGGTTTGTCCGGTATGGTGGCAAAACGTATCGCGAAAGGATAACAGAACATGAGTGATAATATCAAACTTTCAATTGAAGATATGAATCTTTTTTACGGAAATTTTCATGCACTGCATGACATCAATATGCATATTCCAGAAAAAGAGATTACCGCTTTTATCGGACCAAGTGGATGTGGAAAATCTACACTTCTGAAGTCTCTGAACCGTATGAATGACCTTGTAGAAGGCTGTAAGATCACCGGTAAAGTAGAACTTGACGGAGAAGATATTTATGGAGATATGGACGTAAACGTTCTTCGAAAAAGGGTCGGAATGGTATTCCAGAAGCCGAATCCGTTCCCGATGAGTATTTACGATAACGTTGCGTACGGACCGAGAACTCATGGTATCCGTTCCAAGGCAAAACTCGATGAGATCGTAGAAAAATCTCTCCGTGATGCTGCCATCTGGGATGAAGTAAAAGACCGATTAAAGAAAAGTGCACTTGGTATGTCTGGCGGACAGCAGCAGAGGCTCTGTATTGCAAGAGCTCTCGCAGTAGAGCCGGAAGTTCTCCTGATGGATGAGCCGACCTCCGCACTTGATCCGATCTCAACCTCCAAGATTGAAGAGCTTGCAATGGAATTAAAAGGAAAATATACGATCGTGATCGTTACGCATAATATGCAGCAGGCGACTCGAATTTCTGATAAAACAGCGTTCTTCCTTCTGGGAGAAGTTGTAGAATTCAGCGATACAGATACTCTGTTTTCCATGCCAAAAGACAAGAGAACAGAGGACTATATTACAGGGAGGTTTGGTTGATTATGGCAACGCATTTCGAACGGCAGCTTGAAGAACTTCATGTACAGATCATTACAATGGGAAGCCTCTGTGAAAAGGCTATTTCACTTTCGAACAGAGCTATCCGCGGTGATAAATGTATCCAGGAAATCTTTGATACTGATAAGGAAATCGACACAAAAGAGCGCGAGATCGAGAACCTCTGTATGCGTATTCTGTTGCATCAGCAGCCGGTTGCAAGAGATCTGAGAGAGGTTTCTGCAGCACTGAAAATGATTTCAGATATGGAAAGAATTGGAGATCAGGCATCGGATATTGCAGATCTTTCCAAGTTCATTGAGGAAAATCATGTGCAGATTCCGGAACTGATCGGCAAGATGGCGGAGATGACAGTCGGCATGGTGACAGAAAGCGTAGATGCTTTTGTCAAGAGAGATCTGGACCTTTGCCGCAAAGTTATTGATGACGATGATCAGGTAGATGATGCATTTAATCGGATCAAAGAGGAGCTGGCAGAGCTTATGTATCAGAATCTGGATGCAAAAGCAGGCCTTGACCTTCTTATGACTGCGAAATATATGGAACGAATCGGAGATCACGCAGTGAATATTGCAGAATGGGTTGAGTATGCAATTACTGGTGTTCACAGAAATAATGAACATCAATTAGGAGGTCATTGATGTGACAAAAAAGATTTTTAAATCAAGCATACTGGTAGCTACGGCTGTACTGATTTTTGGGATTGCGTGTGTTATGGCAATCCTTTATCAGCATTTTGGAAAACAGATCAATACTGAGTTAAAAAAAGAAGCAACTTATCTGGTATATGGTGTAGAGGAGAATGGTATAGATTATCTGAAACAGATCAAAGAAAAAGATGATCGTATCACCTTTATTGCGGAAGACGGAACGGTTCTCTATGATAATCAGGCTGATGCCGCAACTATGGAAAATCATGGTGACCGTAAGGAGATTCAGGAAGCACTGAAGACGGGCAGCGGCCATGCGGAACGTACTTCCAAAACCCTGTCGCAGAAAACTTTGTACTATGCATTGCGACTGTCGGATAACAGTGTACTCAGAGTATCCAGTACGCAGTATTCTGTCTGGGTACTTCTTATGGAACTGGTACCACCACTTATAGGCATTGCTGTTGTGATGCTGATTCTGGCAGCAATTATGTCTGTGCATATGGCAAATAAGATCGTGGAGCCGATCAATAATGTAGATCTGGAGCATCCGGAAGAAAATCAGATTTATGAAGAAGTAGGACCGCTTCTCAGCAAGATTTACAAACAGAACCGACAGATCAAGAGTCAGCTGGAAGCAGCCCGACGGAATCAGGAAGAGTTTGGCATTATTACAGAAAACATGCAGGAAGGTCTTCTTGTTATTGACAGTTACACAATGATTCTTTCGGGCAATTCCAGCGCATGGAAGCTGTTTCAGTTAAAAGATCCAAAGATTGGTGACAGTGTGTACTCTCTGAACAGGAATGAAGATTTCCGTCTTTTGATTGAACAGGTACTGAAAGGACAACATGGAAGTATTATGCTTCATATGGGAAGTGAAGCCATTCAGATGATCGCAAACCCGGTAAACAGGGAACACAGAGTTGTGGGTGCGGTCATCCTTCTGATGAATGAAACGGAGAAGGTTGAGCGGGAACAGTTACGCAGAGAATTTTCTGCAAATGTATCTCATGAGCTGAAAACACCTCTGACTTCTATTTCTGGATTTGCAGAGATCATCCAGGACGGACTTGTCAAAGAAGAGGACATCAAGAAGTTTGCGGGCAGAATTTATAACGAAGCACAGCGTCTGATCACGCTGGTAGAAGATACGATCAAGGTTTCGCAGCTGGATGAGGGTGAAAATCCATATGAATGGGAGAAGTTGGATGCGTATACAATAGTGAAGGATGTCTGTGGCCGTCTGAGAGAAGTTGCAGAGAAGAAGAATGTACATCTCTATATAGACGGTGGCAAAACGATGTTTACGACGGTGCATCCAATTTTGGATGAGGTGATCTATAATCTATGCGACAATGGTATCAAGTATAATAAAGAGGATGGAACGGTAAGTATTCATCTTCGTGATCTGGGAGAAAATGTGGAGATTCGTGTCAAAGACAATGGAATCGGCATTCCGGGTGAAGACCAGAGCAGGGTATTTGAAAGATTTTACCGTGTGGATAAGAGCCATTCCAAGGCAATTGGCGGAACAGGACTGGGTCTTTCTATCGTCAAACACGGTGTGACCTTCCTTGGCGGTACACTGAAGATGGTCAGTGAGATTGGCAAAGGAACCGAGATCACGATGACATTTCCGAAAGAACGAAAGGCAGTTTGAAAGAGCAAAAAAGATGCTGACATGCAATGCACGCCAGCATCTTTTTTGTCGTTAATAACAATAGGCGCCCTCATAGCTGTTGCAGGATTCTTTCTTATGGGAAAGATCCTTGCAGGAACTGCAGTGATCACAGAATTCCTGCTCATAACAGGTGGCGCAGACACAATTCCCACAGTGGCTGCGGTCATAGGCCGGAGTACAGGTGTAGGGAAGAGCATCTTTTTTCGCTTTTTCTTCCATATACGATTCACCTCTCCTGAAGTTACCGTTCGTTTCGTTCACAGTAACTTGCTGATACATTTCTGATACTGATATTATATCGCTGTACTTCAGGAGATTCAAGAAAATAATGATAAAAATTATCAAATTTTCAGAAGAATTTGAATACTTTATTTCGCTTCCCAGCGGCCGGAAGCACCGCATGGAAGTACCAGCCCATTGGAAGTTACCGGGAGTCCGATTTCCTGGGAATCGACATGTCCGTCAAATTCTTTCAGCTCTGTAGCCAGCATATAAGTCAGCACAGCCGGAGCAAGTCCTGTAGTATAGGAGTTGATCAGGAAAAACAGCGGATTTGGACTTAAAAGCTTCACACACAGCTTGATGAGCGGATGAATTGCTTCTTCAATCTTCCAGATCTCACCTTTTGGTCCACGTCCGTAAGATGGTGGATCCATGATGATCGCATCGTAGTGATTTCCACGGCGGATCTCACGTTCTACAAATTTCACACAGTCATCTACCAGCCAGCGGATCGGCGCTTCAGAAAGCCCGGATGCAGCTGCGTTTTCTTTGGCCCAGGTAACCATACCCTTGGAAGCGTCTACGTGTGTAACCTGTGCACCGGCAGCGGCAGCGGCCAGAGTTGCACCGCCTGTGTAAGCAAAAAGATTCAGGACTTTGATCGGGCGTCCGGCTTTACGAATCTTATCACCGAACCAGTCCCAGTTGACAGCCTGCTCCGGGAAAAGCCCAGTGTGTTTGAAACTGAATGGTTTCAGATGGAAAGTAAGATCCTTGTAATGAAGATCCCACTGCTGCGGGAGATCAAAGAATTCCCATTCACCGCCGCCCTTTTTGCTTCTGTGGTAGTGAGCATTCATGTTTTTCCATCCACGGCTTATCTTTGGGGTGTCCCAGATCACCTGTGGGTCCGGGCGTACCAGCGTGTATTTTCCCCAGCGTTCAAGTTTTTCACCGCAGGAAGTGTCAATTACTTCGTATTCTTTCCAGTCATTTGCAATCCACATATATGATAACCTTTCTTTGATAACCTGATTTGTATATTCTGCTTATTTAGTATAGGTGAAAGCTCGAGATTCTGCAAGTTTTTTTATACGACGGGGACTTGACAATCAGTATTTTACCATACTAAAATATACAGGATAATGATTTAGCATAAAAGCTATATCAGAAAATCCATTATAAGATGAATGAATTTTGCCGGACAGTATTCTGGAAGCGGCACGAGGAGGACGAACAATGCAGAAATACAGTGAGATGAGCAAAGAACAGCTTCAGGCTGTCAAGAAAGAGCTGGATCAGCAGTATGCAGAAATCAAGGCACAGGGACTTGCCCTTGATATGTCACGTGGTAAACCGTCAGTTGATCAGCTGAATATTTCCATGGATATGATGGATGTTCTGTCAAGCAGCACAGACCTGAGATGTGAGACAGGCGTTGACTGTCGTAACTATGGTGTAATGGATGGTATTCCGGAAGCCAAACGTCTTCTCGGAGAAATTTCTGAGGTTGATCCGGAACACATTATTATTTATGGAAACTCCAGCCTGAATGTTATGTTTGATACTGTATCACGTTCCATGACCCACGGTGTTATGGGAAACACTCCATGGTGCAAGCTGGATAAAGTAAAATTCCTCTGTCCGGTTCCAGGATATGATCGTCACTTTAAGATCACAGAGTTCTTCGGAATCGAAATGATCAATGTCCCAATGTCACCGGAAGGACCGGATATGGATATGGTAGAAAAACTGGTAAGTGAAGATCCGGCAATCAAAGGTATCTGGTGTGTACCGAAATATTCTAACCCACAGGGATACACATATTCTGAAGAGACCGTTAAGCGTTTTGCAAATCTGAAACCGGCAGCACCGGATTTCCGTATTTACTGGGATAATGCTTACAGTGTACATCATCTTTATGATGACGAAAAAGACCAGGATTTCCTTCTTGAAATTTTGGATGAATGCGCAAAAGCCGGAAATCCGGACATGGTTTATAAATTTACATCTACATCCAAGATCAGCTTCCCGGGTTCTGGTATCGCAGCTCTGGCAGCATCTAAGGCAAACCTGGATGATATCCGCAAATACATTACCGTACAGACGATCGGACATGATAAACTGAATCAGCTTCGTCATGTAAAATTCTTCAAGGATCTTGAAGGTGTTCATGCACATATGAAAAAACATGCAGCAATCCTTCGTCCAAAGTTTGAAATGGTAGAGGCTACCCTTGAGAAGGAACTTGGCGGACTTGGAATCGGAGAATGGACAACACCAAAGGGTGGATATTTCATTTCCTTCGAATCCCTGGAAGGATGTGCAAAGAAAATCGTAGCAATGGCAAAAGAAGCCGGCGTCGTTATGACCGGAGCTGGAGCTACCTATCCATATGGAAAGGACCCGAAAGATAGCAATATCCGTATTGCACCGTCTTTCCCGCCAATTGATGAGCTTGAAAAAGCAGCACAGGTATTTGTCGTTTGTGTAAAACTTGCCAGCGTAGAGAAATTACTGGCAGAATAAAATTTCATATTTCCGAATGTTAAGGAGGCGCCATGGCGGAAGATAACAAGAGTATGGACAAAGGAAGAAGACTACTGATCGGTTTCATTATTGTACTGCTCCTGCTTACCGCAGGCGCCTACTTTTTTGGGGTTTACTATTTTACCGAACATTTTCTTCCTGGTTCACAGGTGAATGGTTTTAACTGTTCTTATATGACAGAGAAGGAAGCAGAGAACCTGCTGGAACAGAAGACAGGGGTATATGCACTGGCAGTACAGACCAGAGGAAATGGACAGGAAGCGATCACTGCGGATGAAATTCAATTGAAATATACATCTGACGGAAGTGTAAATAAATTGCTTCACAAACAGAATCGTTTTATCTGGTTCCTGGCATTCAGCCAGCAAAAGACTTATGAGCTGCCTTCTTCTGTGTCTTATGATGAAAATCTTTTTGAGCAGAAAATTGACAGTCTGAAATGTATGCAGGACAATGTAGAGCCTGTAGATGCTTATATCAATGAGATTGATGATGGATTTGAAGTGGTTCCGGAGATTGAGGGAACAAAAGTAGACCGTGATAAATTGATGGAAGACATCAAAAATGCCGTCACGACCGGAAGAACAGTTGCCAATCTGGAAGATGACGGATGTTACATCAATCCGACCGTGTATGCAGATGATCTGACAAAAGATTGTGAACAGATGAATGAACTTACGGATGTAGTCATTACTTATGATTTCAGTGACCGTAAGGAGACGGTAGACCGGTCCGTGATCAAAAACTGGCTGACAAAGGACGAAAATGATGATCTGGTACTGGACAAAGCGGTTATTGCAGATTATATTTCGGAGCTTGCGAAGAAGTATGACACTGTAGGCACAGAACGAACTTTTTCTACTTATGACAATCAGGAAATTACGGTATCCGGTGGAAATTATGGCTGGGTGATCGACCAGGAAAAAGAAACGGATGCATTATATCAGGATATCATGGACAAAAAGACAGAAGTACGGGAGCCTGTTTATGAGCAGGAAGCACAGAGTCGTAATGTAAATGATATCGGATATTCCTATATAGAAATTGACCTTACCCGTCAAAGAATGGTATTATATCAGAATGGATCCCCGATTGTGGATACTGGTTTTGCGGCAAGCAGCAGTACGCCGACAGGTGTTTACAGACTGGGTGACAAGCAGGAGTCTGCTTCTGTAGATTTCTGGATGCCTTTTACAGATAAACTTGGCATTTATGGTGATTTCGGGCTGGTCATTACAGGAACGGATGTGTCAGATGAAACTGGGGATTCTACCGATTTTGGAAGCTCAGAGGAGAGTGTGGATTTTGGCTCCTCAGACAGCTGGATGAGTACAGAAGGCTGTATAGTGCTGCCGGAAGAGCAGGCACAGACAATCTATCAGAATGTAGATTCTGGATTGCCGGTAGTCATATACTGATACCAGGGTGAAAAGGTCTGAATCCATGTGAGCTTGCTCGCAAATGGATGAGTTAGAATATTATGTGAGGATGATGAGAAAATGAAAATTGTTGTATTAGCAGGTGGAACCAGCACAGAAAGGGATGTTTCAATCGTATCTGGAACAGGAATCTGCGGAGCATTGAGACAGAAAGGACATCAGGCAATTCTGGTAGATGTTTTCTGTGGTCAGGAAGAGGTAAACTGGGAAGATCCGTTCCCGGCAGAATATGATGTGGAAAAAGCAGCAGCTTATATCAGAGGATTTAATCCGCAGATGGCTGAACTGAAAAAAACAAGAAAAGATTTCTTTGGACCGAATGTTATCGAACTCTGTAAAAAAGCAGATTTTGTTTTCCTGGGACTTCATGGAGCTAACGGTGAGGATGGTAAGCTGCAGGGTGCATTTGATCTGATGGGTATTCCATATACCGGAACCGGATATCTGAGCAGTGCCATGGCAATGGATAAAGGGGTGACCAAGGCAATGTTCCAGATGAGAGGCGTTCCGACTCCGGCAGGTAAGGCCATGAAGAAAAAGGATCGTGTGGAAACTCCACAGGAATTGGGAATGGATTTCCCGGTTGTTGTCAAGACATGCTGCGGTGGTTCCAGTATCGGTGTTTATATTGTTGATAATCAGGAAGATTACACGAAAGCACTGGATGGTGCATTCACTTATGAAAATGAAGTAGTTGTAGAGGAATTTGTAGAAGGTGTTGAATATACAGTTGCTGTTGTGGATGGCAAGGCATATCCGGTCGTTCAGATCGTTCCGGTACAGGGCTTCTATGACTATGAAAATAAATACAAACCAGGTGCAGTAAAAGAAACCTGTCCGGCACCGATCTCTGAAGAACTGACCAAACGTCTTCAGGACGCTGCTGTAGATGGTTATCATGCACTGGAGATGGAGAGCTATGCCCGTCTGGATTTTATTGTGACAAAAGATGAAAAAATCTATTGTCTGGAGGCAAATACGCTTCCGGGAATGACACCAACCAGCCTGATCCCGCAGGAAGCAGCGGTGCTGGGTATGGATTATCCGACACTGTGTGAAGAACTGATCAAAGTGTCTCAGAAAAAGTATGCTTAACAGATGAATATGTACCTGAATTGAGGTAACATATCAGGAGAGGAAATCAGAATGAAAAATCTTACTTTGAGAAATCTTACAAAAGTATGTAATGGCATCTGGCATGGCGACAATGCTCTGCTGGATCAGGAGATTTCTGCAATTACTACAGACAGCCGTAAGATTGAGAAAGACTGTCTGTTTGTGCCAATCGTGGGAGAGAGAGTCGATGCACACCGTTTTATTCCGGATGTGATGACGAAGGGAGCGCTTGCAACACTTTCCGAGCGAGAATTGCCGGAGGCTGACTATGCATATATTCAGGTAGATGCTTCTCTTCAGGCAGTTAAAGATATCGCAGAGTTTTATCTGGAACAGCTGCAGATTCCGGTTGTAGGTATTACGGGAAGCGTTGGAAAGACCAGCACCAAAGAAGTGATCGCATCCGTCCTGAAAGAAAAGTACCGCACTCTGAAAACACAGGGAAACTTTAATAATGAGCTCGGACTTCCTCTTACAGTATTCAGACTTCGTGATGAAGATCAGATTGCAGTTCTGGAAATGGGAATCAGTGATTTTGGCGAGATGGCCCGGCTGACAAAGATTGCAAAACCGGACACCTGTGTGATCACAAACATCGGTACCTGTCATCTGGAGAATCTGGGAGACAGAGACGGAGTCCTGAAAGCAAAGACAGAGATATTCCAGTCTATGAAGACGAATGGACATATCGTTCTGAATGGTGACGATGATAAACTTATTACGGTCCGTGAGTACAATGGTGTGAAGCCAGTATTTTTTGGTTTGAACAGTGAACGTGATGTGTATGCCGATCAGATTGAAAGTAAGGGCCTGAAAGGGGTTGCCTGCCGTATCCATCTGGGAGAGGATGCTTTTGACGTACTCGTTCCGACTCCGGGAATACATATGGTCTACAATGCCCTGGCAGCTGCGGCTGTAGGACGAATTTATGGTCTGACGATCGAAGAGATCAGGAGAGGTATTGAAAGTCTTGAGACGATTCGAGGACGTTTCAAAATGATCGAGACAGATAAGTTCCTGGTCGTAGATGACTGCTACAATGCGAATCCGATGTCCATGAAGGCATCTCTGGATGTGCTTCATGATGGGGAAGGCCGCAGGGTGGCGATCCTTGGGGACATGGGAGAACTTGGTGAAGATGAAGCTGCACTTCACGAGGGTGTAGGCATACATGCAGCAACATGTGGAATTGATGCATGTGTATGTGTAGGAGATCTGGCTGTTCATATAGCAGAAGCGGCGCGCAAAGCGAATCCGGATTTCCCTGTATATTATGAAAAAACAAGAGAATCCCTTCTGGAGCATCTGAATGATTATGTACAGAAAGGCGATACGATTCTTGTAAAAGCTTCTCATTTTATGAAATTTGAAGAAGTCGTAAAAGCACTGGAAGAAATGTAACGGATAATTTAAAAAAGAAAATTTTTACGCAGGTGAGCCGGAAAGGTATTACCTGCGTAAATTTTTGTCAGTTAAGAGGGGAGTTTTGCGAGAATTTGACGAACGATTTTTGTTTCATATAGGACGGGGCAGGTGTAGAATAGGCTTAACGGTAAATATTGTATTCAAGGAGGGACTTATGCTGGAACGAATCATGGACCTGCAGATCCTGCTCTATCTGATGACTGTTCTTGGAACAGCTGGAGCGATAGGGATGCTGGCAGTACACCTTACTTACAGAAGAACCCTGCGAAAGACAAAAGCGACAACAAACCTGAGAGAAAAATGGCTGAATCTGTGGAAGACACGAGATAAACTCCTGAATCGGATGAATTTCCTGGTATGGATTCCATCACTGCTATCTACTGTATGTCTGGGAATGTCGCTTTTTTTTATATCCAGAATCCGTGACAGCAGAGGACTTCCGATGAGCTATCTGTATATAGGGACTGCCGTGCCAATTGTTCTTCTTGTCCTCAGGCAGGCTCTGGATTTTAGCTTCAAAGAAGAACTGGTTATGAATTCACTTGCGGATTATATTCTGCAGGCGCGTTCCTGCAAAGAAAACCCACCGGCCGCCCGTAAATACGAACCGGTGCAGGCAGTACAGAAAACAGATCCGGTATTCAAAGAGGAAATGGTGGAGCGGATTGCTGCAAGTATCCGACAGACTGCGGCGACAGGAAGTCATTTCAGCAAGATGCTGAGTCCGGAGGAGGAAGAAATCATGAGAGAAATCATCCGGGAGTTTATGGAATAACCAGGATATTTCTTGTAGAGTCGGGAAGGATTTGTTATACTTTCGATGTAAAAAGTGGTCACTGTGGAAATCGAAAGTAACCAAAAGAGATTACGTAGGAGAGAAAAAGGTCGGAAGTATCAGACCTTTTGTAAAAACGATATGAATAAAAAAAGAGTTATATGGATTGAGCTGCTTCGTGTCATGGCGTGTATTGGAGTTATTGGCATTCATGCAGGCTCACAGCATTTTCGTGATATGCCACTGGATTCGTCTGTATGGGCGGTTTCAAACTTTTATCACGGGATCAACCGGTTTGCAGTAGCATCTTTTATTATGATCAGTGGATGTCTGTATCTTGACAGTAAGCGGACATGGAATCTCAGACGTTTGTGGAAAAGAAATATTCTGCCGATAGCTGCAGCATATATTTTCTGGCAGATGTTTTACGCAGTATACAGGATTATTACAAATGGAACGCTGGCGAAGGGCAGCAAAGCAGCCCTGGTCAAATTTATGGTATATATCAGTAAATCTTATTTCCATCTCTGGTATCTTCCAATGCTGATCGGACTTCTGATCATCACACCGATGCTATGGGAAATTGTAAACAGTGCCAGGGGAAAACAGTGGGAAGAGTATATGATCGTACTGTTTCTGGTGTTTCAGATCCTGCCATATACAATAAATTATTTTTCACTTCCATGGAAGGACCATATCATGGATATTCTGCAGACCGTGCAGCCGGAAATGGTTGCCGGTTACATAGGATATTTTATACTGGGGCATTATCTGTCTCATTATGAGGTATCAAAGAAACTGGAATATCTGGTTTATGTACTGGGGGCAATATTGATTTTGGCAGCGATCGGCTTGTGTTACATCAGCTCGCAGAAATCAGGAAAACCAATACAGTCATTTTATGAGAACTACACACTGGCAGGATTTTTCTGGGGAAGTTCGTTTTTTCTGTTTTTCAAAAATCATGTATCCAAGATCAAATGGAATGAAAAACAGGAGAAGAGGATCTGCTATCTGGGAAGCTGCACTTTTGGAATCTATCTGATCCATGCGCTTATCAGAGATATTCTTCACAGAATAGGAATTGACAGTATGATGATAAGTAATACTGCAATTGCGATTCCGATTCTGATCACAATGATTTTTGTACTAAGTCTTGCTGCAGTTATGATCATTAAAAAGATTCCGCGAGTTAGTAAGTGGATCATATAAGAGTAGATATGTAAATAAAATAGAATCATTACTTCACAATAAAAAATCTGCCGGGGACAGGAGATGCCTGAACTTCGGCAGATTTTTTTAATCTTCTTCGATCACTTGGATTTCAAGATAATCAAACTCGATATGTTCAATAAAACTGTCCTGGCGAAATCTGGTCTTTGAATGGCGTTTGAAATCAGAAATATTACTTTCCAGCCAAATTGGGTTCTCCAGGTCAAAATCATAGCAGATTTCCTGCAGGGCATGAAAAATTTTGTGTGTTCTTGTATCTTCCGAGTCATCATCAATGACCAGATCTTTTAGCATGTGGTTGTCTTTCCACATTTTTCCCCATAAACGAAACATAATATTGTTACCTCCCTGTTGTAACTGTCGGAAGTGACAGTAATACTTGATTTTTAAGTGATTCCAAGTATAGCGGATTTTGAATTGAAAGTAAAGGAATAGTATTTGGTTTATCTACACTGAATGCTGGGAATTGTCTTTGTATTTATGAGTATTTTTGTTATATTTTTACATAAATATAGTGGAATATTTGAATTCATGATAAAATAGAAAAAAGTTTTTTATCGAAATCAAGAGAGTTAGAAATTGATTTTATGATAATGTCTGGATATAGTATTGTAATAATTGCTAAATCTAGCAGAGATGTTAACATGGAGGATATTATAATGGCAGAAAAGACAAACGCCAATATTGGATTTGAGAAACAGCTTTGGGATGCTGCCTGTGTTTTATGGGGACATATCCCGGCAGCAGAGTATAGAAAAGTAATTGTAGGATTGATTTTCCTTCGTTATATTTCGGCGGCATTTGATAAGCGTTACCAAGAACTTGTTGATGAAGGTGACGGTTTTGAAGATGATCGTGATGCGTATGAAATGGACAATGTATTTTTTGTCCCGGAAGAAGCACGCTGGAATAATATCGCATATAAGGCACATACGCCGGAAATCGGCACAATCATTGATAATGCGATGAGAGCGATAGAATCAGAAAATAAGAAACTGAAGAATGTCCTCCCGAAAAATTATGCAAGCCCAGATTTGGATAAAAGAATTTTGGGTGACGTGGTTGACATCTTCACAAATAATATTGATATGAGTGACACAGAAACAAGTGAAGATCTTCTTGGACGTACCTATGAGTATTGTATTGCTCAGTTTGCTGAAAAAGAAGGTGTTGGCGGTGGAGAATTCTATACGCCATCCAGCGTTGTAAAAACATTGGTTTCTATCCTTCGACCATTTGATAACTGTCGGGTATATGATTGTTGCTGCGGTTCTGGCGGTATGTTTGTGCAGAGTGAGAAGTTTATTGAAGCACACAGTCATAAAAGAGGTGCCATTTCTGTTTATGGTCAGGAAGCAAACCCGGATACTTGGAAAATGGCAAAGATGAATATGGCAATTCGTGGTATTGATGCAGACCTTGGTCCGTATAATGCAGACACTTTTACAAGTGATTTACATCCGACTTTAAAGGCAGATTTTATTTTAGCTAATCCACCTTTCAACTATCATCCGTGGGGACAAGATAAGCTGAAGGAGGATAAGCGTTGGGAATATGGACTTCCAGCTGCTGGTAATGCCAACTATGCATGGATTCAGCACATGATTCATCATCTTGCACCGAATGGAAAAATTGGTCTTGTTCTTGCCAATGGCGCACTCTCTACACAGTCCAGTGGCGAAGGAGAAATTCGTAAAAAAATTATAGAGGACGATTTAATTGAAGGAATTATTGCGATGCCGACGCAGCTGTTTTACAGTGTAACAATTCCAGTGACATTGTGGTTTATTACCAAAGGGAAAAAACAAAAAGGAAAAACACTTTTTATTGATGCCCGCAAAATGGGACACATGGTTGACCGGAAACATCGTGATTTTACAGATGAGGATATTCAGAAACTGGCTGATACTTTTGAAGCATTCCAAAATGGTATACAGGAAGATGTTCTTGGATTTTGTAAGGTAGCGGATATTCAGGAAATCGAAAATCAGGATTATATTCTTACACCGGGACGTTATGTAGGTATTGAGGAACAGGAAGATGATGGAGAATCGTTTGAAGAAAAAATGACTCGCCTTACATCTGAACTTTCAGAAATGTTTGCAAAATCTCATGAGCTGGAGAATGAAATCAGAAAGAAACTGGGGGCGATTGGGTATGAAATCTAATTGGACAACAACAACGATAGACGATGTCTGCTCTCTTGTGACTGATGGAGCACATAATAGTCCTAAAAGTGTAGAAAAAGGATATTATATGGCTTCAGTTAAAGATTTTACTGAGTACGGATTTGAATTTTCGAGTTGTAGAAAAATTAGCGAAGAAGATTATGAAAAACTCCGCAAACAAGGGTGTGTTCCCCAAAAAGATGATGTTTTGGTTGGAAAGGATGGAGCCAGATATTTTGAGGATATAATAATTTATAGACAAGATGAACAACTAGCATTATTATCGTCAATAGCAATTTTAAGAGCAAACCGCCAAAAAATAACGTCTGAATTTTTGTATTATACATTAAAAACACCTTCTATAAAAAAAGTTGTTCGTGATAACTATGGATCTGGATCAGCGATACCGAGAATTGTGTTAAAGGATTTTAAGCGTATGCCATTTTCATATCCGGATATTGATGAGCAACGAAAAATTACAGCATTGTGCTCTGTAATAGATGCAAAAATTCAAGTTAATAATCAAATAAACAAGAATTTACTTCATCAAGCCCAAGCCTTATTTATATCATGGTTTATAGATTATATTCCATTCAATGGAACAAAACCGAATCGGTGGAAAAACATATCTGTATATGAGCTTGCTGAGTATATCAATGGGGCGGCTTTCAAAAAAAATGAATATGCAGATAAGGGGGTGCCTATCATTAAAATTACTGAACTGAAAAATGGCATTACCGATGCTACACAATATTGTTGTACTGAAAAAGATGCTAAGTATTATATTGATGATCGAGATATTCTCTTCTCCTGGTCAGGAAATCCTGATACATCCATTGATGCGTTCCTATGGAGTAATGGAAAAGCGATTCTTAATCAGCATACATTTCGTGTAGTGTCAAAATATAATGCTCCAGCCTTTACTTTCTTTTTGCTCAAGTATTTAAAACCACAGTTCACACATATTGCAAGCAATAAGCAGACAATAGGGCTTGGTCATGTAACAGTTGCAGATCTAAAGCGATTACAGTTTTGTGCTGATGAAAATACAATTAGAGAGTTTAACGCTATCACGATGCCGTTTTTTGACATGATTTTCTCTAATTATAAGGAGAATCAATATCTTTCTTCTCTTCGTGATACGATATTGCCACAACTGATGTCCGGCGAGCTGGATGTCTCCAACATCACCCTCTAAGCCGCTAAATTCTTGTTTAATATAACTCTCCCACCAACGGCGGGAGCAATATACCAACGGAACTGCCGTTGAGTCGTTCTCTGGAAATAAAATTGAAGGAGAACGACTTATGAAACAACAGATTATTTCTGATGTGGTGCAGCAAATGCTGCCACATCTCGACAATGCACAGGTGAAAGAATTACAGAAAGTGTTGGAATACACTTTATTCGGTTGTGAAATTACGAAGCAGGAAGAAAAGAAAACAGCGAACGACAATCCGAAACTGGTTGATGATTTTGTAGCGGCAAAACGAATAGAGGGTTGTTCAGAAAAGACTTTGAAGTATTACCGTACTACGATAGAAGCAATGGCGACTTCAATTGATAAGAACATCCGCCATATACAGACGGAAGATTTACGTTCTTATCTAACAGATTATCAGAGCAAACATCAGTCGAGTCGTGTGACGATAGATAATATCCGTAGAATACTGTCAAGTTTTTTCTCCTGGCTGGAAGATGAGGATTATATCCTAAAAAGTCCTGTTCGCCGTATTCATAAAGTGAAAACTGTGACAAATATAAAGGAAACCTATACGGATGAAGAGTTGGAGAAAATGCGAGATAACTGTACAGAGCTGCGTGATTTGGCAATTATTGATATGCTGGCATCAACCGGGATGCGTATTGGGGAAATGGTGCTGTTGAACAAGGCGGACATCAATTTCAATGAGCGAGAATGTGTTGTATTTGGTAAGGGGGATAAAGAGCGTATCGTCTACTTTGATGCAAGGGCAAAGATTCATTTGCAGAACTATATCAACAGCCGAACTGATGATAACCCAGCGTTATTCGTAACACTGCGCTCACCGTATGAACGGATTAAAATCGGTGGCATTGAAGTACGCTTACGAGAAATGGGTAAAACACTGGATATTGAAAAAGTCCATCCGCACAAGTTTAGAAGAACACTTGCAACGATGGCGATTGATAAGGGAATGCCTATAGAGCAGTTACAGCAGCTCTTGGGGCATAAAAGAATAGATACGACATTGCAGTATGCAATGGTCAAACAGAGCAATGTTAAGTTGGCTCATAAGAAATATATAGGTTAAGGAAGGTGGTTATATGACTGAAATCAAACACTACGAATTAGGTGAACTTGCTGATGTTACAAAGTTGGCAGGATTCGAGTTTACGAAGCATATAAAATACAATAATTATGGAGAAATTATAGCATTAAGAGCTTTGAATCTTCGACATGGAGAACTGGATTTAACCGATATTAAAAGGATTGATAGAAGTGTATCTGAACTTTTGACAAGAAGTAAATTATATGTAAATGATATTTTGCTTACATATACAGGGAATGGATATGGAGATTGTGCGATTATTGAGGAAAATGATAAATATCATTTAGCACCAAATATCTGTAAAATCGTGCCGAATGTTGAAAAAGTCGTTCCATATTATCTGTACAGTTATATTAGAACCAATGAATTTTATAAGATTATGTCGAGTCATATGACAGGCTCAAGTCAGCCAACAATACCGATGAAAACAATTCGAGTACTTCCAATTCCACTTCCACCTATGGTTGTGCAGAAAAAGATTGCAGAAGTTGCATATTGTATAAATGAAAAAATAAGGAAAAATACTGCCATAAACAAGAATTTAGTGGCTTAAAGGTCAATGTCGGACACATCAAGTTCCCTGGACATAAGTTTTGGCAATAATGTATCACGAAGCTCTGATAGGTTAATATTTTCTTTTTGATTTGAAAGTATTTTATCAAACAAGGGCCTGCATAGGGAATCAAAGTCCTGTAACACACGTTTGGATGGGATCATTACCTGTATCTTGCCAAACTGTGTTTTATTTAAGTTGACTATTGTGCTACCACTTTGCCCAAGTTTGTTGATAGTTTCGGCTAATGTCTGCATTAATAGGTAGATATAATATACAGAGATACCTTCTTTGGGAATTATTGAGTTAATCTGTTGATTAGATTGACTCTCTTCGGATACCAAAGTTACCAGACCGGCTGTTCCTATACAACTTACGCATACAGTATTAGGTGGAAGTGTTTTCTTCGGTTGAGAAGCAACACCTGCATCTGAAAGATAACGCTCGGTAGAAACAATATAAACGCAACCATGCATATCAGGAATTGTTATGAATGGAGTATTACCACCATAATATTCACTTTTCTTGGTAGAGGGTGTTTTTCCACATATGATTTCAGTTCCGAGATCATCAATTGTACCATCTAACCAGTCATCTGGCTTCGTTCCGTCAAAAGGTTCATAATTAACAAACCAAGAACGGTATATGGCCTGAGCTTGCTGCTCTAAATTCTTGTTTAACATTTGTGAAGGGAGAAAGTTATATGCTGAAAGACTGGAATTTTTGGTGCTCTATACTCACAGCTTTAACTGCTGTACTGGCGTTATGCTTGTCAGTTCATCAGATAAGACTTAGTAATAAGCAACATTTATTTGATCGTCAGTTGAAAGCATATATGTTGGCAAACGGATTGATTTCTCTTTGCAAAGACAATTATATGTGGCTCTCGGCAAAAAGAGAAAATACACCTCAGCTTGCAAATGATTATGTATTTATATGGCTGACCAATAATACCTATATGGAAAGTCAAGCAGATGCCATTGAGCATCCCTTAGAACAGCCATTTCATAAAGAGTTTTTACGAAAACGGGAAGAACTTAGAAATACTGCAATGGAAATCGAACTGATTTTTAAGGGAGAAGTGGCATTGGCATATAGTGATTTTCTGAGAACCTATGAAGCTGCTTTGGCTGTCATGTATCAATATCAAATCATTATAGACAAAATGCGAAAGGAAAACGAGAAGCATCCTATGACCATAAAAGAGTCAGAGAAAATGTTTTCGGAGAAAAAATACAGGGATAATCTTTATGATGCCTTAGCGAAACTCCGCAAAGCATATGATGCAGTGGCACAGGAACAGGTAGAAAAACAGATGAAAAAACAGCTTAAACTGATATAAGGGGGCGACAAAAATGTCAAATTTTTATACAGAAGCAGATTATGAAAAATCGGTCATAGAATTGTTTCAGAATATGGGTTATCTTTATATTTATGCGCCGGACTTGGAGCGGGATTTTCGCAGTCCGTTGTATGAAGAAGAATTAGATGAATCCATTCGGCGAATTAACCCAGATATGCCCGAAGATGCGATTGCAGATGCTCTATATAAATTGAAAAATTTTGAAAATGCGGAGCTGGTTTTAAAGAATGCTCTGTTTATGGATTATATTCAGCATGGAATTGAAGTACGCTATTTTGTAAAGGGCGAGGAGCATTCAGGGCTGGTTTATCTGGTAGATTATAAAAATCCTGATAATAATTCTTTTGTCGTTGCGAATCAGTGGACATTTGTTGAGAATAGCAACAAGCGCCCGGATATATTACTGTTCTTGAATGGTATGCCAGTTGTACTTATCGAATTGAAGTCACCATCACGAGAAGAAACGGATGCATCGGAAGCCTACACGCAGATCAGGAATTATATGCACGAAATTCCATCCATGTTTATTTATAATTGTATTTGCGTCATGAGTGATCATTTAACTTCTAAAGCGGGTACAATTACATCTGGCGAAGATCGTTTCATGGAATGGAAAACAAAAGATGGAAACTATGAAAATACACAGTATGCTCAATTTGATACATTTTTTGAGGGAATATTTGAAAAAGAGCGTTTCCTTGATATTATCAAGAACTTTATCTGCTTTTCTAATGAAGGCTCGAAGCAGGTCAAAATCTTGGCAGGGTATCACCAGTATTTTGCAGTAAATAAAGCGATTTTATCTACAAAACACGCAACAGAAACGGATGGAAAAGGTGGCGTGTTCTGGCATACACAAGGCAGTGGAAAATCATTGTCAATGGTATTCTATGCTCATTGTTTGCAGGATGCGTTGGATAGTCCAACAATCGTTGTCATTACTGACCGTAATGATTTGGATGATCAACTTTATGGACAGTTTGCGAAATGCAGTAAATTTCTACGGCAGGAGCCTGTTCATGCGGACAAGAGGAAGCTGTCTGATGAAGATAAAGAACGTAATGCTTATCTGAGAAAAGGTGAAAAGCCAATTATTGGTCTTATGGATTGGTTAAATGATAGAAAAGCCAATGGTATTATTTTCACCACAATGCAGAAGTTTGAAGAATCATTTGAATGTCTTTCGGAACGCAGAAATATTATTGTTATGGCAGATGAAGCTCATCGTGGACAATATGGCTTAAAAGAAAAAGTTGATGCCAAGACAGGTGAAATTAAGATTGGTAGTGCTCGCATTATTCGTAACGCGCTGCCAAATGCAACCTATATTGGCTTTACAGGAACTCCGATTTCTATGAAAGATCGCAATACACGGGAAGTGTTTGGCGATTACATAGATATTTATGACATGACGCAGGCTGTGGAGGACGGTGCAACCAGACCTGTTTATTATGAGAGCCGTGTGATTAAATTAAAGTTGGATGAGCATACATTGAAATTGATAGATCAAGAATATGACATTATGGCAAATAATGCAGACCCAGAGGTAATTGAAAAAAGCAAAAAACAGCTTGGACAGATGGAAGTAATCCTTGGGAATGATAAAACCATCGTTTCCTTGGTTGATGATATACTGGATCACTATGAGAATTATCGTGAAAATTTGCTTACCGGAAAAGCAATGATTGTGGCATATTCCCGTCCGATTGCCATGAAAATTTATGAGCGCATTTTGCAGCTTCGCCCGTCGTGGACAGAAAAAATTGCCGTTGTAATGACTGGAAGCAATAAAGATCCGGAAGAATGGAATAAGATTATCGGGAATAAACGGCATAAAGATGAACTGGCAAAGCAATTTAAAGATAACGACAGTCCTTTGAAAATAGCGATTGTGGTTGATATGTGGTTGACGGGATTTGATGTTCCGTCATTGGCAACCATGTATATATATAAGCCGATGCAAGGGTATAATTTGATGCAGGCGATTGCAAGAGTAAACCGGGTATTTGGAGATAAAGAAGGCGGTCTGGTGGTTGATTATGTAGGCATTGCAGCAGCATTGAAACAAGCAATGAATGACTATACAGCCAGAGATAAGAAAAACTATGGTGACACAGATGTTGCAAAGGTAGCATATCCAAAATTCCTTGAAAAAGTATCTGTATGTCGAGATTTATTTCATGGATATGATTATTCAAAATTTATGAATGGAACAGATTTAGAGCGTTCCAAGGCAATTAGTGGTGCTGTAAACTTTATTGTGGCAGTTGATAAGAAAGATGATCGAGAGGTATTTTTGAAAGAGGGCTTGCTTTTAAAGCAGGCACTCTCCCTTTGTGCTTCTTTAGCTGAACGTGATTTGCGTGTAGAAGCTGCTTTCTTTGAGTCTGTCCGGGTGCTTGTAACCCGCCTGATGAATCAAGGGGAAGGGAAGAAAATTTCTTTACCGGAGATGAATGCCCGAATTAACAATCTTTTGAAAGCAAGTGTACAAAGTGATGGCGTTATCAATCTTTTTTCAGATATAGACAAGGAATTTTCACTTTTTGATCCTAAATTTCTTGAGGAAGTTTCAAAAATGAAGGAGAAAAACTTGGCAGTTGAGTTGCTGAAAAAACTGATTGCTGAGCAGGTTAAGATATATCGGCATACCAATGTTGTGAAGTCTGAAAAATTCAGTGAAATTATTCAAAGAACCATGAATGCCTATTTAAATGGGATGCTGACGAATGAGCAGGTTATTGAGGAACTTTTGAATCTTGCAAAACAAATCGCAGCAGCCCACAAAGAAGGCGACCAGTTGGGGCTGACTGCGGATGAACTGGCTTTTTATGATGCATTAACTAAGCCACAGGCAATCAAAGATTTTTATGAAAATGAAGAATTGATTGCCATTACAAAAGAACTTGCGGACACCCTTAGAAAAAATAGGACGATTGACTGGCAAAAACGTGATTCTGCAAGAGCAAGGATGCGGATGATGATAAAAAGACTTTTGAAGAAACACAAATACCCACCGGAAGGTATGGATGATGCAGTTCAGACTGTTATGACGCAATGTGAGTTGTGGACAGACAATAATGATATGGAATTATCGCAGAAATCTTCAAAGGCGTATACATATTCATTAGAACCAGAATTGAGCAAAGTGGCAGAAGAACCTGTGCCTTACGGTAAAAAATAGGAGTTATTTTCTTTATTGGTGGCAAAACTTAATCATGGAGGTGGTCACATGACAATAGAAGAAATTCTTGCCGGAGAATCTAAGAATGTAGAGTTTAAGGTACAACGCCCGGACAAGAGTACTAAATATATGAAAACGGTCGTTGCCTTTGCTAATGGCAAGGGCGGTCAGATTGTATTCGGCATTGATGATAAAACCAGAGAGGTTGTTGGTATCCCGGAAGATAAAGTTTTTCAGGAAATTGATGCAATTACCAATGCTATTTCGGATAGCTGTGAGCCGACGATTATTCCGGATGTTTATTTGCAAAATATAAATGATAAGCCTGTAATTGTCGCAGAAATCAGAGCTGGACGTCAGAAACCATACTATATTAAAGCGGATGGTCTGGAGAAAGGGGTATATATTCGGGTTTCTGGGACGACACGTCCTGCTGACCGTGATATGTCAAGAGAACTGTATTATGAATGCGATGCTCGTTCTTTTGATTCGGTAATCCGCAGAGATATTGAAGTAACTGATGAAGATATTAAGAATCTTTGTGAGCAAATGAAAGAAGTCGCTATTACTAATAGCAAGTCAAATCTTCAGCGGTCAGCAGTAAAAGACGTAACGAAGAATGTTCTGCTCAGTTGGGGGATTTTGAAAAGAGATGAAAATGAAAAAATCTATCCAACGAATGCGTATGTTTATTTAACTGGACAAGGTGGACTGCGTTCCATGATTCAATGTGCTGTGTTTAAGGGAATAACTCGTTCTACATTTCTTGATCGTCGCAATTACGAAGGACCACTATGGGAACAGGTAGATGAAGCAGTGCAGTTTGTTCTTAGAAATATTCGGATGGGATGCCGACTGGAAGGTGTATATCGTCAGGATATTTATGAACTGCCGCCGGATAGCATCCGAGAGCTGATTGTCAATGCAGTTATGAATTGCAGTTACATTCAGGTTTCTAATATTCAGGTGGCAATTTATGATGATCGTCTGGAAATTACTTCTCCAGGTGGATTGCTTCCTGGGGTGACGATTGATTTGATGAAAAAAGGATTTTCAAAAATCCGAAATCGTGCACTTGCCAATGCGTTTGCCTATATGAATCTTGTGGAAGCCTGGGGAAGCGGTATTCCAAAACTCATGCAGGCCATGCAGGAATATGGATTGCGTGAACCGGAATTTATTGACATGGAAGTAGCTTTCCGAATCAATCTTTATCGAGGTCAGAATGAGGTCATTGAGGTCAAAAATTCAAATTATGACCTCGATGACCTCAATAAAGACCATAATGACCTCAAAGATGACCACAAAGATGACCTTGAAACTCGATTGTCGGAATTGATTCGTAAAAATCCAGAACTGACTCATAAAGCATTGGGAGAAGCACTTGCGGTTTCTACGGCAACGATTAAACGTACTCTTACAAAAATGCAGCATGAAGGTAAGGTCATTCGTGAGGGTTCTAATCGAAAAGGAAAATGGATATTGACAGATAAGTATTGAAAATTGATTGCAGATTTTAGCGAGATAAAGTATAATAGTGTTTATAGTGGCATAAATCGCTGTGCGATGGATGCGTAATTCTTATATGAATGGAGGAGTTACAATGAAGCTTTATGACAGTGGTATTTATCTGGTAAATGGCCGTGATATCGTAGAAGAAGAGAACATGACACAGCCGGTTTCCAGAGAAGAAGCAGCCAGAAATACAATGGCTTATGGTATCCTGGAAGCACACAATACTTCCGGAAATATGCAGAAACTGCAGATTAAATTTGACAAGCTGACATCTCATGATATTACATTTGTAGGTATTATTCAGACAGCACGTGCTTCAGGACTTGAGAAATTTCCGATTCCATATGTACTGACCAACTGCCACAATTCTCTTTGTGCAGTAGGTGGAACGATCAACGAAGATGATCATATGTTTGGACTTACCTGCGCCAAGAAATACGGTGGAGTTTATGTACCACCTCATCAGGCAGTCATCCATCAGTTCGCACGTGAAATGCTTGCCGGTGGTGGTAAGATGATCCTTGGTTCCGACAGTCACACACGTTATGGTGCACTTGGCACCATGGCAATGGGTGAGGGTGGTGGAGAGCTTGTTAAACAGCTTCTTTCCCAGACCTATGATATTAATATGCCGGGTGTTGTAGCAATCTATCTGAAAGGGGAACCGCGTCCGGGTGTAGGACCACAGGACGTTGCACTGGCAATTATCGGCAAAGTATTTGCCAACGGCTATGTGAAGAATAAAGTTATGGAATTTGTAGGACCTGGAGTAGCCGATCTGAGTGCAGATTTCCGTATCGGTATCGATGTCATGACGACAGAGACTACTTGTCTTTCCTCTATCTGGCAGACCGATGAGACGATTGAAGAGTTCTATGAGATCCATGGCAGAAAAGAAGATTATAAAGAACTGAAACCAGGTAAGGTAGCTTACTATGATGGATGTGTAGAAGTTGATTTAAGTGAGATCAAACCTATGATCGCCATGCCATTCCATCCGAGCAACACATATACCATTGATGAATTGAAAGCAAATCTTTATGATATTCTGGATGATGTTGAGAAAAAAGCGCAGATCAGCCTGGATGGTAAAGTACCTTATACACTGAAAGACAAAGTGATCGACGGACAGCTTTATGTGGACCAGGGAATCATTGCAGGATGCGCGGGTGGTGGATTTGAAAATATCTGCGCAGCAGCAGATATCCTTCGTGGTGCAAGCATTGGAGCTGATGCATTTACACTCAGTGTTTATCCGGCAAGTACTCCGATCTATATGGAACTTGCAAGAAATGGAGTCCTGGCAGATCTTCTTGAAACAGGTGCGGTTGTTAAGACTGCATTCTGCGGACCATGTTTTGGTGCAGGAGATACACCTGCAAACAATGCGTTCAGCATCCGTCATACCACCAGAAACTTCCCGAATCGTGAAGGCTCCAAGGTCCAGAATGGACAGATTTCTTCTGTTGCACTTATGGATGCAAGATCTATCGCAGCAACAGCAGCAAACAAAGGTTTCCTGACATCCGCGGAAGAATTTACCGGAAATTACAGACATCAGAAATACTTCTTTGATAAAACTATTTATGAGAATCGAATCTTTGACAGCAAGGGTGTTGCAGATCCAAGCGTAGAAATCCAGTTTGGCCCGAATATTAAAGACTGGCCGGAGATGCCGGCACTGGCAGAGAATCTGGTGCTTAAAGTGGTATCTGAGATTCATGATCCGGTTACTACGACAGATGAACTGATTCCGTCCGGAGAAACTTCTTCTTTCCGTTCCAATCCACTTGGACTGGCTGAGTTTACTCTTTCCCGTAAAGATCCGGCTTATGTTGGACGTGCAAAGGAAATTCAGAAGGCAGAGAAAGCTCTTGAAGCAGGTGAGTGCCCGGCAGAAGCGGTTCCGGAACTGAAAACGGTTATGGATGCGATCAGGGCACATTTTTCTGATGTCAGCAAGGAGAATATCGGCATCGGAAGTACGATCTTTGCGGTAAAACCTGGAGATGGTTCTGCACGTGAGCAGGCTGCATCATGCCAGAAAGTTCTTGGTGGATGGGCAAATATTGCCAATGAATATGCAACCAAACGTTATCGCTCCAATCTGATCAACTGGGGTATGCTTCCGTTCCTGATTCCTGCAGGAGACCTTCCATTTTCAAATGGAGATTACCTTTTCTTCCCACAGGTTCGCAAGGCAGTTGCAGACAAAGTAGACAGTATTACAGGATATGTAGTAAAAGCAGATGGACTGAAGGAATTTCAGGTAACACTTGGAGAGCTGACGGATGATGAACGTGAGATCATTCTGAAAGGTTGTCTGATCAATTACAATAGAAGATAGTGTGATGTAATATAATATTAATAAAGACGACAGGGTGTTTTCCATACAGTCCCGCAAATACCATTGCGTCTGCTATGTGATACATGCGCTTATGATCTGCCAGTCGCTCGAACTCGCTTACGCTCAGACAGCGAGCTTGGTGGCAGAAGCTAAGCCTGTATCACATGACGCAGTACTCATGAGTATTTGTGGGTTCTGTATGGAAGATACCCTGTCTGTTTATTAGCATGGGGAGAGATGAGAATGGCTGGTATGGGGAAGATAGTATAAAATCGTAAGATGATAGAGTTGTCAGAAAATAATATATAATATAAAAAAATATACAATATAACAATTCGGTAAATGATAATAT
>ERZ1026966.242-NODE-242-length-28770-cov-6.639492_pt1 | contig 28770 bp, 24 predicted proteins | sample MGYA00519296_ERZ1026966 | MGnify/ENA primary metagenome ERZ1026966 (study PRJEB26926, sample SAMN06164478) | human gut metagenome | biome: ENVO:00009003; feature: ENVO:2100002; material: ENVO:00002003 | host: Homo sapiens | place: USA | collected 2012 ... | reverse complement strand
GAGATTCATGAGCGTCTCGTGGGCTCGGAGATGTGTATAAGAGACAGGAACAGAACGTGATCGGCCACATCCCGGGCAAAGCTCATCTCATGGGTGACAATAATCATCGTGGTGTGCTGGTCCGCCAGGCCTCGGATGACCTTCAGCACCTCACCGGTGAGCTCCGGGTCCAGGGCGGAGGTGGGCTCGTCAAAGCAGAGGATGTCCGGCTTCATGGCCAGGGCCCGGGCAATGGCCACCCGCTGCTGCTCCCCGCCGGAGAGCTGGGTGGGCTTGAAGCCGGTGCGGTCTCCCAGGCCCACACGTTCCAGAGCGTGCCGGGCGATTTCCAGCCGCTCCTGTCTCTTGACTCCTGCGTACAGAAGGGGAAGCGCTACGTTTTCGAGGGCGGATTCCCTGGAAAGCAGGTAAAAACTCTGAAAGACGAAGCCGATGCTGTGCAGCCGGACCTCTGACATTTTGGAATCGTTGTTCTGAGAAATATTGACGCCCTCCAACAGGTAGTCTCCGGAGGTGGGGTTGTCGAGGCAGCCGATGATATTCATCAGCGTCGTTTTACCGGAGCCGGACGGACCCATGATGGCGACATATTCTCCCTCATCCACAGAAAGAGAGATGTCTTTTAGAACCGGCACTTCCATTTTGCCTTGGATATACGTTTTATAAATGTTGTGCAGCTCTAAGATCATGCCGTAGCACCCCCGATAACGGTTTCAAAGCTCGACGTCGCGCCATCCGCCGTGTCCGTTTCGCCCTCGGACTCCGTTACAGCACCTTCTGCGGGCATGGCGCTGTAGCCGTTCGGGTCGCCGTCCATATCGCTGCCGTCTTCCGCGGGCATAACACCGTTTGCATCGTCTGTTTTGGCACCGTTCATGTCACCGTTTGCGGCATCCATATCTGTGGAATCGTCGCCCTGGTTCTTATAGGAAATATCGTCCGTAGCATACATGCCGCTGTGCACACGGTCTTCCACAACGGCCAAGCGATCGTCTGCCGTCACGCCGGACGTAATCTCATATTCGGAAAGGGTATCGTCAAACTTGCCAAGCTGCACTTCACGCTTTTCGATGCGATTCTTATCGTTTACGGCCCAAACGTAGTTTTTGCTGCCTTCGTTGAGAATATAGTAGCTTGGCAGCCAAATTCCGGTCTTCACGTCTTCGGCCTCATCCGGCTCCACGTAAACGTGCTGACCGAGCATGAGACCTTTGAAATCATCGAGCACTAGGTAGAAGTTATACTTTGTCGCCTTTGTAAACGAGCTTTCGGAACCGTAGGAAATACCGCTGTTGTTATTATCGTTTGCGGCTTCGCGTTCAATGCTCTCCACGGTGCCCGTCCAAGTCTGCTCCGGGTCTACGCGGGAGACGACCTTCATTTTCATGCCCTCCTGCAAGGAATGGACATTCAGCTCCGTTGCCGTGCCTTTTACACGGTAAGAACCCGTCGCGAGAATCGTAATATACGCGTTTGAAGAATTGCTGCCGCTTGTGTTGGAGTTGGAACCGTCATTGATCTGCTTCACAACACCGGTCATTTCTGCCACGACATCCGTATTTTCAAGCGATTTCTTGAGGTTTTCAATCTCTTTCGCCTTCGTAGACTGATCGTATTCCGTCGATTTCACTTCAAGTTGCGCAGACTGAATCTGCAGGGTATAGGAAAGCTGTTCGTCGGAAGACGCTTTGTTTTTTTCCTTCTGCAGGGAATCAATCTGCTGGTTCAGCGTGGAAATGCGGTTTTTAAGGCTTTCCAGCTGTAACTGCGCCTCTTCAAGCTGCATTTGCAGATCATCCGTATCGTAGCTGAACAGCTTATCGCCGACCTTCACTTCCTGACCGACCGTCACATACAGCTCTGCGATTTTCTTTGTATCGTCCTTCTGCACGGAGAGCGTCTTTTCCGGCTCCACAACGCCGGAGTATTTCGCCGTCATACCAAGTGAACCCGTGCCGGTGATGTCCGCAACGCTCGTCACATACACCATCTCATTTGGGTCGCTCGGCGCAACGCTGCCGCCGCGGAAGAAAATGAGCCAGATTACAATACCGATCACGATCACAGCGCCGACGGCAATACCGGCGATTGTGAAAATCTTTTTCTTAGTCATAAAGTCAGTCCTTTCCTCCGCGCAAAACACCCGGCGCGGACTCTCTGATAGTTCTATTATACAGGTAAGACAAAAAATAAACAACTTAAGAAACTCTTACAAACGCAAAAGATTTGCAAAAATCGCGCTCTTGACCGCGCGTAAAATCGGGGGTAAAATGGTATCGATATAGAAAGGGAGGATCTGTCTTATGAAAAACGAACACATCGCTTCATCTGTAACCGAGCTCATCGGCAAAACACCGCTTTTGCGTGCGTCCCGCTTTGCGGCAGCTGCGGGCATTTCCAACGCGCCGCTTTTGAAGCTTGAATATTTAAACCCCGCCGGCAGCGTAAAAGACCGTGCGGCACTGAAAATGATTGAAGACGCCGAAAAAGCCGGAAAATTGAAGCCCGGCGCGGTCATTGTAGAGCCAACCTCCGGCAACACGGGCATCGGCCTCGCATCGATTGCAGCGGCGCGCGGCTACCGCGTGGTGCTCACCATGCCGGAAACCATGAGCGCCGAGCGCCGCAAGCTGCTTTCCGTATACGGCGCGGAAATCGTACTCACACCGGGCAAAGACGGCATGCGGGGTGCGATTGAAAAGGCGGATGAGATCGCGAAAAGTACACCCGGCAGCTTCATCCCCGCACAGTTTGAGAATCCCTCAAACCCTGCCGCACATTATGAAACGACCGGTCCGGAGCTTGTACAGCAAACAGACGGCAAACTCGACATTTTCGTTGCGGGCATCGGCACCGGCGGCACCATCACCGGCACGGCGCGCTATTTAAAAAAGCATCTGCCACAGGTACACACCGTCGGTTTGGAACCGGCGACTTCACCGCTCATCACACAGGGCAAAAGCGGTGCGCACGGCTTACAGGGCATCGGCGCAAACTTCATCCCGAAAAACTACGATGCTTCCGTTGTGGACGAAGTGCTGACCGTCACGGATGAAGAAGCGTACAAAATGGCAAAATTATTGGCACGCACCGAGGGAATCCTCGTCGGCATCACGTCCGGCGCGGCGCTTGCCGCAGCCGTGCGCCTGCTGCGCATGCCCGAAAATGCAGAAAAAACGCTCGTGGCGCTCCTGCCCGACAGCGGCGACCGTTATTTTTCCACCCCGATCTTTGAATAAACGAAAAGGAATTTCATTTTATGGCAAAAAAATACTACGCCGTCCGCGCCGGGCGAAAAACCGGTATTTTTGAAACGTGGGACGAATGCCGTGCGCAAACGACCGGCTTTAAAGGCGCGTCGTTCAAAAGCTTTCCAACGCTTGCAGAAGCCGAAGCCTATATGTGCGGTGAAAACGATCTGACGAAAGCCACTCCGGCAGAAAATACGACCGCAGCGCCTGAAGAAGACGGCGCCGTGGCTTACGTAGACGGTAGCTACCACATCGGCACAAAGGAGTTTTCCTGCGGTGCTGTGCTGTTTTTAAACGGCGAAGAGCTGCATTTTTCCGAAAGATTCACTGACCCCGACCTTGCCGAAATGCGCAACGTGGCAGGGGAGATCAAGGGCTCCGAAACTGTTCTGCGCTACTGCATCGAGCATGATGTGCCCTCCGTGACAATCTACCATGATTACGAGGGTGTAGCAAAATGGGCAACGGGAGAATGGAAAGCAAAAAAGCCCGGCACCATTGCGTACCGCGAATTCTGCGCCGCAGCCGCAAAGCACATCCGTTTCCGCTTTGTGAAAGTCAAGGGGCACTCCGGCGACAAATACAACGACCTCGCCGACCGTTTAGCGAAAGACGCGCTCGGCATTCAGTAAAACAGCATAGCAAAAAGGCGAGCTGCACGGAGTTGTGCGGTTCGCCTTTTGTTATACATTACGGAATTTCAGGAGCAAGCTTACGCGTTTTTCGCTTCGTCGTACGCGTCCTTAAAGCGCTGCATCGCGGCGTTGAGCATCTTTTCGGGACCTGCGAGGTTTACACGCGTATGCATGGTGCCGCCCTGCGAGAACAGCGTGCCGGCGTCGCAGAAAAGATCATGCTTGCGCAGGAGCTTATCGAGCGCTTCATCATCGAGACCGAACGTCATGCAGTCGATCCACATGAGGTACGTGCCCTGCAGATCGCTGTATGTAACGCCCGGGCAGTTTACGTCGATGAACTTGCAGAAGTTCTTGTAGTTCTTGTAGATAAGGTCGATGACTTCTGCGAGCCAACCTTCGCACTCCGTGTAGCCGAGACGGCAGGCCTCAAGGCCGAGCGCACCGGCGGACGGCGTGAAGTGTTGCTGTAAAACACTCTGGAATTTTGTTCTCAGTTCTTCATCGGGAATAACAATATTCGAGGTCTGGAGCGTCGCAAGGTTAAACGTCTTGCTCGGCGCGGTGCAAACAAGATACTTCGGCAGTGCATCCTTGCAGGCGTTTGCAAATGCCACGTGCTTATGACCCGGCATGATGAGGTCGGAGTGGATCTCGTCACTGACCACGATGACGTTGTGCTTTGCGCAGATGGCGCCGAGCTTTGCGATTTCGTCTTCCGTCCAAACGCGGCCAACCGGGTTGTGCGGATTGCAGAAGATAAACATCTTGTTTTTTTCTTCTGCGCACAGCTTCTCAAAGAGGTCAAAGTCAATCGTGTATGTCTCGTTCGTGTTGATGAGCGGGCACTCCACGTTTTTTCTGTTATTGTGCTCAATGGTCATTCTGAACGGATAATAAACCGGCGGCATGGTGATAACGCCATCGCTGGGATCGGTATAGGCCAGAACCGAAACAGCCAGAGCCGTTACAACGCCGTGTGTAGAAACAATTTCTTCTTTCTTAATATCCCAGTCGTTGCGACGCTTCATCCAGCCGCATACCGCATCGAAGTATTCCTCTGTGGGACCGGTATAGCCGAGGATATGCGTATCGATATACTTTTTCAGACCCTCTACGATCTCCGGCGGGTTTTTCAGCTCCATATCCGCAACGGAAAGCGGTGCAACGTTTTCCGGCAGGTTCGGATGCTCTTTCGTCATCTCGTTCCATTTGCCGGAGCCGGTGTTTTTTCTGGAAACCAGCGTTTCAAAATCATAGATCATTGGTAATTCCTCCCATTCTAAGAATAAGGTAATCTACTTTCAAACGGTCTTATTCAACCTCAAGGTCTGCAAAAGAGAAGGTGGTGCAGTCTACAAGACCACGGTCGGTCAGGCGCAGCTCCGGCAGGCAGGCGAGGGGGATTAAAGCCATCGTCATAAACGGAGACTGAATGTCGCAGCCGATCGTTTCCCAAGCTTTGCCGAGGTTCTCGACGAGCTCGTCCATTTCTTCAGCGGACTTTGTATTCATAAGGCCTGCAAACGGCAGCGGAACGCAGCCGAGCACTTTGCCGTTCTGCACAATACACTCACCGCCGCCGCATTGAATGAGTGTGTTTGCAGCAAGTGCCATATCTTCGTCATTCGTGCCGACAACGAGCAGGTTGTGTGCATCGTGTGCAACGGTGGAAGCCATTGCGCCGCACTTGACGTGGAATCCCTTGACAAAGCCAACGCCGTGCTTGCCGGTCTTATTGTGGCGCTCGAAGACGAATGTCTTCAAAACATCCTGCTCCACATCGCTCTTTAATTCGCCGTTTTCAACCTTGAGTTCAACGTGACGCTCATAGTCGCCGACATGTACCGGGATAATCTCGATCGCACGGACGGTTGCCGTGCCAACCTTATCGGTATGCACCTTAAAGGTTTCCGGGGTGATCGTCTCGCCGACGTGCATCGTGTCGAGCGCCCATACGGGAAGCTCAGACTTCGGCAGGTCAATCGTCAGCTTGCCGTTTTCCGCAACAACGTCGCCGTCGATGAGCACGCGGGTAACACGGATGTCTTTTTCGTTATCAATAAATACGATATCCGCGCACTTGCCCGGGGTGATGGAGCCGAGCTCGTGATCCATCTGGAAGCATTGTGCGCAGTTGAGCGTGACCATCTGGATAGCGGTGACAAAATCGATACCGAAGGAGACGGCACGACGCACGATGTGATCGAGATGACCGTTTGCAACCAGCGTATGCGGGTGGGTATCGTCGGAAATCATGGTCGCAAATCGGCTGTCCACTTTGTGCTCCGTGATGGCCTTGGAGACCTCCTGCAGATCGTGCCAAGCAGAGCCCTCGCGCAGCATGGCATACATGCCGAGACGCATTTTTGCGAGTGCGTCCTCCGCACGGGTGGATTCATGACAGCAGCGCACGCCGCTTGCAATGTATGCATTGAGGCCGCGACCCGTCTCCGGGATGGAATAGTGACCTGTGATGATTTTGCCGGCTTTCAACGTTTCGCCGGTGATGTTGTGCGTCGGCTCCGCGGAAGCGGTGATGCCCGGGAAGTTCATCATTTCGCCGAGACCAACGGTATAATCGTGCTTCATTTCCGAGGCAATATCCGCGGCGGTGATCTCCGCGCCGGAATCCTCAAATCCCGGAACAGCCGGAACGCAGGAGGGGGTCGTCAGCATAGCCTTCAGAGGAGTCTTTTCCGCCTCTTCCGCCATCAGGTCAACGCCTTTGAGGCCAAGCACATTGCAGACTTCGTGCGGGTCATAATAAATCCCGACGGTGCCATGGGGGATAACGGCCTTTGCATATTCGATCGGCGTCATCATAGAAGACTCAATGTGGATATGACCGTCAAGGAAACCCGGGGCGATAAGCTGACCCTCGGCATCGATGACCTTTGTGCTTTCACCGATGCAGTGTGCGGCATCGCCGACAAGTGCAATACGGCCGCAGGAAATTGCAACGTCGATGTTGTCGAGGATTTCATGCGTGCAGACGTTTACGAGACGCGCATTGCGAATGACCGTCTCTGCGGGCTTTCTGCCCATTGCAACATCGGAAAGCGTGCGGGAGCACTCCCAAAGCTGGGTCTTACAAAACTTGAACATAAAAAGTAGCTTCCTTTCTTTTATCAAGAACAACACAACGGAAAAGCGCTGCGTTTTTTAGCTTTATTTACTCTATCGGGTTCACGGGATTTTTGCAGAACGAATTCATGCAGCACAAAGCACATTTCGGATTACGCGCTGTACAGACCGCTCTGCCGTGTAAAACGGTACGGTGACAAAAGTCGTTGCTTTCCTCCGGCGGCAAGACTGCGCGCAGGTCTTTTTCGACTTTGAGCGGCACGTTGCTTTCGGTCAGGCCGAGTCGTCCCGTGATACGGATGCAGTGCGTGTCCGTCACAACGGCAGGTTTTTTGTAAATGTCGCCCACAACGAGATTTGCGGTTTTGCGTCCCACACCGGGCAGCTTTGTCAGCTCATCCACCGTGTCCGGAATCACGCCGTTATACGAATCGCGCAGCACATGGCACATAGCAAAAATATCACGAGCCTTTGTTTTATATAACCCGCAGGAGCGGATGAGCTCCGCAATTTCTTCCTCGCTGCCCGCGCAGAAGGCTTCCAGCGTAGGGAAGCGGGCAAAAAGCGCCGGTGTAACGAGGTTCACACGGGCATCCGTACACTGTGCGGAAAGTCGCGTTGCAATAAGTAATTGCAGCGGATCCTGATATTCAAGCGAACATACCGCGCCGGGATATTCTTTTTTCAGCGCTTCCACAGCAAGAAGCGCACGTTCCTTTTTTTTCATACAAACCTCCGAAAAAGCGGCGGGCAAGCCCGTCTGAATGCTTTACGTTTATTCTACAACTTTTTCATTCGGTTGACAATACCGGAAAAGGGTGGTAAATTTATTTTTATTGAAAGACCGACAAATAACCGCAAAGGGGAAAAAGAATGTCTGCGTTTACCTTAAAGCTCATCGCACTCGTCACCATGATCATCGACCATGTCGGGGCGATTTTCTTCCCGCAGTTTATCTGGCTGCGCTATATCGGGCGGCTTTCCATGCCGATCTACGCGTTTTTGCTCGTGCAGGGCTACATGCACACACGCAATTTTAACCGCTACGCACTGCGCATGGGTATTTTTGCTTTGCTCTCCGAAGCGCCGTATGACCTTTTATTTCAGGGTACATGGCTTGAGTTTCAGCGGCAAAATATCCTGTTCACGTTTTTAACGGCGCTTTTTGTGATGAAACTTTTAGATGCTTCCGCAAAAAGCCGCAATATTTTCATGTTCATCGGCGCAGTGATCTTGACAATCCTGCCGTATTTCCTGCATTTCAGCTATGGCGTTTACGGTGTTTTAACGGTACTTTGTTTCTATTTGTTCCAGAAGTACCGCGGTATTGATGCCGTGGCGTTTGCGGCGCTGACCTACGGGCAATATACGCAGGACGGCAACACGACACAGCTGTATGCCATCGCCGCCGCGATCCCCGTGCTGCTCTATAACGGCAAGCGCGGCGCGCTTTCGCTCAAATATTTTTTCTACATCAGCTATCCGGCACATATGTTATTGCTTTACGCCATCCATTATGTGCTTGCAAATCATCTATTGCCATTTTAAATGGAATAGGGTATAATTTAGTGAAGTACTGCGGCACATAAACCGCAGAGCATATTATTTTTAGAAGGGAAAGATGAAGTATGTACGGTGATCTTCTGAACACGATCGGTTTTGTTGAAACCGCAGACCCCGAGGTCGGCGAAGCGATGGAGCTGGAACTCAAACGCCAGCGCCGCAATCTGGAGCTGATTGCTTCCGAAAACATTGTGTCTCCTGCCGTTATGGCTGCGATGGGCACGGTACTCACAAACAAATATGCTGAGGGCTACCCGGATCACCGCTATTACGGCGGCTGTGCAGATGTAGACATTGTGGAAAACATCGCCCGTGAGCGTGCTTGCCGTCTGTTCGGCGCAGAGCATGCCAATGTGCAGCCGCACTCCGGCGCACAGGCGAACCTTGCCGTATATTTCGCGCTGCTTCAGCCGGGCGATACCGTGCTCGGCATGAACCTTGCAGAGGGCGGCCATCTGACCCACGGTTCTCCTGTCAACATGTCCGGCGCCTACTATAATTTTGCGGCTTACGGCGTTGACCCCGTTACGCACCGCATCGATTACGATAAGCTCATGGAGCAGGCGTGCGAACTTAAACCGAAGCTCATCGTCGCCGGCGCAAGTGCATACCCGCGCGCGATCGATTTTAAGAAATTCCGCGAGATTGCCGATGCATGCGGCGCGTACCTCATGGTCGATATGGCGCACATTGCGGGTCTTGTTGCGGGCGGCTGCCACATGAACCCGGTGCCGTATGCCGATGTCGTCACCACAACAACGCATAAAACGCTCCGCGGCCCGCGCGGTGGCATGATCCTCTGCCGTGAGGAGTACGCGAAAAAAATCGACAAAGCCATTTTCCCGGGCACGCAGGGCGGCCCGCTGATGCACATTATCGCCGCAAAAGCCGTGTGCCTCGGCGAAGCGCTGAAGCCGGAGTTTAAGACCTACGCCGAGCAGACCGTAAAAAACGCTAAAGCGCTTGCCGAAGGCCTTACAAAACGCGGCATGAAGCTCGTTTCCGGCGGCACGGATAACCATCTGATGCTGCTTGATCTTTCCGACGGCGAGCTGACCGGCAAAGAGTTGGAGCGCCGCCTCGACGAAGTGTATATCACCGCAAACAAGAACACGATTCCGAACGAGCAGAGAAGCCCGTTCGTCACAAGCGGCGTGCGCCTCGGCACACCGGCCGTTACCACGCGCGGCCTGAAGGAAGCCGATATGGACGTCATCGCGGAGTGCATCCACCTGTGTGCGACCGATTTCGACAACAGAGCCGACGCCATCCGCGCAAAGGTCACAGAACTTTTGAGCAAATATCCGCTTTATAACGACTAAAAGGAGAACACGATGAACGCACCGCTTGCAGACCGCATTCGCCCGAAAACGCTCGATGATGTGGTGGGACAACAACATATTCTCGGCCCCAATAAGGTACTGCGGCGCATCATCGAATCCGGAACCATCCCGAATATGGTGTTTTACGGGCCGTCCGGCGTAGGGAAAACCACCGTGGCGTCCATCATTGCAAAGCAAAGCCACATGCACCTGTGCAAGTTAAACGGCACCACGGCCTCCACCGCCGATATTCGCGACGTGGTGGCGCAGGTAAACACGCTGCAAGCGGTAAACGGCGTTTTGCTGTACCTTGATGAGATCCAGTATTTCAACAAAAAGCAGCAGCAAACGCTCTTGGAGTTCATCGAAAACGGCAGCATCACGCTGATCGCTTCCACAACGGAAAACCCCTATTTTTACGTATATAACGCCATTTTGAGCCGCTCCACAGTGTTTGAGTTCAAGCCCGTGGAAAAAGAGGAGGTCGCCCGCGCCGTAGACCGCGCATTCCGCATTTTGTCGGAAGACCTCGGCGAAGAAATCCGGCTCGAAGACGGCGTGACCTCGTATATCGCTTCCGCTTGCGGCGGCGATGTACGCAAAGCGATGAACGCGGCAGAGCTTTGCACGGCTGCCGTACGAAGCGAGGACGAGCCGCGCATCACCATGGAACTTGCAGAGCAGCTTACACAGCGCAGTGCCATGCGGTATGACCGAGACGGCGACGCGCATTACGATATCCTTTCGGCGTTTCAAAAATCCATGCGCGGCTCCGACCCCGACGCGGCGCTGCATTATCTCGCACGGCTTTTGGAAGCGGGCGACCTCGCCTCTGCATGCCGCCGCTTGATGGTGTGCGCCTGCGAAGACGTGGGCCTTGCGTGGCCGCAGATCATCCCCATCGTGAAAGCGGCCGTAGACGCCGCCATGATGGTCGGTCTGCCGGAAGCGCGCATCCCGCTTGCGGATGCCGTCATTTTAACGGCGACGGCGCCGAAATCGAACAGCGGTGAATCTGCCATAGATGCCGCCATGCGCGACGTGAAGGCCGGCAAACTCGGTGTGATCCCGCGCACGCTGCAAAACGTGCATTATGACGGTTCAGATGTCGCTAAAAAAGGCCAGTTTTACCGCTATCCGCACAATTACCCGGATCATTGGCTCGACCAGCAGTATCTTCCGGATGCCTTGCTCGGCGCTTCGTACTATCACTACGGAGACAACAAAAACGAGCAGGCGTTTAAAGCGTATTGGGAAAACATAAAACGAAAGCACAGCTCATAAACTCTATTAACATAACGGAAGGAAGTGCACCGCCATGAACCCGGCAGTCCTTAAAAATTTGTCATACGGCATGTACGTCATCGGCACAAAATATAACGGCCGCCCGAACGCCTGTGTGGCAAACTCAGTCATCCAAATTTCCAGCAGCGACCCCGAAAAAGTGCTCATTGCGCTGACAAAAGATACGCACAGCTGCACCGCAATCCGCGAAAACGGCATTTTTACCATTTCTGTACTCTCCACAGATACACCTGCCAGCGTCATCGGCGCACTCGGTCTTGTCAGCGGTAAAAATGCAGACAAGCTGAAAAACATCCGCCACAAGGTGCTCATTGAAGGCGTGCCCGTCGTAAAGGAGAACACCTGCTGCTGGTTTTTATGCAAGGTCATCTCCGGCATGGACGTAGGGCAGGAGATGATCTTCGCCGCCGAGATCATAGCGGGCAGCGACAGCGCCATTGGCACGCCGATGACGTATGATTTCTACCGCAGTGAAATGCACGGTCTGTCGCCGGTCGGCTCGCCGACCTATGTGCCGCCGGAAAGCACGTTTGATAAGAGCAGCGGTGAAAGCTTTGTCTGCTCCGTGTGCGGCTATGTGTACAGCGACCCGAACTTCAGCTTTGAAGAACTGCCGGACAACTGGGTGTGCCCGGTCTGCAAAATGCCGAAAAAGGCATTCGTGCGCAGGAATTAAATAGCTTTTTCCATACTACGAATGAAAGGATTTTTCGATAGACTGCGCACCGCGCGCTATCGGAACCAAAAGACTCATGCAGAAAAATTCTCCGCTTCACGTTTTGGTCATTCCCACATGGTACCCAAACGGTGAGGATAAACTGATCGGCGTTTACCACAAGCTGTTCTGCACGGCAATTGCGGAATACGGCGTGAAAACCAATATGCTCTATGTAGACCGTCAGGGGCTTTCCGCATTGCCGAAATACCCCATGATGCAGAAGGTCTATGAAGAACCGCACGACGGCTACACAACACACTGCCGCCGTATGCTGGACATCTCCAAATTCAGCGCAAATGCACAGCTCAGCGCTTACTGCCGCACCGTTGAAAAGCTCTACAAAGCTTACGTGAAGCAGCACGGCAAGCCGGATATTCTGCACGCGCACGTCACTGTGCCCGCCGGATATGCCGCCGCAAAGCTCGGCGAAAAATACCATATTTCAGTCGTTATCACAGAGCACTCCTCATATTTTGAGCGCTTCTTTGCGGGCAGCACTGCAAAATACGGGCTTTATGCCGCACAGCACAGCGTGATGACCTGCGTCAGCGGATACATGACGGATATTTTAAAAGATAAATATAACATCTCCGCCGAGGTACTGCCGAACATCGTGCATACAGAGGCGTTTCGCGGCGCGAAAGAGCCGAAGGACCCAGCGCATTTCCGCTTGACGACCGTTTCTGCACTGCGCCCTGGCAAGTGTGTGGAAGACGCCTTGCAGGCTTTAAAGCTTCTGCGGGAGCAGCACCCGGAAAAATCGTTTTTGTATACGATCATTGGCGACGGGCAGGAGGCAGCGTTCTACAAAAAGACCGCTGCCGATCTCGGACTAAACGACATCGTGACGTTCGTCGGGCGCAAGAACGAAAGCGAGATTGCCGAGATTTTGAGCCGGACCGATGCACTTTTGATGGCTTCGGATATCGAGACGTTCGGCATTCCCGCTGTGGAAGCGCTCGCGGCCGGCGTGCCGGTCATATCAACGCACTGCAAGGGCCCGGAGAGCTTTTTAAACAAGGACTGCGCCGAGTTCTGCAACGTGCATGACCCCGCCGATATGGCAGAAGCCATTTTGCGTATGTACGCGCGGCGGGATTCGCTTAATGGAGCCAAAATCCGCGCTGCGGCAAAGCCGTTTGACAGCGCCGCCGTGGCCGCGCTTGCCGTTCAGATCTACGAAAAAGCGCTTAAAAACGTAAAATAAACAAAAATAGGGGAGCCCGCGCTTTAAAAAAACGTGCAGGCTCCCTTTTCTTTAAGAAAGACCGCGCAAACCGGTGCTTGGGAGGTCGCCCAGATTGTTGCTCTCCTTGCCGTCCGGCAGACTGCGCAGGTATTCGCTGCCGTTACGGCTTGCGATCGCCACACCGCGGATACCGCCCTGCTTTGCAAGCGCCACGCCATCCGCCTTGGAAAGCACCGTGCCGTCCGAAAGCTGATAGCCGGAGATCTTGCCGTTTGTGCGGATCAGCTTCATAATGGTCTTCGCATCCTTATTCGGTACAGGGTTCATAATGTTGATATTGGCAGGCAGGTTGCCGATCCTCTGAGACATAAAACGATGTTCCTTTCCGTTTGTAATTTTGTTTTGTCCTTTCCGTTTTTCCGGCGCAGCCAAAAGCTGTACGTACCTATTAAGGCTTTTATAAGCGCCGCTGTGCCTATTGTCTCTCCACATACGGTGAATATGCAAAAAGCACGAAAAAACGGGTGAAATTTTGGCGTGGAGCGTTGCAAAAGCCACCGAAATGCGCTATAATAAGACCATAATGACTCGCGCTGCGGTTTTTACGGGATTGCCCGTGCCGGGCGCTAAAAACACAGGAGGCTTCCATGAATTCATGCGATAAGCAGCAGCTTAATATCACGGCTGCCAAAGTCAGACTTGGAATCATCGAAGGCGTTTACAACGCCAAATCCGGCCATCCGGGCGGTTCCCTTTCCGCTGCGGATATTTTCACCTATCTCTATTTCAAAGAACTGCACATTGACCCGCAGAGCCCGAAGGATCCGGACAGAGACCGTTTTGTCCTTTCCAAAGGCCACTGCGCACCGGGTCTTTACGCTGCACTGGCACAGCGCGGCTATTTCTCTGTGGATGAGCTGAAAAAACTCCGCCACATCGGCGCTATGCTGCAGGGTCACCCGGATATGAAGGGCACCCCCGGCATCGATATGAGCTCCGGCTCTCTCGGTCAGGGCATTTCCGCTGCGGCAGGCATGGCGCTTGCCGGCAAGATTGATAACAAAGATTACCGCGTTTACTCTCTGCTCGGCGATGGTGAGATCGAAGAGGGTCAGGTTTGGGAAGCTGCTATGTTTGCATCCCACAACAACCTCGATAATCTCTGCCTGATTGTCGACTTCAACGGCCTGCAGATTGACGGCCCGGTCAGCGAAGTTGCCGGCCCGGAACCGATCGACAAGAAGTTCGAGGCTTTCGGCTTTGACGTACAGACCATCGACGGACACGATTTCGACGCCATCGAAGCGGCTTTTGCACGTGCAAAGACCGTTAAGGGCAAGCCGAGCGTCATCATTGCCAAGACCGTAAAGGGCAAGGGCGTTTCCTATATGGAAAATCAGGTCGGCTGGCACGGTACCGCGCCGAACAAGGAACAGTATGAGACCGCTATGCAGGAGCTCACCGCTGCACTGCATGAACTGGAGGGCTGCTGATATGGCTGAAATGGTTAAAAAGGCAACAAGAGAAAGCTTTGGCGAGACCGTTACCGCGCTCGCCGCTGAATACCCGGAGATCGTCGTTCTGGATGCAGACCTTGCTGCTGCCACCAAGACGGGCATCTTCAAAAAAGCATACCCGGAACGCTTCTTTGACTGCGGCATCGCAGAGTGCAACATGGTCGGCGTTGCTGCCGGTCTGGCCACCTGCGGTAAAATTCCGTTTGCGGCGTCCTTTGCCATGTTCTCCGCAGGCAGAGCGTTTGAGCAGGTCCGCAACTCCGTTGGTTATCCGAAGCTGAATGTCAAGATCGTCGGCTCCCACGCCGGCATCTCTGTCGGTGAAGACGGCGCTACACATCAGTGCTGCGAGGACATCGCGCTCATGCGCACCATCCCGGGCATGGTCATTCTGAACCCCTGCGATCATTACGAAATGCAGGCCGCGGTTCGCGCTGCTGTTGAGCACAAGGGCCCGTGCTATATCCGCCTCGGCCGTCTGGCTGTGGAAAGCATCAACAACAACGATGATTACAAGTTCGAACTTGGCAAGGGCATCACGTTGCGCGAGGGCACGGACATCACCGTTGTTGCGACCGGTCTCATGGTACAGGAAGCCGTTAAGGCTGCCGATGCATTGAAAGAAGAAGGCATCAGCGTTGAAGTCATCAATATCCATACCATCAAGCCGCTCGATGAAGAGCTTGTTATTGCTTCCGCAAAGAAGACCGGCCGTGTCATCACGGTTGAAGAGCACAACATCATCGGCGGTCTCGGCGAAGCGGTCTCCACCGCACTTTCCGAGCATTGCCCGACGCCTGTCACGCGCATCGGTGTCAACGATGTGTACGGCCACTCCGGCCCGGCTGTGGATCTGCTGAAGGAATTCGGCCTTTCCGCAGAGCATATTGCAGAGGTCATCAGAGAAAAGCTCGCAAAGTAAGCTTTTCCGCAGGCTTCCGCTTTAAAACCGCATAAAAGGAATTTTGCTCCCTTTACAGGAACTGTGTGTATCCGCACGGTTTCCCGTAAAGGGAGCTTTTTTATATTCAAAGCCCCCGCAGTAATAGTAAAACGTCTTCGCTTGACGGACACAAAGAAAAAGCAAAAATAAATGTCTGCTTTCACAAAGAATTCGACCACTTTCTTTTTTCTCGCATTGTACAATAACGGTATCAGCACCGGTACAGATACATTCATCTTGCTATACGGAGGTTTAGAATGTGTAAAAGCAAAACACCGCGCTTTTCGGCACATCTGCTGCATTTGACCTTATTCAGCAAATTTGTGTCAAAAAAACGTGAAAATTTCGCGATAAGCGAAGATTTTTCCGAATACAGGCGCAAAAAAGTATTGATCGCGGCAAATCATTTTTATATGCTGTACCGCTTTCGACGGGAGCTGATTGAAGAGCTGCAATCCCGGTATGAGGTAATCGTGGCAGCGCCGTTTCAAACCGGTGAAGAAGTGTTTGAAAGCATGGGCATACGCTGCACGGAAACAAAAATGCAGCGGCGGCGCGTGCAGGTGCTTTCTGAATTGCGTCTTTTACAGGCGTACAATCGGATTCTTTGTCGCGAAAAGCCGGATCTTGTCCTTACATATGCCATTAAGCCGAATGTGTACATGGGGTTTCTCTGCACGTGCTACCATATTCCGTTTTACGCCACCGTACAGGGGCTCGGCAGCGCTTTTCAGCGCCCGTGGCTCAGCTGCGCTGCCACATTTCTTTACAAGCTTTCGTTTCTGCGTGTACAGAACGTATTCTTTGAAAATCAGTCTAATGCGGTAGAATTTTGCCGCAGACACATCCTGCCACCCGAAAAAGAGGTCGTTCTGCATGGTGCGGGTGTAGACCTGAACCGCTATATCTACACGCCGTACACCGCTCACGATCCGCCGCGATTCCTGTTCGTCGGCCGTTTGATGCGCGAAAAGGGGGTAGAGGAGTTGTTTTGCGCCGTGCGCAGGCTGTGGACAGAGGGCTTTCACGTGCATTTGCAGCTGCTCGGCTTTTTTGAGGAGCAGTACAGGCAAGAGGTAGACCGCATGGTTTCCGGCGGCATGACAGAATTTTACGGCTTTCAAAAAGAACCGCTGCCGTTTTACCAAAACTGCGACTGCGTAGTGCTGCCAAGCTACCATGAGGGCATGAGCAACGTGCTGCTGGAAGCTGCCGCCGTCGGCAGGCCCATCATCGCGTCCGATATTCCCGGGTGCAGGGAAGCCGTAGAGCACAGCAAAACCGGCCTTTTGTGCCGCGCAAAAGACGCGGACAGCCTATATGTTGCCATGCGTGCGTTTTTGGCGCTTTCCGCAGAGCAAAAAGCAGCCCTTGGGCAAAACGGCCGCCGCAAAATGGAGCGTGAATTCGATAAAGCGAGCGTTGTTGCAGAAACACTGCGCATCATCACCGCCGAAAAAGCGGCACCGCAGCCCCGGCGCGTCACGGCATAGAGGAGAACACATGTCCGGTTATATTTGGATGCTCCTTTGGCTTCTGATTTACACGGCGCTCTCCGCCGTGTTGGAAGTACAGCAAAGCGAAACTGTCTGCGGCGTGCAGACAGTGCGGTTCACGAAGCTCTGGGCAACACTCGGCGTGCTGCCGCTGCTCATCTTCTGTACGCTGCGCGGTGATATCGGCGATACCTATAACTACATGCACGCGTTTTCCGAAATGCCGAGCACATTCAGCGCACTGCCCGATTACATCCGGTCTTTGCAGAAAGATCACGGCTTTTTCCTGCTTTCCGCACTCATCAAGCTTTTGTGCAGCGGGCAGGTGCGCATTTGGTTTTGCATTCTCGCCGCGCTTCAGCTCTGGCCGCTCGTTAAAAACTATCGGCTTTATTCGGAAAGCTACTGCATCAGTCTGTTTTTGTTCATCGCTTCCACGGATTACATCTCCTGGATGATGAACGGCATGCGGCAATTTTTGGCGGCGGCACTCGTGTTCGCCTGCTGTCCGCTTTTGCTGCGCAAGAGATACGGACAAGCCACGCTCACCATTCTACTTGCCGCCACACTTCATGCCTCGGCACTGTTCGCACTACCGTTTGTTTTTCTCACACGCGGAAAAGCATGGAATCGAAAAACGCTTTTGTTTCTTCTGCTCACTGTTTTGGTCGTGCTTTTCATCGACCGCTTCACAAACATTTTGGAGCTGCTTTTGCAGGAAACGCAGTACAAAAATGTCGTCAGCGATTGGAAAGGCTTTGAGGACAACGGTACAAATCTGCTGCGCGTACTGGTCTACGCTGTGCCGACATTGCTTTCTTTGATCGGTTTACGGTTTATTCGTGCAGAAAATGACCCACTCATTGACCTTTGCGTCAACATGTCCATTGTATCGACCGGCATTTACATCCTCTCAGCGTTCACAAGCGGCATTTTTGTCGGGCGGCTGCCCATATACTTTTCACTTTATAACTACATTTTGCTGCCATGGGAGCTGCACCACCTGTTTTCAAAACGCTCCGTGCGCATTTTAACCGTGATGATGCTCATTTTTTATCTGTTTTTCTATTTCTACGGGCTGAAGACCTTCGGCCTTTTATAAAGGGGGGATCCGTTATGCTTCGTGTTTTGCAGGCTGTCACCTGCATGGACCGCGGCGGACTGGAAACGATGCTGATGAATTACTACCGTCACATAGACCGCACACGCGTGCAGTTCGATTTTCTGACGCACCGCGCACGGGAAGGCGCGTACGATAAAGAGATTTTCTCTCTCGGCGGCAAAGTTTTCACCGTGCCGCGGCAAAACCCGTTCAGCCCTGCATACCGCCATGCACTGCACAAATTTTTCTCCGCCCACCCGGCGTATACTGTTGTGCACGCCCATCTTGATTGTCTTTCCGGCGTTGTACTCGGTTGTGCCAAGCAGCACGGCGTGCCTGTACGCATTGCTCACGCACACACCACAAATCAGATGCGCGACTTCAAGTATCCAATAAAAGATCTGTATAAGCGCATCATTCCACGTACCGCGACCGATCTGCTTGCCTGCGGAGAAGATGCCGGGCGCTGGATGTTCGGCAGTGCGCCGTTTTTGGTGCTGCCGGTCGCCATCGATAAAGAAAAATTACGCTTTGATAAAAACGTGCGCGAAGACATGCGGCGCACACTCGGTATCACAAAAGAAGAACTTCTCATCGGGCATGTGGGGCAGTTTCGCAAAGAGAAAAACCAAGCTTTCCTCTTGGATGTCCTGCACAGTCTGCGCGCATGCGGTACAAAATCGAAGCTGCTGTTTGTTGGCGACGGTGAAAAGCGGGCAGCCGTACAAAACCGCGCCGCCGCACTCGGTCTTACACCGTATGTGCTGTTTTTAGGCGCGCGGGAAGATGTTCCGGCACTTTTGCATGCAATGGATGTATTTTGTATGCCGTCTCTGTACGAAGGCATGCCGCTCGCCGTTTTGGAAGCGCAGGCCGCAGGGCTACCGTGCCTTGTCTCCGACGGCGTACCGAAGGATTGTCTTCAAACGCCGCGTGCACGGCAGCTTCCGCTTTCCGCACCGCCTTCTAACTGGGCGGAGGTTATTTTGGCGGAAAGTAAGGTGCTCAGCGCCGCGCCGCCTGTACTACAAAGCTTTGACATTTGTGAAAACGCACGTATGCTCACTGCGTATTATCTGCAAAAGGATGTCCAAAGAAGGAGGAAAACCGCACATGGTTCTGCTGACCGTATTTACGCCGACGTATAACCGCGCACACACGCTGCCGGAAGCATATTGCTCATTAAAAGCGCAAACATCTAAAAACTTCCTATGGCTCATCGTAGATGACGGTTCCACCGACCGCACCGCCGCGTTGGTCTCCGACTGGATGCAGGCGGAGAAAGCATTTGCCATCCGTTACCTATACCGTCCAAACGGCGGCATGCACGCTGCGCACAACACCGCTTATGCGCACATCGAGACCGAGCTGAACCTTTGCCTTGATTCCGACGACCGTTTGGCAAAGGATGCCGTAGAGCAAATTGAAACGCGCTGGGCACAGATAAAAAGCAAGAATTACGCCGGGCTCATCGGGCTTGATGACGACGGAAACGGCAAGGTTATCGGCACCGGCTTTCCGCCGGGCCTCACCGAAACGACGCTCAGCGGTTACTATGCAGGCGGCGGCAAAGGCGACAAAAAGCTCGTGTACCGTACCGACATCATCCGAAAATACCCGCCGTACCCGGAGTTTCCAAATGAAAAATACGTAGCGCTCGCCGTAAAATACCGGCTGATCGACCGCGATTACAAACTCGCCGTTTTAAATCGCGTGCTGTGCCACGTGACGTATTTAGAAGACGGTTCCTCGCACACCATGTGGAAGCAATACGCAAAAAACCCGCGTGGCTTTCTATATTGGCGGCAGCTTTGCCTTACGTACCCGGCTGCTGCAACGCGCACGGTGCTCGACAGCATCCATTACGATGCCGCGTGTTTTCTCGCGAAAGAGCCCGCACTGATGCTCCGCTCACCGAAAAAGGTGCTTACAATGCTGTGCACACCGCTTGGCGCAGGACTTTCCGTTTTGATCCGCCTGATGGCCGCGCGCACCGAACGCAAAGCGCAAAAGGAGGCTGTATGATCCCGAAAATCATCCATTACTGCTGGTTTGGTCGCGCACCACTGCCGGACAAAGCCAAAAAGTGCATAGAAAGTTGGCAAAAACACTGCCCGGACTACACGATTTTGGAGTGGAACGAAGATAACTTCAATATTCATCAGAACGATTACACCGAGATGTGCTACAAAGAAAAGAAGTACGCGTTTCTCTCCGATTACGCCCGCTTGCAGATCATCGAAAACGAGGGCGGCTTTTATTTTGACGTGGACGTCGAGCTCGTGCGCAATTTAGACCCGCTTTGCGGCGAACACGCGTTTTTTGCCTTCGAGACTGACCGCATGGTCGCGACCGGTCTCGGCTTCGGTGCAGAAAAGCACCACCCGCTCGTGCACCTCATGCTGGAGCAGTACGCGCCGCTGCTCGACGGCAAACACGGCGTCATCGGCTGCCCGCAGCTCAACACGCAGGCACTTTTAAAATGCGGCCTAAAGCCAAACGGCAAACGGCAAGCTTTGCAGGGCGCGACCGTCTTTTCCAAAGAATACTTTAACCCCTATGAGGATGCCACAGGGCGGCTCTACATCACAGACCGCACCTACGCCGTGCACTGGTACGCCAAAAGCTGGATGAACCGCCGCACCGTGCTGCGCAGCAAGCTCACGCGCCCGCTGCATCGCCTGCTCGCCGACCATCCGCGTATCAAAGAAAAAGTGAAAGGCGGCGTTTAAAACGGAACCGAAAAAACTGCTTTTTATTTTGCCGTCTTTGGAGATTGGCGGGGCAGAGCGCAGCCTTATCGGACTGTTGGAAGCGCTCGAAAACAAAAGCGTGCAGGTCTCCGTTTTTCTGTACCGCCGCGAGGGAGAATTCATAAAAGACCTGCCGCAATATGTGCGTCTGCTGCCGGAAATCCCTGCATACCGCGCCTATACAGAGCCGATCCTGTCGCTTGTAAAACATGGCAGACTGCGATTTGCAGCCGCACGATTACTCGCAAAGCTCGCGTTTTTTTTGTACGGTACTTTCATGCGAAAACCCACCGGCACGTGGACGTACTTGCAGTATATCTCCGCATTTTTGCAGCCGTTTTTGCCGAATATCCCGGGCGAGTATGATCTTGCCGCGCAGTACCTCGGCGTCGCCGATACGCTTGTGCACAAGGTAAACGCCAAGTACAAAGTCGCGTGGAACCACACGGATTACGCCACACAACACCCAAATCCGAAGCTTGACCGCCGTGTGTATACGAACGTAGACTATGTCGTCAGTGTTTCCGAAAGCTGCACGGAAGCCTTTCGGCGCATGTATCCTGCGTTTTCACGAAAAGCCGTCACGGTCGAAAACTGCCTTGCGCGCGAGCTCATCGAGCGCAAATCGCTGCTGCCGGCTGCCGGCATGTATCGCGAAGCGGGCGAGACCGTGCTGCTTTCCGTCGGTCGGTTTTGTGAAGCGAAAAACTTTGAAGCCATTCCGAAAATCTGCACAGTGCTTTTAAGGCGCGGCCTTTCCGTTAAGTGGTACATTTTAGGCTACGGCGACCGGGAAGCCCAAATTCGCGAAGCCATTCAAGCTGTACATATGGAAGATTTCGTCGTGCTGCTCGGCAAAAAGGAGAACCCGTACCCCTACATGCGTATGTGCGACATTTACGTGCAGCCGTCCGTTTATGAGGGCAAATGCGTCGCCGTGCGGGAGGCGCAGCTGCTCGGGAAGCCTGTCATCATCACGGATTTTCCCACCGCGCACAGCCAGCTGCGAGACGGCACAGACGGCATGATCGCGCCGCTTGATTTTGACGGTTTTACAGATGCTCTCGCCGCGCTGATCCAAGACAACGAAAAACAAGAAGCACTCAAAGCCGCCTGTCGCAGCACCGATTTCACACAGTATAAAGAAGCGGAGAAAATCCTGAGATTTGCAGAAGGAAGGGAAAGTTATGCCGAAGATCAGCGTCATTGTGCCGATCTACAACGCCGAAAAATATCTCGAGCGGTGCGTTAAAAGCCTCATCGCACAGACCTTTCACGACATTGAAATCTTACTTATCGATGACGGCTCTACCGATGCAAGCTCCATACTGTGCGCGCGGCTCAAAAAAGAGGATAGCCGCATACGCATTTTGCATAAGCCAAACGGCGGCCTCAGCAGTGCACGAAACGCGGGCCTGCTTGCGGCAAGCGGGGCATTCATCGGCTTTGTCGATGCCGATGACACCATAGCACCGATATTTTTCGAAGCGCTTTTGCAGAAGATCGAGCAGTATCACTGCGATTTCGTTTTTTGCGACTTTACACGCATAGAGCCTGGTAAGCCGCCAACGCTGCATTCTGCATCGCTCCACGGCGGGTATTACGACAAACGCAAGATCCGCCGCTGTGTATTTCCGCAGCTCATCATGCGCGATGACCTCGAATACGGCCCGCTTTTATCCGTATGCGTTTGTTTATACCGTGCATCGTTTTTAAAAGAATACGACCTGCGATTTGACGATACCGTACGGTATTCCGAAGATAACCTTTTCAGCGCGTGCGCAGGGTACCGCGCCGCTTCGTTCTTTTACTTAAAGGGCCAAGGGCTTTACGAGTACCACCGCAATCCCGGCAGCATCACCACAACGCACAAGGCAGACGCATGGGAATGCTACAAGCGCATGCACAAAAAGCTGTGCACGTTGTTTCAAGGCTGCACAGAATATGATTTCAGCCGTCAGCTCGATCTGCACCTCATCCACTATGCCTGCGCCGCGCTCGGAGAAGCCTGCGATTTGCCAAAGGATACGCAAAAAATGGAGATCGACCGCATTTTAAACGACGAAGCGCTGAAGGCTGCGCTGCAAAACCGCCCCGCGCGGCATATTCCGTTTAAGCTCACCATACAGCTTTTGTGCATGCAATACCGCTGCACGCCGCTTGTGTGCCTGTGGCTGCAAAGGAGGACGCGCTATGCCTGAAGTCAGCATCATTCTGCCCGTCTATAATGAGGAAAAGCATCTGCAAAAAACGCTTTCCACGCTGTGTACCCAAACGTTTCGCGATTTTGAGCTGCTTGCCGTAGACGATGGCTCCACCGATGAAAGCCGCCGCATTTTAGAACGCTTTGCAGCCGCGGACGCGCGTATCACGGTACTCGCGCAGCACCATGGCGGCGTTTCCCGCGCACGTAACCTCGCTTTAGAAGCCGCCACCGGAAAGTGGGTGTGGTTTGTAGACAGCGACGACCTGCCGTTTTTGAACTTTCTCGAAAAAGCATTGCATGAGCCGCAGTCAAACGACGCAGACATTCTCATGGGCAGCTACCTAAAAAAGGATTTAAGCGGTGAGATTACCCGCATAACACCACCAAAATACGGTCTCATAGATTCCGAAACGCTTCCTGTTTGCTTCATGCAAGCACAGCACGAAACCGGGTATTTCGGCTATCTTTGGAACAAGCTTCTGCGTCGCGAGAAAATTCTTTCCGTCAACGCTGTATTTGATGAATCCATGACGCTTGCTGAGGATCTGCAATTTTTAGTACAGCTTTACCGCGCAAACAGCCGCGTACTCCTCACGCCACACTGTGCCATGCAATACGCCGCGCACCCGCTGCGCCGGGAAGCAGACCACTTTAAGCAGCTCCTTTTGCAAAAAGAGATTGCGCACTGGGTCATCACAGAGCAAAAGCACACGGAATTTAAGCCGTTTTTTCGCAAAAAACTCAGTGCATACACGGCATTCTCCGTTTTTTACGCGCTGGATATCGGGCTTGATCCCATCATGAAAGCCAAAGAGATCATGAAAGATGAAGCGCTTTGCGCACTGCTTTCCGAAGCAGAGCTTCACGGCATTTTTCGGTGCATCGTGCACTGCTTAAAGCAGCAAAATCTGCCCGCATTGCAGCTGCATCTTGCCGCATACCGCGCCGCAAAACACGCAAAATCGATTTTGAAAGGGGAGAATACGCGTGCGTTACATTCTGCATGACCACATCGGCAGCGCAAACCACGGGTGCGAAGCGCTTGTGCGCACCGTTTCTAAGCTTTTAGGCCCCGGCCGCACGGTGCTGCTTTCCGAAGCGCCGGAGGAAGATGCCAGATACGGCGTAGCGCGCCCGCTCGTTGTGCAGGATGTGCGCCCCGCGCGAAGCGATGTGATCCGCAAAAGCTCGCCCGCATTTTGGAGCGCCTATCTGCGCTTAAAGCTTTTAAACGATTACACACCGCTCGATGTCTTGCCGTACCGTGCCGCGCTGCAAACGCTCACGCGCGACGATATTCTCGTCTCTATCGGCGGCGATGTGTACTGCTACGAAGATATGCAAAAGCACATTCGGCTACACAACCTCGCCCGGCGCTATGCAGGCGGCAGCATACTGCTCGGCTGTTCGATTGAACCGAAGCTTCTTCGCAGTAAGGCTCTGCTACGTGACCTCACCGCATTTGACCGCATCACAGCGCGCGAGACACAAACGCTGCACGCGCTGCAAAGCGCCGGGCTGCGAAACGTCTCCTTTTGCCCGGATTCCGCTTTCTTGCTAGAGCCGCGCGGTGCAGAGATTCCGGAAGTGTTTCAGCCGCACAACACCGTCGGCATCAATGTAAGCCCGCTTTTACTGCGCCGTGCAAGAAACGCAAAGCTTATTTGGGGTAACCTCATCGCGCTGATTGGCACAATCCTGCGCACAACAGACAGTGCCGTGGCGCTCATCCCGCACGCCGTGCAAAACGGCAATGATGACCGCGATCCGCTTAAAGAATTATACGCTGCCTTTCAAGACAGCGGCCGCGTATGCCTCATCAAAGACCAAAGCGCGTCGCAGCTTAAATCGATTATTGCGCTGTGCTCGTCGTTCATCGGCGCGCGCACACATGCCGTCATCGCGGCGTATTCTTCCGGCGTACCCACGCTCGCACTCGGGTATTCTGTAAAAGCCAAAGGCCTTGCAGAAGACATTTTCGGTGTCGATACGCCCTATGTGCTGCCCATTGAAAACATTGCGAATGAAACTGCCGTCACGCGCAGGTGGATACGCCTACGCATCCACGCGCCGGAGATCACCGAAACGCTGCGTGCCAAAACGGCCGCATATGAAGACGCTTTAAAAGCGTTTCGCCGCACTTTGCAGGAGGGAAAAGATGGAAAAACCGCTCGTAACGCTGCTTCTGCCGTGCTATAACTGTGAAAAAACACTTGACCGCTTCATGCGCTCCGTAATAAGCGAATCTTACCGCCCGTTGGAGCTCATCTGCATTGATGACGGTTCGACAGACGATACGGCAAAGCTGCTGAAAAACTTCGAGGCGATTTTAAAAGAAAGCGGCGTGCAGTATACTGTGTTGACGCAAGAAAACATAGGGCTTGGCGGCGCGATACAGACGGGGCTGCTCCACGCGCACGGTGATTTTCTCTGCTGGGCAGATCCGGATGATTTTTTATTACCGGGCTCTGTTGAAAAACGCGCCGCATACCTGATACAGCACCCGGCATGCGGCGCGGTGAGCAGTGACGCCTTCGTTTTTGACGAGAGCAACCTCGAAACGCCGCTCTACCGTGAAGCCGCACGGTTTTCGCACCGCTTTGAACTCATGCAGTTTTGGTATCTTCTGCGCGGCGAAGGCATGATGTGCGCCGGCTGCCACATGATCCGCATGCGCTGTTTTGATGAAGCCGTGCCGAACCGCATGATCTACCCCGCGCGGCGCGGGCAGAATTATCAGCTCATGCTGCCGGTGTGTTACAAATTTCCGCACGCTTTTTTAGACGAATCGCTTTACGGCTATGTAAAATATCAAAATAGCATGTCTGCGGGAGATGTGACCGAAACCGACAAGCTGCGCCGCATCGCAGAGCACGAAACGATCTTGCTTCAAACCGCTAAGCAGATCAAAATGCCGGAAGCCGAGTACCAAAAGTGCTTAGACGAGATTGAAAAGCGATACGCCTTGCAGCGCTTTTACACGGCAATCGATTTTCGGAACAAAGTGCTTTTGCTGGAACAATATGCCATTTTGAAAAAGTACGGTGCCGTCACGCGCGATATTAAAAAGCTATATCGACGAAACCGCACTGTGCTGCACAAGCTGTGCTTTAAGTTTTATGAAGGAGGGAAGAACTATGTGCAAAATTTCGGTGATCGTGCCCGTTTATAACGCGGAAGACACCCTCGAAACGGCACTTAGCAGCGTTTTCATGCAGACGCTCACGGATATAGAAATTCTCTGCATCAACGACGGCTCCACAGACCATTCCGCAGACGTTCTAACGAGCGCCCAGCGCAGAGACGGCCGCGTGCGGTGCCTTACGCAGGAAAACGCCGGCGCAGGCATGGCGCGCAATAAGGGCATAGCGGAGGCAAAAGGGGAGTACATTGCATTTCTCGATGCCGATGATCTCTATCCGGGCCCGTATGCGCTCGAAACGCTTTTAGCTGCCGCCGAAAAAAGCGGTGCCATGGTCTGCGGCGGCTCTATTGAAAAAGCCAAGGGGAACGATGTGCACCCCATGTTTGTTTTCACGGAGGAGGGCTTTCATAACGCCTGCGATGAGCCGCTCGACCGCTTTTTCGCCCGCTTTATTTATAATCGCAATTTTTTGCTTGAAAACAAGCTGCAATTTCCGCCGCTGCGTGTCTATGAAGATCCCATTTTTCTTCTTTGCACGCTTTTAAAAGCCAAAGAATACTACGCCGTGCCCGACGTGGTTTACCGATACAACGGCACGCATTCCAATAAACGTATCACGCTCGCCTGCACCAAGGATTATCTGCGCGGGCTCATCGCTGAGCTGAAGCTCTCAAAGAAAAAAGACTTGCCGGAAATTCACACGCTGTGCTGCGACCGCCTGATGCGTGAGGCGGATTTTTACGCCCAGCGCTTTTTGAAAACGGAAGACCCGGAGCTGCTCGCACTATTACTCGAGGCAAACGCCGCCGTTTCGCCGCAGCTGCTCAAGGACCTGCCGGAGAACGGCAGCGTCATCTTGCCCGCTTTGCGCACCATCTGGCACGCGGGCTGCCACTATCTGCGCTGGCGGGATCAGCGCATCATCCGCACGCTATGCGACGTGTTTGTAAAGTAGCCATGCGTGCCAAAAGGAGCTTTTTCAATGCCTTTTCCGGGCTTTTCAGCCAGTTTGTTTCCGTCGCACTCGGCGTTATCATTCCGCGGCTCGTGCTCGTGCAGCTCGGTTCCGAAGCCAACGGCCTGCTCTCCGCTACACAGCAGGCGCTTGTGTATCTTGACCTGCTTGAAAGCGGTATCGGCACGGCAGCGCTGCAGGCACTTTATAAACCCGCCGCCGAACAGGACAGAGCCGCCGTCAGCAGTATCTTCAATGCGATTCGCCGGGAATATGCCAAAGTCGGCATCGCTTACGCCGCACTCGTTTGCGGGCTTTCAGTGCTGTTTCCGTTTTTCATCAAAACCGAACTGCCGTTTTTTACCGTATTGCTCACGGTTTTGCTCGGCGGCATGGGACAAGCCGTGCGCTTTCTGCTTCAGGCAAAATACCGCGTGCTTTTGCAGGCAGAGGGCAGAGGATACGTGCTCATCAACGCCAACCTGCTTTTAACTGTTTCCATCAGCATCGGCAAAATCATACTGCTAATTTGCGGACTTTCGCTCATCGCCGTACAGCTGCTCTGCTTTTTGTGCGGCTTACTGCAAACCGCACTGCTCACACTCTACGCCAAAAAACAGTATAGCTGGCTTGACCGCGCCGTGCCGCCCGATACAACCGCCACCGCGCAGCACCGTGCCGTGCTCGTACACCAGATCTCCGGGCTCATCTTTCAAAACACCGATGTTTTACTGCTCTCTGTCGTCTGCGGACTAAAAACAACGAGCGTCTACTCCATGTACGTGATGCTTTTCGGCATGGTCGGCACGGCGGTCTCCGCCATAAACGGCAGCGTGTCGTTCGTCCTGGGGCAAACCTATCACACCGACCGCGCGCATTTTTTGCGGCTTTACCGCGCATTTGAAACATACAATATGGCGCTCACATTTGCGCTGTATCTCACGGCGGATGTGTTCATTCTGCCGTTTTTGAAGCTCTACACCGCCGGTGTGACGGATATTTCGTATCTCGATCCCGTTTTGCCGCATCTTTTTGTCTGCACGTATCTGCTTTCAAACGGACGTGCAGCCGCGCAGCGCGTCATCGAATACGCCGGGCATTTTCAAAAAACGCAGAACCGTTCCGTCATCGAATCCGTCATCAATCTTCTCATATCGCTTTTGCTTGTGGTGCCGCTTGGCATGTACGGCGTGCTCATCGGGACGATTGCGGCGCTTTTATATCGCACAAACGATATGATCCTCTACGCATCCCACAAGCTGCTGCATGCACCTGCACGGCGTACTTACCGAAAATTCTTATGCAGCGGAGCGTTGTTTGTTTTGCTGTGGTTTTCCGCAAAAGCTTTGCCGCTTCCACTCAACTCATATCCCGCGCTGCTCCTATCAGCCGCCGTATTTTGCATATTCAGCCTTTTGCTGTTTACCGTGCTCGGCTCTGCGTTGGATTGTGATGCCCGCCGCGTTCTTTTCGCCGTTTGGTGCAGAGCAGCAGCGATCATTCTTCAAAAAAGCCAATACATTCGCTGCAAAATAGGGGAGAAGCACATTTTCACACACCTGTCTCTTATACACATCTCCGAG
>ERZ1026966.241-NODE-241-length-28818-cov-5.035497_pt1 | contig 28818 bp, 33 predicted proteins | sample MGYA00519296_ERZ1026966 | MGnify/ENA primary metagenome ERZ1026966 (study PRJEB26926, sample SAMN06164478) | human gut metagenome | biome: ENVO:00009003; feature: ENVO:2100002; material: ENVO:00002003 | host: Homo sapiens | place: USA | collected 2012 ... | reverse complement strand
AGATTCATGAGCGTCTCGTGGGCTCGGAGATGTGTATAAGAGACAGGCCTTGAGGGCCAGGGCTTTGATTCCCGCGCAGTTGACGCGGCCTCCGCTTTTCTCAAGGGCGCCCGCGATGCGGGCTATATGGCCTTTATGGCCGTTGCCTACCGGAATTATGAATACTTGCTGAACCATTATATCGGCATGGTCGCCGCGCTGGGCAGCGCCGAGGAGACCGCGAAGATTATGTTCGGCCCCGGCACGAGCGACCATCAGACGGGCCTTGCCATTGATTTCACTGACGATTACTCTCTTGCCTCGAATTATAACAACTTCTTCAACGAAGGCTTTGAGGACACCGAGCTTTTCTCCTGGCTCTGTGAGCACTGCGCCGAGTACGGCTTCATCCTTCGCTACCCCGAGGGTAAGGAGGAGTACTACGGCACCGCCTGTGCCGGGCACTTTCGCTATGTGGGCGTGGATGCGGCCACATATATAATGGAAAATGGCATCTGTCTTGAGGAATTTATCCTTCTCTACGACCCTGACGCCGTTTATCTCCCTAAAAAATGAAAAAACCGCCGCCCTGGCAGCACAATCGGCAGGGCGGCGGTTTTCTCGATTTTTATACAAGTTTAATTTCACGGCAGGAGCCATGGCCGAAGCTCTCTTCCATTTTGGCCTTGTAGACCGGGAAATAGTCACTGGGCATGAGCGCCTGTACGCAGCCGGCAAAGCCGCCGCCGTGAACCCGCCAAGCGCCTTTTCCCTCCAGAAGCCCTGCGCTCCGCTCAAGGCCCTGGGCAAGCTTTGTATCCCCTGTGGCGCTGGTGATGATGTTATTGAGCAGTTTCTCCGAGGAGCGGCCGGACTGGTTCATCAGGCGCATATAGCGCTCCCCGTCCCCGGCAATGAGCGCGTCCCGCATGAGGGGGACCCTGTCGTTCTCGTCAAAAAAATGCATTGCCCGGCGCACAGGGCGGTTAGATGGGTCCCATCCCCTGCTCCGGAATTCCTCCGGGTCCACGTCTCCCAGAACACCCTTATCGAAAAGATTGGCAATATATACCATGTCCGCCGGGATACGGGCATAGGAGGTGTCCAGCCCCGCATGGCTTCCGCCGGTATCCGTCAGGCACATGGTCAGGCCCATGGGGGCAAAATCCGCTTGAATGGGCTGGATCTCCCCGGTCTTGAAGTCCACATATACCGTGTGCCCCAGCGCGCAGGCAAGCTGACTCATAAGGCCGCAGGGCTTGCCGAAATATTTATTTTCCGCCTGCTGGGCCGCCCTTGCCAGGACTACGGGCTCCACCCGGCCGCCATTGAAAAGCTCGCTGACTATCCGGCCCATAAGCACGGAAAAGGCCGCTGAGGAACTGAGCCCTGCGCCGATGGGGAGGCTGCTTGTCACCTCCGCGTCAAAGCCGCCGATCTCCAGACCCAGCTCGCTGAAAGCTGCGAGTACGCCTCGAATCAGAGCTTTTGGCGTGCCGAATTCCGCCGGGCGGACAGAGAGCTGAGTGGTTTTGATCTCAATGTCCTCAAAGCCCTCGGCACGCACATGCACAACAGGGCTGGAATTTGCCTGGCAGACAGCGGTAATGCCCAGGTCTATGGCGGAGGCCAGAATTCTTCCGTTCTGATGGTCGGTATGGTTGCCGGCAAGCTCAGTCCTGCCGGAAGTAAACAATTTTTTCATCATAAGCCAGATAGCTCCCCTCTGACGCATAAAAAAACCCACTCTCGTACAATTAACAAGATATACCAAATACCCGGTAAAGTCAACCTCTATTATATCCTGTTAAGACAAGTATTTAACATATCATACAAATTCCTTGCCTTTAATGTGGGCAGACTATATAATAGATACAATAAAGAACAAATATGGAGGCCGATACATGAAAAGCGCGAATGGGATTAATCTGACCATGCTGTGTGATTTTTACGAACTCACCATGGGAAACGGCTATTTTAAAGACGGACTTGGCGAGCGTGTGACTTATTTTGACATCTTCTTCCGCGACCTTCCCGACGGCGGCGGCTACGCGGTGGCGGCAGGACTGGAGCAGATCGTCGATTATGTTCAGAATCTCCGCTTCGGGCCTGAGGATATAGACTATCTCCGGGGCCGGGGCCTGTTTGACGAGGCTTTTCTTGACTATCTCAAAAACTTCCGCTTTACCGGGGATATCTGGGCCGTTCCCGAGGGCACGCCCATTTTTCCCGGAGAACCGGTTATAACCGTGCGCGCGCCGGCTATTCAGGCTCAGCTTCTGGAGACCTATATGCTGCTGGAGTTCAATCACCAGAGCCTCATTGCCACCAAAGCCACACGAATCTGCCGGGCGGCGGACGGCAGAGCCGTCCTGGAGTTCGGCTCCCGCCGGGCGCAGGGTATCGCCGGCGCCGTTACCGGGGCCAGGGCCGCTTTCATCGGCGGCTGCGCCGGTACCGCCTGCACCGTATCCGACCAGATTTACGGCGTTCCCGCTGCGGGCACCATGGCGCACTCCTGGGTGCAGATGTTTGACTCGGAGTACGAGGCTTTCGTGAGCTACTGCCGGAGCTACCCCACCAAAGCCGTGCTGCTGGTAGACACTTACAACAGCCTGAAATCCGGCATTCCCAATGCCATCCGGGCTTTCAACGAAGTGCTCCGGCCCATGGGCATCACGAGCTGCGGCATAAGGCTGGACTCCGGTGACATGGCCTATCTGACCCAGCGGGCCAGAAAAATGCTGGATGAGGCCGGCTGGCCAGGCTGCACCATCACCGTCTCCAACTCGCTGGATGAGCGGCTCATAACCGAGCTTCTGCATCAGGGTGCGAAGATAGACGCCTTCGGCGTGGGCGAGAGGCTCATAACCGCCAAGAGCTCCCCGGTGTTTGGCGGGGTGTACAAGCTCTGCGCCGTGGAGAACGCGCAGGGTGAGCTGATCCCCAAGATAAAGGTCAGCGAGAACGTAGGCAAGATTACAAACCCCGGCTTCAAAAAGGTCTACCGCTTTTTCAATCGGGACACCGGCATGGCCGAGGCCGATTATATCTGCCTGCGCCACGAGACTGTGGACGACGCCCAGCCTTTGGAGATCTGCGACCCTCAGGCCCGCTGGAAGCGGAAGCTCATGGAGAATTTCCGGGCCGTTGAGCTCCAGGTCCCCGTGTTTGAAAAAGGCAAGCTTGTGTATGAGCTGCCTACGCTGGAACAGATCAAGCGGAACTGTGCCTATCAGGTCAGCACTCTCTGGCCCGAGGTGAAGCGCTTTGATTACCCCCATCAGTACTATGTGGACCTGTCCGAGGAGCTTATGGAGCTCAAGGACAGAATGCTGGCCGATTTCGGCAGAATTGCGGAATAACGAGGACAGCCTTTGCCTCCAAAGGGAGACAAAGGCTGTTTTTTACTCTCTGTGGTAGATTCGCCGGACTTCCCGGCTCTCCCCGCCCTCCGGCGCGCTGAGTATCAGGGGCGGCTCTATCTTCAGCCCCGGCTTTCCTCCCCGGCGGCCCTCAACAAGCACCAGGCTGGGTGCGGCCTCCGCCCGGGGGCAGACCAGGCGCAGGCGCTTCGGCTCGATGCCGCTAGCGGACATGGCCCCAAAAATCTCTGCCAGCCTTTCAGGCTTATGAACCAGTGCAAAGCTTCCGCCGCTGCGGCACAGAAAAGCGGCCGCGGTACAGATATCCTCAAGGCAGCAGTCCGTCTCCCCTCTGGCCGCCGCCCGCGCTCTGTCCGGGGAGAGCTTGCCGCTGCCCAGGGGAAAATAGGGCGGGTTTGAAACCACAAAGTCGAAGCTCCCGGCCCTGAAAAGCGCCCTGTGCCGCCGTATGTCACCGGTTATTATCCTGCCCCGGCTCTCCAGCCCGTTTCGGCGCAGATTCTCCTCCGCCAGCTCTGCCGCGGCAGGCAGCAGCTCAAGCCCGGTCATGTGCAGCCGCTCCGACCGGGCCAGCAGCAGCAGGGCGATGGCTCCGGAGGCACAGCCCAGGTCAATGCCCCTGACCGCGCCCGAAACATTCACAAAATCCGCCAGCAGCACGCAGTCCGTTCCCAGGCGGAAATGCGCCGCCTGAGCAAAAAGTGGCCCGCCAGGCCATAGCTCATGGAATTCGGCCATTTTACCTTAGTTCCTCCCCAAAAGGCAAAAAGAAAAAGGAGCGATAAAAACCGCCCCTTCCTCTTTGTGCAATTACTCCTGGACGATCGCTTCGGCAGGGCACTGAGCCGCGCAAGCGCCGCACTCAAGGCACTTCTCGGCGTCGATCTCGTAATGCAGGTCGCCCATATCGATCGCTTCGGCAGGGCACTGAGCTGCGCAAGCGCCGCAGGACAGGCACTCATCGGTAATAACAAAAGCCATGGTGTTACCTCCGTATGTATATTTGGCCGGTCGGCCATTTTCGCCCCTATTGTAACACATCTGTTGCAAAAATCAATTGAAAAATTCGGCCCCCAATATAAATCCAGTAAAATCTGGGGATAATTTTCAGCACAGCCGATACATTTCGCCGCTTTTGGCGGGGGTATTGGGCGATAATTATCATGTCTGAGCCGGATTGAGGGGGGTACTACCATGAAAAGCAACGAGAAATTCACACAGCTCGCAGAACTTGCCATAGAAAACGCAAGAGCCGCCGCCGGAGAACTGGGACACAGCTATGTGGGCACAGAGCACCTGCTTCTGGGTATAATCACCGAGGATGCGGGGCTGGGCGCCCGGGTTCTGCGCGGGCGGGGCATAGACGAAAACAGGCTCCGTCGGGCAATTGCCGACTGGGACGGCACAGGCGCTCCCGGCGTCCCGGTGCAGGGACTCAGTCTCCGGGCACAGGCCGCCGTGGAGCGGGCAGCCTCCGAGGCCGGGGAACTGCGCCAGGGCTATATAGGCACCGAGCATCTTCTGCTGGGCATCCTGCGCCAAAGCGACTGTGGCGGGGCCGCTGTTCTGCGGGAGCTGGGTGCAGACTTAAACGACCTTTACACCGATATTCTCGCCCTTTTCGGCAGTCCCTACTCCAACGGCCGCCCCCAGACCGGTACAGCCAGGAGCACGGTCCGCCGGACTGAGACCCGGGTGCTGGACCAGTACAGCAGGGATTTGACGGAAATGGCTGCCGCAGGCAGAATAGACCCCGTCGTAGGCCGGGGCGACGAGATTCGGAGAGCTGTGCAGATCTTGTCCCGCCGGACAAAAAACAACCCCGTGCTTGTTGGGGAGCCGGGTGTGGGCAAGACGGCCGTGGCAGAGGGGCTCGCCCTCAGAGTCGCTCGGGGTGAGGCCCCGGAGGAACTGAGAAGCAAGCGCATTGTCTCCCTGGACATCCCCGCCATGCTAGCCGGAACAAAATACCGGGGAGATTTTGAGGAACGGGTCAAATCCGTGTTGAAAGACGTTAAGCGGGCAGGAGATGTGATCCTCTTTATAGATGAGCTGCACACGATTATCGGCGCCGGCAGCGCCGAGGGAGCCATAGACGCTGCCAACATTCTCAAACCGGCCCTTGGCCGGGGTGAGATCCAAATAATCGGCGCCACCACACCAGAGGAGTACCGGCGGCATATTGAGAAAGACGCGGCATTGGAGCGGCGCTTTCAGCCGGTGCGGGTAGCGGAGCCGGGCAGGGAGCAGACGCTGGAAATGCTTCGCAGTCTCAGAGGCTGTCTGGAGAGTCACCACGGCGTGCGGATAAGCGACGAGGCCCTGACCGCATCCTATGAACTCTCCGTCCGCTTTATAAATGACCGCTTTCTCCCCGACAAGGCAATAGACCTTCTGGATGAGGCGGCGGCGGGGCTGCATGTGCTGCAGAACGGCGGCGCCGGACGGGAGACCGTCACCGCGGCCCATGTAGCCCAAGTGGTGTCGCTCTGGACAGGCGTCCCCGTGACAGGACTGGATAAGGACGAGACAGAGCGGCTTAAAAACCTTGAGGAACGGCTCAAAAAACGCATCATCGGTCAGGATGAGGCGGTCTCCGCCGTGTCCCGGGCCATACGACGCAGCCGGGTGGGGCTTCGGGATCCGGGCAGACCCGTGGGCAGTTTTCTTTTCCTTGGCCCCACGGGCGTGGGTAAAACAGAGCTGTGCCGGGCGCTGGCGGAGACCGTATACGGGGATGAACAGGCCATGATACGCCTGGATATGTCCGAATATATGGAAAAACACACCGTCAGCCGTCTCATCGGCTCACCCCCCGGCTATGTGGGGTATGAGGACGGCGGACAACTGACGGAGAAAGTACGCAGAAAGCCCTGGTCCGTGGTGCTTTTCGACGAAATCGAAAAGGCCCACGAGGATGTCTGGGATATTCTGCTCCAAATCATGGATGACGGCCGCCTGACAGATTCCACAGGCAGACGGGTAGATTTCAGCAACGCGCTTATCGTGATGACATCAAACATCGGCGCCAAGGCCATCACCGACAGGCGGCAGCCCCTGGGCTTCGGCGGAGTCGATACGGCCGGCGAGGCTGATATGCGCCGCCGGGTGATGGAGGAGCTGCGCGCCACCTTCAAGCCGGAGTTTCTCAACCGGGTGGACGAGACTCTCGTGTTCCACCGGCTGAAGCCGGAGGATATGCTGGGTATAACCCAGACCATGCTTTCCGGCGTAAAAGCCCGCTTTGAGAAGCTGGGGCTGACGCTGGTGGTGCCGGAAGAGACGGCCAGATGGCTCGCTCAGGCTGGCTATGACGACAAGTTCGGCGCCAGGCCTCTGCGGCGCACGGTGCAGCACAGCATAGAGGATGCGGCGGCGGAGCTGCTGCTGGACGGGAGAGCAAGGCCCGGAAACAGCATTGCCGCCCTGGTGTCGGGCGGCAAGGTGATCTTATCGGTTGCGGTTTAGCGCTCAGTTCTTTCCGGCCCTGCGCAGGACCTCAAGCGTTTCCTCCAGCTCGGCCTCGCGGGGCTTAAGATAATCTCCCGCGGCACTGATAAACTTCACGGGGTCCGGGTGGAACTTTGTGGAGCCAAGGGTGCTGATATAATATTCCTCAACGGAAAGCGCGGCGGCATAAGTCCGGCCGCAGGTCTTGCCGCATCTGGTAAAGCCCGCTTCCTTTATTGCGCCCTTCTTGAGCATACTGTTGAGCAGTATATGCACAGAGCTGTTTTTCCAGCTTTTATCGTTCGAAAGGTCCATAAGCTCTCCTCTGGACAGGGGCCTCTCGTTCTCCCAAAGCACATCCATTATCTCAAGCTCATTTTTCGTCAGGTACATTGACGGAGTCCTCGTTTCCTTCATTTGATAACAAAATAATAAGAGATTTTTGCCCAAAAGTCAACCCGAATATGGGTAAATCTTTTTTTCTATGATGTTATACTGTGTACCATACAAAGATAGGGGCGAGGAATTTGCGTTATTCTGAGATTCTGTCAATGCGCATACATCAGCTTTGTGAAGAGCGGGGTATTGCCGTAAACAAGCTTGCCTCCATGAGCGGTGTAAAGCAGTCCACACTGGACAATATTGTCCGGAAAGTCACGAAAAATCCCGGGGTAAGAACTCTGCACAAAATAGCCATCGCTTTTAACATGACGATTTCCGAGTTTCTGGATTTTGAGGCGATGAACGACTATTCCTTTGATGATGACGGCGAAGGCAATGGAGACGATGACTGAACGGCCGGGCAAAAACCCGGGCGTTCAACTCAGCTTGTCAAAAAAGTCCGGCATGGACTTTTTGACCGCGCTTTCCGTCGGGCATTTTGACGCCGTCAAAATGCCGCTTCGCTCAAAAGGCTTGAAAACAAGCCTTTTGACAACGGCTTATCCAATTTGAGGCGGGCCTTGCCCCCGCAAGCTCCCCCGCGGCGCAGTTGTTTTTGCTTCAGCGGGCGTTTTTTGACAGTCTAGACCGAACGGCCGGGCAAAAGCCCGGCCGTTCAACTCATTTTAAGCGTCCCCAAGATGCCGCGGGCAGGGGCAGCGCAGGGAAAATTAAATTAATTTAAGTAATTCACTTGACATAACACCCAAGTCAGGCTAAAATATCAAAGATAATATTTTATGGTGCCTTGGGGAGGCTCCGGCCAAATATTAGTTTTCAATTTCGACGGGTGCGTTTTATGGCCCGTCTTGCTTTAGATCAGGAATAAGCAGTAACCCACCAAAAAATTCTAAAAAGAATGGAGGTGTGTTTACTTACTATGCCAACGGTTTTATGGATCGTTATTATAGCCGTAGTCGCAGTTATTTGTTTTCTGCTCGGCGTACTCTACCGGAAGAAGGTAGCAGAGCGCGAAATCATGAGCGCCGAGGAAGAGGCCAAGCGTATAATAAATGAATCAATAAAGAGTGCTGAGAGCAAGAAAAGAGAAGCTCTCGTTGAGGCAAAGGAAGAAATACACAAAAGCCGCTCCGAGTATGAGCGGGAAGTCAAGGAGCGCAGAAGCGAGCTCCAGAAGCAGGAACGCCGCCTTCAGCAGAAGGAGGAAAACCTCGACCGGAAGATAGATTCCATCGAGAAAAAGAGCGACACGCTCAACAACAAGATCGCTGCCGTGGAAAATCAGCAGCAGGAAATTGCCCTGGTAAAGAAGAGTCAGCTTGAGATGCTGGAAAAGATCTCCGGCTTCACCGTGGATGAGGCCAAGGCCTACCTGATTGCCAACATCAGAGACGATGTGACCCACGAAATGGCCATGAAGGTCAAGGAGATCGAAACGCAGTACAAGGACGAGGCGGATGAGCGGGCCAGAGAAATCATCGCCACCGCCATCCAGCGCTGCGCCGCGGACCATGCCAGCGAGATAACCGTCTCCGTCGTCCCCCTCCCCAACGACGAGATGAAAGGCCGTATCATTGGCCGCGAAGGCCGCAACATCCGCAGCATCGAGACGCTCACCGGCTGCGACCTCATTATTGACGACACCCCCGAAGCCATTACCGTCTCCAGCTTTGACCCCGTCCGCCGCGAGGTAGCCCGGATCGCGCTGGAAAAGCTCATTCAGGACGGACGCATCCACCCGGCCCGCATTGAGGAAATGGTTGTCAAGGCTCAGAAGGAAGTCAATGCCACCATCAAGGCCGAAGGTGAGCGTGCAGTGTTTGAGACTAATATTCACGGCCTCAACCCGGAGATCATCAAGCTCCTGGGTCGTATGAAATACCGCACCAGCTACGGCCAGAACGTGCTGAACCACTCTATTGAAGTTTCCCATATTGCGGGCCTGCTGGCGGCGGAGCTGGGCGTGGATGTAAACACCGCAAAGCGCGCGGGGCTGCTGCATGACCTTGGCAAGTCCATTGACCATGAGGTTGAGGGCAGCCATGTGACCATCGGCGTAGACATTGCCAGAAAGTACAGAGAATCTGAGGCCGTTATTCACGCTATCGAGGCGCACCACGGGGACGTGGAGCCCCACACTGTTGTGGCCTGCCTGGTCCAGGCAGCGGACGCGATTTCCGCCTCCCGCCCCGGCGCCCGGCGCGAAAATATCGAGAACTACGTCAAGCGGCTTGAAAAGTTGGAGGAGGTTTCCAAGAGTTTCCCCGGCATTGCCAGTTCCTATGCCATTCAGGCCGGCCGCGAGATCCGCATCATGGTCAAGCCCGAGGACGTCAGCGAGGATCAGATGATCCTTCTGGCCCGGGATATTGCCAAGAAAATAGAAGATGAGCTGACCTATCCCGGCCAGATCAAAGTTCATCTTCTTCGGGAAACCAAGGCCGTGGATTACGCCAAGTAAAAAGCTTATCCCCGTCTCAAAGAGACGGGGATCTTTCTTTGCCGGCTTTTCCCCGGCCCTCTCCCTGCCCCTGCGGGGAGGCGGGGCGACAGGCAATAATAATCCCGCCTCCTGGTGGAGACGGGATTATTTTATATCATGTTTTTCAGCTTTCCAATGCATTCGGAGCAGACATTGCGGCCCTTAAAATTAATGATGTCCTTTGCGCTGTCGCAGAACACACAGGCGGCCTGAAATTTACGAAGAATAATGCTGTCTCCCTCGACATATATCTCTAACGTGTCCTTCTCCGCAATATCAAGCGTGCGGCGCATTTCAATGGGCAGGACGATTCGCCCGAGTTCATCGACCTTGCGGACGATTCCGGTGGATTTCATTTCTTTCACCCCCTGCGATAAAATAAATTTTCCGTTTTTCCCAGTTAACCCGGATATTCGATAGGACAATTATATCATACTGAAAACTGCGGTCAATAAAAAAAATTACATTTTTTGAAAAAAGGCGGGGGTTTTCTTTGCTTGTGGGTTATATTCTTCTGTTTTTATTTATTTTCTCCACTCTTTTTTCCCCTGTTTCCGGCAGTACCCAGGCTGCCGGCGCGGCGGTCATGGAGGGGGCTGAAGAGGCGCTGCGTTTCTGTATCGCGCTTTCGGGCGGCGTCTGTCTGTGGAGCGGTGTTATGGAGCTTATGGAGCGCTGCGGAATCTCCGCCGCTCTGGCCAGGGCTTTGGGGCCTCTGCTGAAACGGCTCTTCCCAAACGCCGGAAAGGACCGGGAACTGATGGCTGCGGTTTCCGAGAATGTCAGCGCAAATCTTCTCGGCTTAGGCAACGCTGCCACCCCCGCCGGGATCCGGGCCGCCCGGGCCATGGCCGGGCGCGGCGGCCCCGCCTCGGACGAGCTGTGCCTTTTTGTAGTGCTTAACACCGCTTCTATCCAGCTCATCCCCACCACCATTGCCTCCCTGCGCTCTGCGGAGGGGGCGGCTGCAGCTTTTGACATTATGCCGGCCGTATGGATAAGCTCCGTCCTGTCGGTCTGTACAGGGCTGCTGGCAGCAGCCCTGCTGAGGCGGATTTGGGTATGAACGGGCTTTTTTCCCTCATGGCGCCCATTATAATAAGCTGTGTTTTCATCTGTGCCGCCCTGAAGGGCGTGGATATCTACGAGGGAATGGTTGCGGGCGCGAAAAAGGGCCTGCGCGTCATGGCCGATATACTCCCGGCCCTGCTCACGCTGTTTCCGGCCATATATCTTTTCCGGGCCTCCGGGCTCCCTGAGAGGCTGAGTCTGCTGCTCTCCCCGCTGCTGGAGGCGCTGGGCATTCCGCCGGAGACCACGCTTTTGATGCTGCTGCGGCCTGTCTCCGGCAGCGCGGCGCTTGGGGCGGCGGCGGAGATTATTTCCCGCTTCGGGGCGGATTCCCTTATCGGGCGCACGGCGGCAGTGATGATCGGCTCCAGCGAAACCAGTCTCTATGTGGTCGCGGTCTATTTTGCCGCCGCGGGGGTAAAAAACAGCCGCTGGGCCATTCCGGCGGCGCTCTGCGCGGATCTGGCCTGTTTTATTTCCTCCGCCTGGATATGCCGCCTGCTCTGGGGATGACCCCCCCCTTGGCAAAAGGCGGAAAAAATGATAAAATCGGTATATAATAATGACTGCTGAATAAACCGCAAAGCGGTTTGTTCACCCGGCGTAAGCCGCGAAATTCCATAAAAACGGCACGTTTAACCGTTTTTATGGAATTCAGTCATTGTTAGAATGGGTATTTCCCCTGGCGTGGCGCACCACGCCAGGGGAAGGCGCAAGGTTTTTTCTCGATTTTCCGCAACAACCTTGCGCTTGAACAAAGCCAGTTGGCCTTGAACGCCACAGCGTTCAAGGCTTGCGGCTTTGTTTAGTGCGCATTATAATAAAAGATATTACTGAGATACAGGTGATACCGATGAAGCATATTTTCGGCAGTCCCTCCGCTTTCGCCCGGGATATTTTTTTCACCGTGCTGGGCAGCGCGCTGGTAGCTATTTCTCTTTCCATTTTCACAATTCCGAATGACATTGCCCCGGGCGGCGTTTCCGGTCTTGCCACAGCCCTGGCCCATATCACGCCGATCCGGGTCAGCATCTGGTCGCTGCTGCTGAACGTTCCGCTGATGCTCTGCGCCTGGCGCGTTCTGGGGCCCCGCTCGCTCATAATGACGCTCCTTTCCACGGTGCTGCTGTCGGCCTTTATTGACCTTTCCGCTCTCCTTCTGCCCGCCTACACAAACAACGTGCTTTTGGCTTCGGTTTTCGGCGGCGCTGTCTGCGGGCTGGGCGTGGGTCTGCTGTTTCTGCGGGGGATAAGCACCGGCGGCACAGACCTTTTGGCCCTGCTGCTGCGCAAGCCTTTTCCCAACATCCCCTCAGGCACTCTGCTGCTGCTGATTGACGCGGCTGTGGTCGCTGTGGCTGTGGCAGTGTTTCGCGATATAGAGGTTGCCCTGTACTCATCCATCGCCATCGTCCTCTCCTCCAAAGTGATCGATGCGCTGGCAGAGGGCGTAGACTACGCCAAAGTGATCTACACCGTCACCTCTCATGGGGAAAGGGTTTCCAAGGCCCTGAACACCTATACCGACCGGGGCACCACCATTGTGCCTGCCGTGGGCGGCTACACCGGCGGGGAAAAGCAGATTATAATAACCGTAACCCGGCGCAATGTACTTGCCCAGACCCTTCATGTGATAAAACAGGCCGACGCCGACGCCTTTACCTTTGTCATGGACTCCACCGAGGTCCATGGCGAGGGCTTCAAGCTGGATGAAAGCTAAAAAATGCCGCCAGAAAAATTCTGGCGGCATTCTTGTGGGAAACTAAGATGTTTTAAGTCTGTCCTTTCCTTATCCCGGCAGTCAGGCCAGGTTCAGGCCCTTTTTCAGGCTCAGGGTGGTCGCGGCGTAGAGGACCGCACCCTGCACGAGCTCATAACCCATTACCGCAAAGATCACCTTCTGCATGACCCGGAAAGCGTCGCTGGCCGAGACCACAGCTTCATGGCTGATGCCCACACCGAAGCTCACGCCCAGAATGGGACTGACTATGCTCAGAAGGATGTTGATGCCGATGAAAAAGAGGATGGACATGAGCAGCTTCCTGTTGGAAAAGCAGTGGCCCAGCGCCATGGCCGCGTAGAAATGCAGGCAGACGCAGAGCGCGCTGATCACCACAAGGATGGCAAACTCCGCAATGAAGGCCGCAACATGGCCGCCGTTAAGCCCGGTCGCCCGGTAGAAAGCTTGCAGCGCCTCACCCAGGCTTGGGAGCTGGCGGAAAGTCTCCGCAAAGTCAAGATTGGAGAAATTCACCGCCGTAATGCCCAGGGCGAGCACGATAACCAAGCCGGTCACTACAAACCACACAAAGGAAACGATGAGCTTCGACCAGACCAGGCCATGGACGCTGACGGGAAGGGTAAACATCAGGTAGCCCTCATCCCGCAGGAGATTTTTATAAAACCTGTCTATCATTACCACAAGGGACATGACGCCTGCGGCGAAAACACACATGCCAAAGCCTGCTACGACCATACCCAGCAGAAGCTGGAGAATATTGCTGTCCACCATCTCTAACCAGCGCACTGAGAAGTTTGCCAGGACCGCCAGCACCAGCGTTACGCCCAGTACCGGCAGCATGACCCGGCCCGTGGCCCTGAATTCATGCTTTAAAAGCTTTCCTAACATTTGAATACCTCCCTGAAATAAGCGTCCACGCTCATATTGTGCTGCTCCCTGATATCGTCCACAGAGGACTGGAGCGTCACCCTGCCGCCGTTTATGAAAATAACATCGTCCAGTACCTGCTCCACGTCGGCAATCAGATGCGTGGAAATGATGACGGAGGCGGAGGGATTGTAGTTTCTGATAATGGTGTCGAGAATATAGTCCCGGGTGGCGGGATCCACGCCGCCGATCGGCTCATCCAACAAATACAACCCCGCCTTTCGGCTCATGACCATGACCAGCTGTACCTTTTCTCTGGTTCCCTTGGACATCTGCTTTATCCTCTGGCTCTGGTCTATATTCAGCCGCGCCAGCATTTCCAGGGCCTTTTCCCGCTCAAAGTCGGCATAGAAGTCGGCAAAGAAATCCATAAGCTGCTTCACGCTCATCCACTCGGCAAGATACGCCTTGTCGGGCAGGTAGGAAACAATTGCGCGGCTGTCCTTTCCAGGCCTTTTTCCATTTATGAGAATCTCTCCGGATGTGGGGGTCAGCAAGCCGTTTGCGAGCTTTATCAGCGTGGTCTTTCCGCTGCCGTTGGGGCCCAGCAGACCCACGACCCGGCCCGGCTCCACCGAAAGATTTACACTCTCCAGCGCCTGCACACTGCCGTAGCGCTTGCCAAGCCCCTTACATTCAAGTATCGGCATTGTTTTTTTCCTCCTTCCCGTTTTCTTCCAGCAAAGAAATGATCTCATCTCTGCCATAGCCCAGCTTGCTCATGGCCTCAAGAAAGCTCTTGATCTGCTCCTCGGCCAGATTTTTTTTTGCATTGTCTATCACTGCTTCATCCTCCGTCACAAATCGTCCCGAGGTGCGCTGGGAATAAACCATTCCTTCGCGCTCCAGCTCCTGCAGCGCTCGCTGCATGGTGTTTGGGTTTACTCCGGCCTCCATGGCCATGTCCCGCACCGAGGCCAGGCGCTCCCCCGGCTTGAATATGCCGGAGACAATGCCCAGCTTTATCTGCTCAACCAGCTGCGAGTAGATCGGCAAATCGCTTTTAAAGTTCCAATCCATTGGGCACCTCCTGTGTTATTGTCTTAAGCAAGTAATACAATAATACAACAGTTCTGTTTTGTCAATAGTTTTTCTAAAAATTTTTTCCGCCCGAATTCCGGGCGGAAAATCTATTCTGTGTTCGTCTTGTTCGGTCTCCCCGGACGTCTGAGACCGCGGGCTTACATCTTCTCCGGCGCAGAGACGCCGATAATGTCCAGGGACAGCGCAATCACCCGGCGCACACAGTCGGCCAGCAGCAGGCGGGCCTCCAGCAGCCCCTCCTCCGCGCCTTTGATGCGGCAGACGGTGTAAAACTTGTGGAAACGGGAGGCCAGCTCGGTCACATAGCGGTTTATGCGGCTGGGGTCGTAATCCCGGGCGGCCAGGCGGATCTCCTCGGGCAGGGCGGCAAGCTGCTTTATAAGCTCCCGCTCCGTCTCCTGAGAGAGAACGGCAGCATTTACTCCGGAAATATCCGGCACCGCGTGGCCCTCCGCCGCCAGGGCGGCAAGGAGGGTGCAGATGCGGGCGTGGGCATACTGGACATAGTAGACCGGGTTCTCGCTGTCCTGCCGGATGGCCAGCTCCAGATCAAATTCCACCGGAGACTCGGGCCGGGAGTTAAAGAAATAGCGGGCAGCGTCCACAGGGATCTCGTCCAGCAGGTCGGTGAGGGAGATGGCCTTTCCTGTACGCTTGGACATGCGTACCACCTCGCCGTTGCGTGTAAGCTTCACAAGCTGCATGAGCACGATCTCAAGCCTGTGCTCCCCGTCCAGGCCCAGCGCGTCCATGGCACCCTTGAGCCGGGCCACATGGCCGTGATGGTCCGCGCCCCAGACGTTGATGACCTTATCGAAGCCGCGCTTTTCAAACTTGTTGCGGTGGTAGGCAATATCGGCGGCAAAGTAGGTATAAAAGCCGTTGGCCCGGCGGAGCACGTCGTCCTTCAGCTCCAGCTTTTCGATCTCCTCGGGCTTTTTCCCGGCAGCAAGAAGCCTTTCCGTGAGTATGCGGGAGGTATTGAGCCAAAGGGCGCCCTCCTTTTCATAGGTATAGCCCTTATCGCTGAGCTTCTGGACGGAGTCTGCTACGTAGCCGCTCTCGTGAAGCTCGGACTCGAAGAACCACTGGTCATACTCGATGCCGTAGCGGCGCAGGTCCGACTGCATTTTGGGAATGTTCCGGTCCAGGCCAAAGCGGGCCATCGCGGCGTGCCGCTCTTCCACGGGACGGTCCAGATACTCGTCGCCGTATTTCTCGAAGAATTTTTCGGCAAGCTCTTTTATATCATCCCCATGATATCCGTCCTCGGGGAACGCCACCGCGTCCTCACCCAGAATCCGCTGCCTGTATCTGGCATCGATGGATGTCGCGAATTTTTCTATCTGATTTCCGGCGTCGTTCACATAGAACTCCCGCCAGACCTGATAGCCCGCCCGGTCAAGGACGCTGGCAAGCGCATCGCCCAGCACGCCGCCTCTGGCGTTGCCCATGTGCATGGGGCCGGTGGGGTTTGCGGAGACAAATTCCACCATGAGCTTCTGCCCGCGGCCCTCGTCTACCCTGCCATAATCCGCACCCTCCGCGGCAACGGCGCGCAAAACGTCCTCATACCATTTATCGGACAGGCGGAAGTTGATAAAGCCAGGCCCGGCCACCTCCACGGAGGCGAACCAGCTTCCCCCCAGCTCCGCATTCTCTGCCAGCGCTTCGGCAATTTTCCGGGGCGCCATACGCAGGGCCTTGGCGCCGGCCATGGCATGATTGGCGGCATAATCGCCGTTTGAAGTGTCCTTGGGAATCTCAACGCTGCCTTTCAGCTCTGCCCCGGCGGGGAGCTGGCCTTTTTCCACCGCCCTCGCATAGGCTTCAGCCAGGATATCGCTTACCTTTTCCCGGGCGCTCTGTATCATGTTAGCCATTGCTCACTTCTCCCATCTGCTTTACTGTAATCTGAAATTTATTCCTTGTGACCACCGCGTGCTCCATGTCCACCACATAGTCAATCTCCACCCGGCCGCCGTTTTCGTCAAAGCAGTGCTCTATTCTCCTGGTATTTACGCCCATTGTGGCTGTGCCATAGGGCGTGTCATACAGGAAAGAATTTTTAAGCCCCTCCTTGAACACCATCCGGCTGGTTATGCTCCCGGCCCTGTCCAGCACCACCTGCTCCGGGAATATGGTCATGCTGGTGCGGGTGCCCTCCATTCCGGTCACGGCGCTCTCCATATAGCTCAGCCGGCCCACATTGTCCTCAAAGACATAGTGCCCGTCGGTGGTAAATTCCAGGCTGTCCTCGTCTCCCTGGCCGTAGCTGTGTATGCTGTTTATTGAAATTACAACGTCTTTCATCTCTCTCAACACTCCATTACCCCGGTCTCCTCGGCCGCCGCTTCAAGCTCCCGGCCCAGGAAAGTGGCCGCCAAACGGGAAAAATCCCCGGCGCTGCCGCTGGTATAATATTTCTCCCGGCCATGGCCGCCCGTCAGCCCGGAGGCCGCCAGATAATCCCGCAGTTTTTCCGCAGCGCAGGCGGAAGCGCTTATCAGCCGGACACGCGCTCCCATGTATGCGGAAATTGCCTCCCCGATAATGCCAAAGTGCGTGCAGCCCAGAAGCACCGCCGCGCAGCCCCTCTCTTTCAGAGGGCGCATATACCGCGCCACTGCTTCACACACCGCCTCATCCTCCGCGCCGCTGTGCCCGCTCTCTATAAGGGGCACAAAATCCGGGCAGGCGGCGGAGATTATCTCCCGGCCGGGGCAGCACTCCTCAAGGCTCCTTTGGAACGCGCCGCTTCTGATACTGGCGGCGGTAGCAATGACGCCCAGCGGCGCACTGCCGGGTACGCGGCTCATGGCCTCCACGCCGGGGCGGAGCACCCCGAACACCGGCAGCCGGTATCTCGCCAAAAGATCTGGGGCATTGCTGGAAACCGTGCCGCAGGCGGCAATGATGGCCTTGGCCCCGTGATTGGCCACAAAGTCCATATCCTGCACAGCCATGCGCCGGAGCTGCTCTACGGGCCTTGCGCCATAGGGCACTCGGCCGCTGTCGGCAAAATATACGATATCCTCCTCCGGAAGCAGTTCCCGCAGCGCTTTTACCGCCGTCAGCCCGCCGAGGCCGGAGTCAAAAATGCCTATTGGTCTGTTATCCATTGATATCTCCTAAAAGCCGATGCTGTGATTGCCGATACACCGACATCTTAATATACCGCAAATATGCTTTTATTACAAGCAAAATTTGTATTCTTTGAATAGTGGAATTGGGGCTTGCTCTTTGATATAATAAGTATATAATAGTTGTTTGATAATTGACCCCAAAGGAGGCGGCGAAATGAATATAGAACTGACGGACAAGGAATTCCGGCGGCTTTTGGACATGGTTTATATCGGCAACTGGATTCTCAACTCCACCCGTGGGGACGATCGCTTTGAGGATTATGACCTTTTGCAGGAAAAGCTTTTCGCCCTCTGTCCGGGCAGCGGCATGCGCGCGCTGGTGCAGAGCTGGCAGGGGCATATTTTCCCCTCCCGGGCCTATGAGGACGGAGGCATACACGAGGCCATAGCCGACTATGAGGACGCGGTTTTTTATAATATTCTGGCCGAGGAGCTGGCCCGGCGGGACCTGGGCCTGGAGGACACGGACCCGGAGGATTTTACGGAACTTACCGCCCGTATGGAGGAATACCTCTCGGAGTTTGACAAAAACGGCCTCGGCACCATTAACATTGATATTTAAGTCAGGACGGGAATTATGCACGACGAGCTTACAAAAGAGGATATCAAAAAAATGCGCCAGGAGCTTGACTACCGGCGGCTGGAGCTTATGCCCGGGCTCATCGAGGAGGTCAAGCGCACCCGAGCTTTCGGGGATCTGAGCGAAAATTTTGAGTATAAAGCCGCCAAGCAGGCCCAGAACAAGAACCGCAGCCGGATCAGATACCTGGAAGGTATGATAAAAACCGCCAAAATAATTGACGGCAGCGCGGCGGAGGATCGGGTGGGCCTGTTTGACAAGGTGGAGATTTACATGCCGGAGGATGACGAGACGGAGATCATCCAGGTAGTGACCACCGTCCGCTGCGATCCCAGAAAGGGCCTCATCAGTCGGGAGTCGCCCTTTGGCAAACAGGTTCTCGGCAAAAAGGTAGGGGACAGCTTCACGGTCCAGGTCAGCGAGACTTACAGCTATCAGGCCCAGATCCGCTCCATAACCAAAACCAAGGACGATGGTTCCGCCCCTCTTCTTCCGTTTTGAGCGCGCTGAACAGGCGGTTTTTACCCGGTCTGTTTTCTTTTGGCAGAAATGCAGAAAAGCCTTGACATTTCAGGGAAAAACGGTATAATTATATGGCCTGTCAGAATGGGCAGGCATCCTTGCTCCCACCGCGAGTGGGGGCCAATAGACCAAAAGGAGGTGCAACCATGGCAAAAGCAAGCGAAAAGTACGAGGTAATGTACATCATCAACCCCAACTTCACTGAAGAGCAGACCGCGGCGGTTGTTGAGAAGTTCAAGGCACTTGTTGAAGCAAATGGTACTCTTGATGAGATGGAGGAGATGGGCAAGCGCAAGCTCGCTTATGAAATCAACTACATTTCCGAGGGCTACTATGTGCTGATGAAGTTTACCAGCGGCCCCGAGCTCCCCGCCGAGCTGGACCGTATCCTCGGTATCACCGACGGCATTCTGCGTCGCCTGATTACCCTGCGTGCAGAGTAAGGAGAGGCAAAATGCTTAATCACATCACCCTTATGGGCCGTCTGACCCGTGACCCGGAGCTCAGATACACCCAGTCTCAGACGCCTGTGGCATCTTTCACCCTGGCTGTGGACCGCGATTTCGGCGGCCGCGACGGCGGTGAAAAGCAGACCGATTTTATCGACTGCGTTGCCTGGCGCCAGAGCGCCGAATTCGTCAGCAAGTATTTCCAGAAGGGCAGCATGGCAGTCGTCTCCGGGCGGCTCCAGATCCGCGACTGGACCGACCGGGAGGGCGGCAAGCGCCGCAGCGCCGAGGTCGTGGTTGACAATGTGTACTTCGGCGAGAGCCGCCGCCGTGACAGCGGCGATACCCGCAGCGACAGCCGCAGCGCCTATGGCTACGAAAACAGCAGCCGCGGCGCCAGCCCCGCACCCGCCGCGCCTTCCGCCTTTGCGGAGCTGGATGACGGCGACGGCGAGCTGCCGTTCTAAAAAATTTGATATAGGAGGATACCGCTTTGGCTTTCGATAGAAACAATCCCAAGAACCGCAAGCGCAAAAAGGTTTGCCAGTTCTGTGTGGACAAGGCTACCAGCATCGATTACAAGGACACCGCCAAGCTCCGCCGCTTCATGTCCGAGCGCAGCAAGATCCTGCCCCGCCGTACTACCGGCGTCTGCGCCATGCACCAGCGTGAGCTCACCGAGGCAATAAAGAGAGCCCGTCAGATTGCTCTCCTGCCCTATGTGACAGACTGATTTGAACGCAAAACTCCCGTACCAAAAGGTACGGGAGTTTTCTTTTTCCGAGGCGGGCCGTTGTTTATTCCTCGTGTTCCGCACAGTATATCCGGCAGACCGCCGCCGCTCCGCCATATTCCGCGTAAACCAGAACGCCGCCCTTGGTTGCCTTGAGCACTTTCACCATGCAGCTGCCGTCCTCCATGGGCGTCAGCTCCAGAACACCCTCATCCTCGCAGCGCCACCTGACCTGGGGGGGCATCCTGCTGGGGGTTCAGCTTCACACTGAGTTTAATCGGAGGGTCTTCCCGGAAAATCACAGGAGATGAGGCTCGCCGTCTATCCCATCCATCCCGGTACCCAAAGGCACAACCTGTCCGCTGGGCCCGACATGTACGATTTGAAGGCTCTCCGCCGCCGGGCTTTCCTATCCCTCTGCTGCATAGCGCTCCGGCAAACCCAGAAATTCCTCAAGGCAAAGGCCCTCGGCCTGCATATATTGAGCCGCGTCCCGGCCCACATAACGGAATTGGCAGTTTCTTGCCGAGCCGGTGTAGGCATATTTTTCGCCGGGGAAGCGGAGGACAAAGCCGTATTCCGGGCCGTTCTCCGTGAGCCAGCCGAGCATGGCATACCACGCTTCCAGCTCGGCCGCTTCGTATTCCTGCCCTTTTTTATCCGGGATATAGAGCAGCACCGAAAGGCCGGACTGCAAATCCATCTTCATTGGCGAACGGAGAAAGGCCCACAGTTGCTCCGGGCTGAGATGCGAGCGAGCCTCCTCCGCCTCATATTCGGCACGCGCCTCGCTATAAGATTCATAGGCCCGAAACAGCACCGGTTCATATCCTGCCGCCCGGCACGCAGCCAGCATGTCCTGCAGGGGCTGGACGATGCGGGAATCCACCTGCAGCCCCTCCACCTCCGCCAGCTCCGGCGGGGCATACTGGGCAGTGTCCGTTCCGTCCAGGGGGAGCACAAGGCTCCAGTTCCCCTCTTTGAGCTCCAGGACCTGTGTAAGGCGTTCATCTTCCCGTGCGTCGTCTTCGCCGGCGCGCGCCGCATCCCGCAGCTTTTCCAGCGCTTCAATCTCCTCTGGGCTTGCGGCGGGAATAATATTGGCCTGCTGTTCCTCTATCGGATCGGTTAAAAAGCAGACCGCAAGGACGGCACAGGAGGAGAGCGCGGCAATCATGATCCATAGGGCAGGCTTTTTATAGCTAAGAACATTTTTTATCCGGGGCTTTACGCTCTGTTCCCCGAAGGCCAGAGGGCAGGCGGAAATTCTTCTCCGGCTCATGCCGCAGTTCAAAAGCGCGGTGGAGTAGGCTTTTTTTATATCCGCGCCCCGGTCCCGGAGTACAGCCTCATCGCAGGCATACTCTATATCCCGGCATAACAGGGCGTAGGCCAGCCACAGGAGGGGGCTGAACCAGTAGACAGACAGCAGCAGGTAGCCCAGAGGCTTAATCCAGTGATCCCTGCGGCGGATATGGGCCCGCTCATGGGCAAGCACCATAGCCATATCCCCCTCGGGAAGCCCGAAGGGCAGATACACGCAGGGGCGAAACAGGCCCAGCACAAAGGGAGCGCCTATGCCCGCGCAGAGTTTCACGCCCTTTTCCAGCAGCACCCCCTCCGCCACACGGCGGCGCAGGCGGGCATAGCTCAGGGCAGCGTAGAGAAGCATGGCGCAAAGCCCCGCCAGCCACAGAAGGGAGCCCGCATATGCCCAGAGCTGCAGCGGGTTCGCACTGGCCACCGGGCTCGCGGCAAAGCTCTCGGAGATGACGGGGTTCAAGGATCTGTCCACAGACCCGATGCCGCTGTCGATGATCGGACGGGCGGCATAGAGCATATCCGGGCTTATTGTCTCCCGGCTCGGGATAAGGCTCAGGGCGCTCTTGAGAGAGAACGGCAGCATAAGCCGCAGGCCCACCAGCCCCCACAGAGCGCAGCGGATATATCCGGGTGCCTTTTTCAGAAGCGGGCGCAGCAACAGCAGGGCAAGGACAAAATAGCCCGCGGTAATGCTGACATTCAAAAGCACCAGAAAAAATTTTTCCATGCTCAGTCCTCCCCGTACTGCTCTATCATCCGGCGAAGCTGCTCTATCTCCTTTTCATCAAGCTTGCTGTGCCTTGCAAAAGCCGCCACAAAGGCCGGCAGGGAGCCTTCAAAGGTCCTCTCCACAAGCTGGTCGATCTCTGCGGCCTGGGCCTCCTCCTTGGAGATAAGCGATGTGACCACCGCCCCTTCGTTTTTAAGCACGCCCCGCTCCGCCAGACGTTTTATGACGGTATAGGTCGTGGCCTTGCTCCAGCCCAGCCTCTCCCCGCAGAGCTTTGCCAGAGCCGTACTCCTGATCGGCTCATTTTCCCAGAGTATCAGGCAAAAACGATATTCGCTTTCAAAAATTCTGGGCACTGACATTGTGCACCTCCTGAAAATAAAACTGGTCGAACGCGTTAGACTTTATTTTAGTCTAACGCGTTCGACCAGTTTTGTCAAGGCTTTTTTCCCGCCTCCCGCAGAGATACCTCCCCAAAGCGGATATCCTCCCGGGCGCCGCCGGGATATTCCACTTTCAGGGAGAAGTCGGCGTTTATGCCCAGCGCTCTCCCCCGCCGCCGGCAGCCGTTTTGAATAATATCCAGCTCCCTGCCCAGGGTGGAGCAGTGGGCCCGGTACTCCTCCAGGAAGAAGCCGCGGTTCCCGCGCCAGAGGGCATACATGCCGTCAAGCTCCCCGATAAGCCGCGCCGCCAGCGCCGCCCTGTCCGTCTCCCGGCCGGTGCTCCCAATTATGGAGGCGGCCCCCAGCTCCGCCGGCAGGCCAACCGTGTTTACATTGATGCCGATACCCAGCACCAGACGGGGCAGCCCCTTTTCGTCGAAGCTCTGCTCCGTCAATATGCCGCAGAGCTTTCCTCCGTCCAGCAGAAGGTCGTTGGGCCATTTTATAAGCGGCTCCGCTTCCGTACAGGCTTTTACGGCCCGCCGGACCGCCACGGCGGCCAGAGGGGTTATGGACAGGCTCTCCTCCGGGGTGCAGCCCGGCAGAAGCAGCATGGACAGATACAGGCCCCCGGCAGGGGACGCAAAGCGCCGACCCAGGCGGCCCCGGCCCCCAGTCTGCCGCCCGGCTATGAGTACCGTTCCTTCCGCTGCTCCCTGCCGGGCCATTTCCTTGAGCGAGCGGTTGGTAGATTCAAGGCAGCTTTCGTATATTATGGGCGCCTTTCTGCCCGGAAGCAGAAATTCCATGCCCTCAGCCCTCCAGCAGAGCGCAGAGCTCCGCCGCCGCCCGCTTCCCGCCGGCGACAATGCCGGTCTTTTCACCTTTCAGCGTCAGTTCCCGTCCCTGGAGATCGAGGCACATGCCTCCCGCCTCCCGGACGATAAGCCCGCCTGCGGCCCAGTCCCACAGGGAGACGGACAGCTCGAAATATGCCCCGGCCCGGCCCGCCGCCACGCTGCACAGATCCAGCTCCGCGGAACCCTGGCGGCGCAGGTCAAGGCTGGCGGAAAAGGCCCGCTTCATATACTCGAAGCTCCGCTCCGTCAGCTCCGGAGAATAGGGCGAGGTGCCGCAGCAGACCACGCAGTCCTCCAGCGCGCTTTCTGCAGCACGGAGGGGCCGCCCGTTCAGGAAAGCGCCGCCGCCCTTTACCGCGCTGAACATTTCATCCGCGTAGGGATTATATACCGCAGCCGCCAAAAGCGTTCCCCGGCTGGCGTAGGCTGCGGAAATGCAGCTGTGATTGAAGCCATGGACAAAGTTCATGGTGCCGTCGATCGGGTCGATGATAAAAAGATGCCCGGCGTCCAGCTCGTCCCGCCGGTCGTTCTCCTCGCAGAAAAAACTGGCGCCGGGCAGAGCTTCCTCCAGCCGCCGCATCAGCAGGGTCTGCACCTGCCTGTCATATTCCGTCACCACATCCCGGTGGCCGGTCTTGTTCTCGGCCAGGACGCCCCGGGCGTGGAGCAGCAGCGCCGCCGCCTCCCGCTGGGCGGCCGTTATTCTTTCAAGGATATACCGTGGATCAATAATTTCTGCCATATTTATCAGCTCCTTAACAAGAGCATTATAGCACCGGCCGCCGCGCCTGTCGATAAGGAAACGCCCGCCATGCAGATCCTCATGGCGGGCGTTTAATGAAGAAAGAAAGAGAAAGAAATTTAGGCGATTATGGGCAGATGCCGGGAAAGAATCGCATCCAGCTCAGGGCTTTCCGGCAGGGCGTAGAAAGCAAAGTTTTCACAAAGCTCATCTTCCCCGTCTCCGCTGCCCTGGGCCTGCAGAGAGGCGGCACGCCACTTGTCGGGCTTTGCCTTCAGCGCACGCTCTCCGCAGAGGAGGCTTGTGTGCCCGTCGGCGTCCCGGCGGAGGGAAGCGCTCTTTATCCGGCCGAAGTCCATATCCCTGACACCCTCACGCACAAGGATAAGGCGCTTATCCGTCACTGCGTAGAGCACATTTTTCCTGAGCTTGGAAGCGTCGGAAAAAAAGCTCATTGGGCCAAGCACGCCGCAGGCAACGACCACAATAATAACCACCGGCTTGATGTCCGCTCCGTTTTTCAGGGCCATGATTATATACAGCGCCAGAACCGCGGCGCAAATAGCCACAGACCAGACAATCTTCCTGTAAAAGCTGCTCTTATGGGTTTTATCCAGCGTCTCAAAGCGCTCAGGTCTTCCGCTCCAAAGGAGCTTTTCGTCGCTTCTCAGGGCTTCCTTCAGCATTTCTTCCATTTCTTTACCTCCAAAAACTGCGGTTTTGTTCTGTGGCTATATCATACCAGCTCCTGGGGTAAATTGTGGGTTAAGAACTTTGCGGGCGCTGTTAAAGAACCGTTCAGTCCCCCTCTATCATGCGGTAGCCCACGCCTACCTCGGTAAATATGTACTTTGGCTCCGCAGGATTTTGCTCTATCTTGCGGCGGATGTTGGCCATGTTGACCCGGAGTATCTGATTGCTGCCTTTGCTCTGAGGGCCCCAGAGTTCCTTCATGATAAAGTCATAGGTCAGCACCTTGCCGGCGCATTTTCCAAGCAGCGCCACAATTTTATACTCATTCTGAGTAAGCTTGGCGTTATTCCCGCCGATGAGCACCTGGTGCTTGTCATAATCTATGGTCAGGTCCCCGGCGGTAAATTTTCCTGTGTTGGCAAGAGCCTCGTTGGAGACGCCGAGCCTCGTGTGCCGGATCGCCACACGGACCCTGGCCAGAAGCTCTGCCGCGCCGAAGGGCTTGGTAATATAATCGTCGGCCCCCCGGTCCAGTGCAGCCACTTTGTCCCGCTCGTAGCTTCTGGCGGAGACTACGATAATGGGAAGCTGCGTCCACTGGCGCACAGTCTCTATGATCTTCATTCCGTCCATATCCGGCAGGCCCAGATCCAGCACCACAAGGTCCGGACAATGGGAGCTGATCATGGAAAAAGCCTCGTTCCCGGAGTGGGCGATCACAACATCATAGCCGTTTGACACCAGAATGGCCCGGATAAAGCCGGAAATGCTTTTTTCATCCTCTACGACCAAAATTTTATCCCTGATATTCATTTTCTTCTCCTTCCAGCGGAAGCGTGAATATAAATCTTGCCCCGGAACCGGGGATGTTCTCCGCATAAATTTTGCCGCCATGGGCTTCCACTATGGTCCGGCATACCGTCAAACCGATGCCCATGCCCCGCGTATTGTCCGAACTTCTGTCCTCCCTTAGCTGTATGGAGCCGTCAAACAAATGCTCCAGAAGCTCCTTCCTTACGCCCGTGCCGTTATCGGAGACGGTGATTCTGGCAACGTCCTCCTTTGCCGTTACCTCCAGGGAAATGAGCTTTGCCCCGCCGTGGGAAACGGCGTTGTCCATCAGATTCAGCAGTACCTGCTCTATGAGCATGGCGTCCATGGGCACGAAAAGCAGCGTATCCGGCACCGAGACTGTCACACTCACGGAGGGGCTGCGCTTTTTGAAGTTCACGACCGCCTCGCTGAGCACCTCCTCCAGCATTTCCTCACGCTTTTGAATGCCGTTGACCTGGCCGCCGCTGATGCGGGTGATGGAGAGCAGGTTTTCCACCATCCTGTACAGCCAGTCCGCATCCTCCCTCGCATCCTGCAGCAGTTCCCGGCGCTGTTGGGCCGACAGCGTCTCCTCCCCGTCCAGCACGGCGGAAATGGCGCCGCTTATTGTGGTGAGGGGCGTTCTCAGATCATGGGACACGGCTCTGAGCAGATTTGCCCGGACCTTTTCCCGCTCGGACTCCATCCGAAGCCGCTCCTGTTCCCGCACCCGGGACGTCAGCGTGGACACGGCGCAGCCCACGGCCAGCATTGTCATAAAGGTCAGGGGATAGCCGTAAATAGAGAAGTCCATTTTTGCGTAAGGGTAGGTAAAGGCGTAGTTTACGGTGACAACGCTTGTCAGGGCCGCAAGGATGCCGTAAAAATATCCGTCGGTCATCAGCGCCACCACCAGCACCGCCAGAACAAAAATCAGCGGCACATGCACATCCGTTGTGCTGATACGCCTCAGAAGCACGCATACGGTGGAAGCCACTGCCATAGCCATGAAATAAACCAACCAGCCCCGGGCGGAAAGGGGCATATACGCTTTGAGTTTCCTGCCGAATTTTTTATTCTCCATGCGCATTCTCCCAACCTGTGTGTTAAGATCATTATACCATGCCGGGCGTTAATTTCCTGCCAAGAAATTAACGCCCGGCAAATTATTTTAAACAAAAACGAGCCCCGCTCCGGCCTGAAACAGTACCGGGGCGGGGCTACGCGTCAGCCGGAAAAATGCCGGCAGAGATGGCGCAGGCAGCAGTTCTCGCAGAGGGGTTTTCTCGCATCGCATACGGCGCGGCCGTGGAGAACGATACAGTGGCAGAAATCTGAGGAATGTTCCGGGGGCAGGACCCTGCGCAGCGCCTTTTCGATCTTCACCGGGTCCTTCAGATTGTCCACAATGCCAAGACGGTTTGTGATGCGGATACAGTGGGTATCCACAACGGTGGAGCCGGGGATTTTAAACACATCGCCCAGGATCAGATTCGCGGTCTTTCGGCCCACGCCGGGCAGCGCCGTCAGCTCCTCCATGGTCCGGGGCAGCTCTCCCCCGTGCCTTTCCAGCAGCGCATTGGCGCAAGCCACGATATCCCTGGCCTTGGCCCGGTAGAAACCACAGGAGTGCACATATTTCTCCACCTCCCCCACATCGGCGGCGGCAAAGGACTCCAGCGTGGGGAAGCGCTCGAAAAGCGCCGGGGTGATCTTATTGACCCGCTCATCCGTGCACTGGGCGGCAAGACGCACGGAGAAAAGCAGCTCATAGTCCTTTCTCCAGTCCAGCGTGCAGTCCGCCTGGGGATACTCCTCAAGCAGCAGGCGCACGATCTCATTTATCTGTTCCTGACTGCGCATAGCTTTTACCTCGCAAATTATTGAATCGGCAATCCCAGTATAAAATGGACCTGCCCTTTCGTCAATCAAAATGATAAAGTCGTTTTATTCCGTCCCGCACAAAGGCAATGTTGCTCTCGTCGAACACAGTGTCCCGCGGGGTATGTATCCGGTCGAGATAAAGGCCGAAAAGAGGGCTCCTTTTAAGCGCCGCAATGGCCACGGCGCAGGGAAACCCCATTTGATCCGAGGGGTACATGGTTGTGGAGGCACGCTCCAGATGCACGGCCTTTCCCATTCCGGCCTTAAAGGCGGCAGAGAGGGCGGCGCCGTGCTTTCTCCGGGCAGCCCGGTTCTGGACGATTAAAATATGTTCCCCGTCAGAGACGCAGTCCAGATTAATAAGCAGCTTATCCTTCAGGCACTTTTTATGCTTCTTACGGAAAAAAGCGGAGCCGAAAAGACCGCTCTCCTCATGGTCGAAAAACACAAAGGCCGTCCGGGCCAGTTCCTCCCCGGAAAGAGCCTCCATCAGCTCACAGAGCGCCACCACGCCGGAGGTGTTGTCGTTTGCTGTGTGGGGATTTGCCCTGCCGCCGATAAAAACGAAATAAAAGAACAGGAAAAACAGGCTCAGGGATAAAAGCTCATGAGTCCAGAAGCCCAGGTCAAAACGACCCAGAAGCAGGTTCAGCCCAAAAATCAGGGCAAAAAAGGGAATACTGACAAGCAGGCTGTAAAGGATGCTTATAAGAAAATTTTTCGGCGTGATAAAATTGGGGAAAGGCAGAACGGCGCAGGTGTCGTAGTGGGCGGAAAGAATATACTCCGCCTTCTCCACATCTCCCTGGACAAGGTTGCGGCAGCGGGGAAATCCCCCCTCCTCTACTTTCAGTTCCGGCAGCTTTGACTGCATGAATTCTATAAATCGGGTCTTCTGTGCTTTCGTCTTTCTCACCTGATACTTTTTAAGGATCTCTTCCGACAGGCTGGTCATATGTCTCTCTCCTTTTGGAACGATTAAAAAACGGGGCGCCGTGTTTTCGGCTCCCCGTTTCAAGCGCTTCCTTGCTTATCTGGAAAGATTGATACTGCCGCCGCATTCAATGACAGGCAGCTCCACATCGCCGTAGGTTCCGCCGAAGTGCCACTCAACGGCAAGGGTCAGGGAATTGGACTCGCCCTGAGCCAGGTCCACGGTAAAGGTCTTTTCGGCAAGGACGGTGTTTATGGCCTCCGCGCCGTCATAATCCACAGCGGGGGCGTCCAGAGAGGTGTACTGCCCGGCCAGATTAACGTTCACGGAATTGGGCACGGCCTGAAGATGGATGCTGTAAGAATCCAGGCTGATTTTTACCTTGACCTCTATCTGGCTGCTGCTGATGGTCCGGGCGCTCCAATCGGCACGGATGTTCAGCTTGGCGCCGGTGTCCGATTTAAAGCTGCCGGAGCCCAAGTCCTGCTCGGTATAAACGGGTGCCGGCGTGGGCGTTGGGGCGGGCGTAGGTGTGGGG
>ERZ1026966.229-NODE-229-length-29454-cov-6.928467_pt1 | contig 29454 bp, 26 predicted proteins | sample MGYA00519296_ERZ1026966 | MGnify/ENA primary metagenome ERZ1026966 (study PRJEB26926, sample SAMN06164478) | human gut metagenome | biome: ENVO:00009003; feature: ENVO:2100002; material: ENVO:00002003 | host: Homo sapiens | place: USA | collected 2012 ... | reverse complement strand
CCTCTCTATTCGTCGGCAGCGTCAGATGTGTATAAGAGACAGCAGTAATACGGCGCTGCTTCTACGTTATACGCATTAAATTCGCTGACCGGGCTCACCACGTAGACCACCGGCTCCGGCGTTGCAGTCGGTTCCGTGCTCGGTTCCGGCGTGGCCGTGGGCTTTGGTGTTGCTGCGGCTTTGGTCTCCAATGTTTCTATACGTGTCTGTGCCTCCTGCAGGTCGCCGGTCATCGTGTTGATGCGCACGATCTGCGAGATCAGCACCGCGATCACAAGCGCGATAGCCGTAACGATTCCAATAAAAGCCTGTTTGATTGTCATATTAAAACGTCCTTTCAAGGTACTTGCTGAGTAAATCCGTCCCGATATACGGATACGGATCAACTCTGTTGTTTTCTAAATACAATTCAAAATGTAAGTGGTTGCCGGATGAATTGCCGGTGCTGCCCACGTAGCCTATCACGTCGCCCTGATGCACATACTGCCCATAAGATACCGCCACACTGGATAGATGCGCATACAGCGTGTCTACGCCCTCTGCATGGTTGATTTTGACGTAATAGCCCCATGAGTAGCCCCATGAATCCGACGCATTTGCAACGGTCACTTTGCCGTCTGCAGCCGCGTATACCGGCGTGCCCTCCGGCATACCGATGTCCATGCCTTTGTGCGGCGAACCGCTGTACATACCGCCGAAATGCTGCGTGATATTCTGTTTCCAACCCGGTTCAAGCGGTGCGCATAGGCCGCGTGAATTCAGACTTCCCGGATACGTTCCCGAAATCGTACCGAACGTATAGCAGCGCAAAAATTGCTCGATATAATTCGGGTTCCCGTAGGTGCTGCCGCCGCCCATTTTTTCCGAATAAGCTCTCGCGCACTCGACTGACCATACCCCGCCGTAATATGTATCGCAGAAATCGATAAAGCCGTCGCCCATGTTGTATGCCTGCAAAGCCTTGAACAAATTATTTTTGTCTGCCGGTGATTTGCACCCGGTCTTTTTCACCTTGAGGCTAAAGCAATATACACCGATCTCAATGCTGTACTCAGGGTCAGTTATGCCGTTTGGCTGTTTTACCGCCAATCCGGATTCAGAACACGCAAATGGATCTCCCGGGTCATCCAAAATGCCGGTCTCCGCCATACACAATGCCAACAAAACCTCAACATATTCGGGAATACCGTCTTTCTGTGCCCAATATGTAATGGATGAACGGTAAGATTCCACGCGGTCATTGAGATTTATCGCACGTCCGGCACTGCTCGCTAAGCTGCCAAAGCTGTTTGAAAAGATCAATAATAGCACAACAACGCCGATCCAAATTGCCATGAGAACTTTAGGCAACCCCTTGGCGTCCGTCGCAGGTACATCTTTCGTTTTATTTGCTACGCGCTGCTGCGCCGCACGTGCCATATCGTGCGCATGTACAGCCGTAGCCGTCTGCGCACTTTCCTGTATTTTTTGCACCGTGCCAACCGTTACCTTTTTAGCCGTTTCGGCCGCAGCCTGTACGGCCACGCTGGTTCCCGCCGTCGCTGCACCGGCACTTACGGTTGCCGTAGCTTTTACAGTCTCCACAGTGGCCGTCTTAGCTACCTGCTGTGCAACTTGCGCACCGGCGCGTACCGTATGTGACACTGCTTCGGAGGTGCTTCTATACGCAGTCTTAGACGCAGCTTTATGCGATGCCTGCACCGTATTTCCTGCACGCGATGTCTGCCGCCACGGAGAGTTCTTCGCCAACGGTTGCACGCCTCGTTCAACGGGTTTATTTTTACTCTTTCGCACAGCGCGCTTGATCTCACTCGTCACAGCATCTCTGACCGCCCCTGCCGTCGATTTTGCACGGCCGACAACCTGATCTGCCGCAACCGTTTCCGGCGCTTTGTCCCCATCTTGCTCCGGCGTATCAACGCTCATCGGTGCAATGACGATTTTTTGCATCTCGGAGAGCTGCTCTAACATTTCCCGTAAACCGTCACTACGCCCGTGCGCCTTGATCGTGCCTTTCTTTACCGTGTTCTCATACGTCGTAATGTTCATTTACTTCTTGCCCCCATCCGTCAGACGGCTTTGTGGACATCAGCTGATACAAGGGATTATCGGTCGGGAAATCGTTTTCAAATGGCACAATCGTGCTGCCGACCTTGATGAGCCCTGTGCCGTACTGCTCCTTGGCAAGCGCCTGCTTCTGCGCCTCAGACAAGCTAAACATTTCCGCAAGCACGTCTCTGTCCGGTGCAGACTGATACAGCATCGTGATGATGTAGCTGTTTTCGAGCAGCTTGCGTGCCTCCGGGCTATTGAGTATTTCTGTCGTGTTCTGCGTCGCGCCGATGATATAACCGCCACGCTTGCGGATGCGCTGCCAAAGCGATGCAAAATACTGCGCCGCATACGGGTTGCGAAAAATCGTCATGATCTCATCGATATAAATGTACGTGTGCCTCTTTTTCCGCCAGTTATCCATTAAGCGGCTGTAAATTGATTCAAGAACGATGAGCATACCGACTGCATTCATCCCTTCGCCAAGCTTTGAAAGGTCATAGTCGATGATATGCGCTTGTGTATCGACGTTCGTGGGTTGTGCAAACATATCGTAAGAGCCCGAGGTATAAATTTCCATACGCAGCGCCAGTTCCTGCGCTTCCGGCGCATCCTGCTCTTTCAGCATACGGTACAGATCACCAAGCAGCGGCGACGACTTTGTATAACCGGACGCCACGACCGGCGCATACAGCTTTCGCACACAACGATCCAAAAGGCTTTTCATTTTGCCGTCAAGCACGTTGCCATCTTCCATAAGCAAGATACGGCAAAAAGACATGACAAATTCAAGCTTTTCTTTCAACGGTTCGCTGCTGCGGTCATCGGGGTCGGCACTGATCTCAAGCGGATTGATCCTGTGCTGTGTAGACGGAGATAAGGAGATCACCGTTCCGCCAAGCCTTTGTGTCGCCACAACATACTCACACTCCGGGTCAACGAAAAATATGTCTGCCTCCCCTTTCAGTGCGACCTGCAAAGCGTCCTCCTTGATGTGGAACGACTTACCGCCGCCGGTCGTCGCCAACACAAGGCTGTTGCCGCTCATCAGCATATCGCGGTTTATGGTAATGAGACGTTTCGTCTTTGCGTTAATACCGAACCACGAGCCGCCCGGATAATAGATTTCCTGCGCTGCAAACGGGCAAATACCGGCAAGCGCCTGCGTTGTTAGCAATCGATCCGCCTGAATAAACGGACGCCCAAAAGGCAATGCCGTATTCAGTCCCTCGTACTGCTGTGCAAGGAGCGGAAGAAACTGGCAGGAAATGGATTTTCCTTTGCTCATGATGCTTTCAGCATCGTTTTCCAGTTCTTCCCGCGTATCGGCAAAATGTGCTACGGTGACGGTAACAAGGTATAAGTTTTGGTCGCGCTCCTGTATAGCCTCCATGACTTCCTGTACTCCCGCCGCACGCTGCATCAGCTTATACGGCACGCTGCCGCTGTAATTGCCGTTGCGCTGTTGGTGCAGCGTATAGTTTACTATTTTCGTATCGATTGCCATACTGCGGCTTTCCGCCTCCGCCATCGCTTCGGCGCTCGGTATCGGCAGAAAATCGATTGTAAAGATCATCGGCTTGCCAATAGAGGCAATATCCGAAACAATGCGGTCGTTGAGATATATCGGATAGGCATTCAGGAACAGCGTTTTGCAGTATCGGCCGCCGATCTTCAAATGCGTACAGGAATTGAGAGCTTCCGCACTGAGCGGTGCAATGCTGTCTTTCCAGTTCATGCCGAGCTTTTTTTCTGCGTGAGCATCATATCGGAAAGTTTCCTCTAAACCCGGCCGGTAAATATCGTGCAGCAAACGCAGACGTTCAGACAAAGGCACAGCACGCAGCTCCACACCGAGCGCCTGAAAACTACTGATTAAATTTCCCTCCACGCGAGCAAAAAACGCTGCGGCATCTTCATCATTTCTTCGTCCTGCTGTTATCGTCAGATACGCCTGCTTCGTCATGCCGAGCGTACCGCGCACCTGTTCCCGCAGTACGGTATTCATATTCTCCCGATAATCATCCAACTCATCTTCCGGGTTCATCGGGATCAACACATCGCGCTCAAACTGCTCCTGCCGTATCGGTCGAAAGAAAATACTGATCTTCGCGTAAATGCCTTTATCGATAGAATTGAGCAGTGCTGAATAATCCACAAGCCGACGCATCTTTTCTTCATCGCGCAGCTCCGTGTAGTTGATGTCCGTAAACGCAAACATTTTGGAATATTCTCCGCTGTCAAGTACGAATGTACCATCATTCAGAATGTGCTTGACCGGGATCATCTCCTGCGTGCTGCGCGGAATTTTCATGCTTCCCTGTTGATACTGCTCCGCGCCCCTCAAGGTCTTTTTCCAAAGCATCTTTGCCTTTCTCCCTTCTGTTCTTCATTTCATTCAGCTCGACCGCACGTGCGGCTGTGCAAAGCTGTTCAATCTCATTTGCGTGTATATTGCTGCCCTTAAAAACAAGCCTGCGAGGCATCAAGAGCGCATGCAGCCAGCATAACGCCACACGTTCGGCGGACATTTTATGCCACTTAAAAAAGCCTATCAAGGCCAACGGCGCACTTGCGCATAACGTAAGGAACGATGCCATATCGGTACTGCCGAAACGCGTATATACATTCCAAAAAGTGATAAAGCCCGCACATAGCGCTGCAGCACTCCAAATAGTCTGACGCACAGATAAACCGGATAGGAACTCATCTTTAATATCTCGTATTTCTTGGTTTACTTTGATTTGCATAACTCTTTTCGCTCCTTCCTTACACAAATCCCAACAGCTTATGCGTCATGTTGTCGGCACCTTTTATAATAGCGCTGAGAGACGACAAGTACAGAAGCAGCATGACCGGTTTCGCCATCGTACCCAGAAAGCCCAACATCCCGCCTACCTGTGTCATCACAGCATCATCCGCTATCGCGCAAAACAGCTGTATGGCGATTACCATCGTAACGGCTTCCATGCAAACTCCGAACACGTTTTTTATATAGTTGCGGCCATACATGGCGGTTACATTTCCACCGGCAAAAAACGCCAACGGAACCGGCGCTATCGACATATAGACATAGACTTTGAGAAACCGCCCGAACACCGTCAGCAGTAAAACCAGACCGCTGATAATGACCGCAATATATAAAATACCGGTCAGGATGTTAATGGACAGCAGCTCGCCTATCGCACCGGCAATACCGCCCGGTGAGCTTTCGTCTATATTGGGAAGAAGTCCGGCTTGTCCGCCCATCGCCTCAATCAGGCGGCTTGTTAAGCTGCGGACAACGGAGAACATCGGCATGAGGATTATATCCGTACCGCGTACCACCAGAGCATTGACGATCACGAGCCGCGCCAAGGTTTTGAATATTGCAATCGGCGTTTTTTGCTCGATCAGCGACACGGCAGATTGTATGTACCCTACGCAAAATGCAACAAGCATCAGTGATGATGCAAACCCTTTCAATATCGTATTCAGAATTGAAATATACTCGTATGCGTGCGGGCTAAAATCCGAGAGATCTTCCGTCAGCACCGAGTACATCAATCCGAATATCTGTGTTAAAAATTGCAGCACAAGTTCATACAAAGCAGTTCACTCCCTTTTATGCTGTTGTCATACCGAGGAACGTCAGAATCTGCTGTGCGAAGCAAAGGGTAAATCCACCGATAATACACGTAACACCTATAATGCGCTTCGTAGAATCGTGGCTAAATCCTGCCATGACGATTTGCACAAGACCAAATAAGCCTACAAATATACCTACTACTTTCAGCAGCCCGAAAAACATCGTCAACAAATTGCTAATTGGTGTGTCGATCTCTGCCACACCGGTGCTTGCAAAGCAGGGGATAGCAAGCAGCACTGCGCTTGCCACCGCAAAGTATGCGTACCGTGCGTATTTTCCCACTCGGTTCAAATTAAACTTTCTCATGTGAATCGCTCCTTTAATTTAGTTCGACATTTTGAAGGTCAAAGGTAAACACACCATCCACCTCGTCTTCATCAACGTCTGTTTCGTTGATCTGTATTGTGTTCGTTTCCGGCAAAAGCTCTGACGAAACATAAGAATACTGCGGCGCACCGCCGTCGGCCGAAAGCTTAATTCTCGGATGCCGGTTCAGGTCGTATCTTTCGTCGATTATCGGCCGCTCATCGGCTAAGATCATAATTACGCTGCCAATTTTGCCTTTCAGTAGCTTGTTTTTTAGACGTACCTCTGTTACATCCATCAAAGCGCGGCCACTGTTTTGCTCATTGGTGCTGTTGCTGCCACTCGTCCAACTATGCGTTGTACCGTAGCTACGGTTATCGATCGTTTCCTGTCCCATCGCTTTGGAAATCCATTCGTGTGTGCTCTGCTCGTTGCCGCCGAGATATAGTATCTCATCGCACATGCCGGACACGGACTCCCAGTCGTCCGGGAACATACGCTTGATCTGCGATATATTTTGCAGAATAATCGATAATGTGATGTTGCGCGAACGCATCGTCGCAACCCAGTTTTGGAAGCTGTCCGGCAACGTAATATTTCGCGCTTCCTCGAGCACAAAATGCACCGGCACGGGTAAGCTGCCGGTGCTGCGTGCATCTGCCTGTGCCATCATAAGCTGAAAAAGCTGTGTGATGAGCGCCGATGCCAGAAAATGGAAACTGTTGTCGTCCGGCATACGGATAAACAGCGCCGTTTTTTCTTCGCCAATCTTTTCGAGTTCCAATTCATCACCGGTCGTTAGGTTTACCACGTCTTCAAGCAAAAACTTTTCCAAGCGGCTGAGAAGCGATTCCTGAATACTCATGATCGTCTCCCCTGCACCCTTACGGTAAGCATCAAAGTAGCGCACCGCTATATGCCTCGGGCTTCTGGCACGCAGTTCCTCAATGAGCACCTGTGTCGCAGAGATACCGGCTTCATCGCCTTCTTCGACGGTCTCGGCAAGGATCAGCTCCATAACTGTTCCGAAATTCATTTCCGTCTCCGGGCATTCATACCACACGTAATACATGAGCGCCGAAAGCATCATTTTCGCCGTCTTGTCCCAAAAGGCATCACCACCATGCTTCGTTTTATCCTCGGTATTTGCAAATAGGTTTGTGATAAAGCCTTGTATGTCACTCTCTCGTTTGAAATAAATGAATGGGTTATACCGAAAACTACTAAGCATGTCAATTAGGTCAAAGACACGGATTTTGTAGCCCTCTGCCTTAAATACATTGCCAATATCGCGCAGCAGCTCTCCTTTCGGATCCATGATGATATAAGATGAGTTACATTGCAGTAAATTAGGCTTTACATACGCTCGCGTTTTGCGTGAGCCGGAGCCACCGATAACAAGCGTAAATAGGTTTTTATCCAGCTTGCGCTGATCCGTTGTGATGCTCAAATGTCTGGATAAGATGCGGTTTTCATCCGGGTGTTCTTTGTCGTGGAGCCGATGGTTCAGCAGGTACACATTTTCCCATTTCGCTGAGCCGTGTTCTTCGCCGTGGCGAAAATTCTTCTGTGAGCTAAATATGTATAAAAGCACTAACGCATAACCGCCCAGAAATATGCCCACGGCTTTTCCGGTATCGGCACAGAATTCCAACCGAAACGGATGTGCAGTGATCTCATTCATGTTCAGCAAAATCCCGGGCAAGCCGCCCTCTGCATACGGCGCGATCAGCACCGCAAGCCAAAGCACAAATACCGCCCCGATGCCTGCCATGATCCAAGCCGTTAATGTATTTTTTCCTCTCATCTTTTGAACTCGCTCACAATTATTTTATAACCGTTTTCCTTTATTTTTTCCTCATAATGCCGCAACTCGCCTTTGGGGTCTGTAACGATATAAGGTACGCTGCATTCCGGTGAACTCGGTTCCACACACAAGCAACCTCTTGCCGCTAATTCTTTTTCATTTTTCATCATATTGTCCTCCATTTCTTTGACCGAAGTCGATTTTCGATCACCATAATTTCTTGTGCTGCGATGCTCTGCGCTGTGGATAACGCTCGCAGCAGATTTTCAATTTTATCTGTGCCGAGCGCCGTCGGGACGCGCACACACACTTCCTGCGGCAAAACGCCAAAATGTACGCATACAATATACGCTGCACATTTTGCAATGATCTCATTTGCCGGTGTATCCGGCAGCGCTGTTTTCTCATTCTCCTGAAAAACCAGCGCAAAATCTTTTTCGGCCAATGCTTCAAGCGCGGCGTAGCAAAGCATAGCTCTTTCCATCTGCCCCGACTGCACAAGGTACGCACGGGCTTCACGGTCATAGTGGATGCCCGTCACACCTTGTTGTTCGACGATTTTCAGCTCGTCGATCTGATTTAGAGTGATCCTGCAAATGGCAAGCGTGTTATAGATCGTACCTTTCAGCGTCAGTTTTTCTCCGGCATCTGTCTGCGTAATGTCATACCATTTGCTCGGTACTATGGTTTTTCGCTGCGTGTCTGCTCCTGCATCCAACCATATCGGTTTTGCCTCTGCACCCGGCAGAAGCTGCACGCCTAAGCCGCGCCATGATGCAGCCGTTGCAATACGTGTTGCCTTCTCATTCTGCAATGCGATCAGCATTGAGTTTTTAACGCCAAACCGCATACGTCCCATAACCTGCAACACTTTCTCCAAAAAGCGCTCGTTGACGAACATCTCATCCCGCGCCCTTACCCAACGTGTATTCAGCGCTTTCCATGATTGCTTTTTTCTGCCGCCGGAACCCTTCTTCATTTTGAAAGTACGGCGCGCTCGCAGAACCGTATCCACAGAACCGGCAACATTGCCGTTTTTTCCGTCTTTTTTTTCGTCGTCCTTGAGGAATGTCGGTTCATCATCAGCCGACCAAGCTAAAGGCTTTATATCTTCTTTTGATATTGCCATACACACCATCCTACCTTCTCAGCTTTTGCGGCTTCACCTTCGGCGTCTTCTGAATGACCTTATCGGTATTTGAAGTACGTCCACCTGCCTGCATCTGGCGCACAGCTTCCGCAATTCTCGCTTCTTTTTGCGTGTTGACGTTTTTTGCAGCCTCCAGCTTTTTCATAACAGATGGCTTGTCCTGTACCGGCACGGTACGTTTGGTTTTCACAACCTTCTCGCCGAGCAGCGGGTCGTCTTGGTTATAAAGTTCAAAATTGTGCTGACGCTTTTCTTCGATTCGCTCTGCAAAGTCTTTATCGATAGAAGCCGTAACATCTGCCCAAAGTTCTTCAGCCTCTTGTTCCGTTACGGATGTCTTCAAGCCGTCGGAGGACAGACGGCTTTTCCGTTCCGTCTGTCCTTTCGTAGGGTTTGGCTCCGGCTTTAAAAGGTCTTGTGCGCTGCCGCGTGCCTCCTTAACAGCATCCTGTACCCGCACTTGATCTTTTCCGATCACGACCTCCGGGAGCTCGTTTACATCTGCCGCTTTAGACGGATCACGTTCGATTTCCGCCTGTGTAACATCTGTCAGCACAGCCAGTTTATTGCGCTCAATCAGACGGTTGATAACTGCTGCATCCTCGCCGCGCACCATTAAGGTCGATAGCCCATCGCCGTTGCTGTCGTGCAAATGCAAGTACCGCAAGCCATAGGGCCGTGCAGCTTTTTTGAATGTTTCGATGGCTTCATCACTCATCGAGATAAAGCGCACCTCCGATGTACTCGTCAAAAAATCTCGGCACTTTCGCGCCGGGATCATTTTATCTGCGCTGTATCGGATCGCTGCTACGAGCGCCGCCAGAACTTCTTTGCTCCCGCGTAGGAGCAGCTTCGTTCCTTCGATGCTCAAGGTGATGATCGCTTGTTCGTCCATTTTCTTTTCCCCTTTCTGTTTCAAATGTTTTTACTTCATGTGCTTTGTCGATCTTGGATTTGATCTGCGGCTGCTGCTCGAGGATTTGCACACACAGCTTTGCTTCTGTCCGCAGCTTTTTGAGTTGTGCGTTGATCTTCTCGATTTTCTCAAGCTGCTCCTGTATTTCAGCATCGCCTGTCTCCAAACACCGCAGCACGGCTCTTATTTCTTCCCGCTCATCAATCTGCCCGGAGATTTCGTGCTGCACTACGCGTAACCGTTGCTCTACGTCATCGCGCGTTTTAATATTGTGCGCCGCAACATAATCGAACTGCTTTATGTATGCGTTCAGTTGCCAACGCGCCGTGGCAAACGCGCTGCCGTATACTTTGGGACGCCGCTTAAAAACACCGAGATAATAAAGCCACTTGTAATAAAGCGCTCGTATTCCATGCGCTTTAGATTTCCGACGTACCGTTCCTCGCAAGCGCATTTTTCTTTTTTGCATCGTCGGTTGCTCTATAACTTTAGTTTTGCCGAGCAGCCGGTCTGCTTTGATATGGAGAATGCGCAAGCGCAGCGCTTCCGGCTCGTAGTTTTCTCCAAGCGACTGCAAACGAATATTTCGTTCACCGCCCGGCGGACAAATCGTAACATACTTTCGATCTGTCATAACGGCATACCCGTACGCCCGCAGCGTATCGTAAAAAGCTTCGAGCGATTCTATATTTTCATTTGCGAGTATGCGGTCTATGTCTTCGCGTAGCGCTTTACGCCGGTTCGGCTTTCCTTCTTTCTCTGCCTGCCAAGCTGCATACGGCATACCTCGGCGCACCGGCTTGATAAGTGATAAACCATACTCTCTGCAAAGTGCATCCGAAACCGTTCTCATTTGCCAATAGTTTTTCTCTTTCCATAAGCGTTTGCCGTCCAGAAACGAAACCGAGTTGAGTAGGCTAAGTACCCAGCGCCTTGCCGCATTGCTGCGGTAGGTTTCCAGGCACTCGCCCCCGAACCGGACTTACAACTCTCGCTGTATCCGGCTCTCTATTCATTCACAGCCTGCACCGTGAATTTTCGTGTGACAACTTTCACAGACCACCAAAGTTTTTCGGTTAATCCTCTTCATGAAAACTGCCCACGGTTGGCTTTCATCCAGCTCTTTCAGCGTTCTAACTTGGTGCATTACCAACGCTGAAGTTTCTTTTCCGCACCATTCACACCGATTTGCTTTTAATCGTGCGCCGAGACTGGGCTTTTTCAGGATGCCTTTCGGCTTATGGATAATATCTGCTTCTTTTCCCAGCGGATAGGGGTCTCTTGCAAGACTGTCCTTCCACAGTAGTCGGATGCGCTCATTTCCATGCTTGTCCTGGAATTTTACCCCGATGTCCTTGACAATACGATATTGAGCAATAATTTTGCCTTTGGTTGTACGGTATTTACAGGCCAAGGTTTTATAGAAACTGTACTCCATGATATAGCGGAACTTGTGCAGCTTAGAGCGATTGTTTGCAATCGCATAATAATTACAGAATCCCCGCACCTCACCATTGTACTGGTCTAGGATACTCAGGTCTGTTCGTCCGACAAGTTTTCCACGATACGTGGGTTGCCAAATCTCTGTTCCATTGCGAACATCAATTCTCATGGCTCCCAGTTCCAGCAGCTTTTTTTGAATGACAGAAGTCGGAACTTCCAGCATTACATGGCCGCTGTAGTTTCGGGCTGTGGAACCGCTTTTTGTCTTTTTGGTATGATTGCTCTGCGGTGTGACCCTGATGTCAAATCCCAAGAATTTTGCACGGTCTGTTGCTTTAGTGACCAGCGTCTTTTCTTCCGACAGTTCCAGTTTCAACTGTTCGGCGATATATACGCCGATTTCCTGCTTAACAGCCTGTGCATCCTCTTTGGCTCCGATGATACCGATAAGAAAATCGTCAGCGTAACGGACGTATTGCAGTCTGCGGAAATTTGTATCCATTGGATTTTTGCAGGGGATGGATTTGTGTACCTTATCCAGTTCCCGGATGCTTTCCAAAAGGGATTGCTTTTCTTCCTCAGACTGTGCCTTTGCCAGCTTCCTTTTGAGTCGGATTCTCTTTGCGCTCAGCTTATGGTATTCCACATTGACGGCTCGCTTGTTCCCACGGTCAAACCGTTTCTTGTATTCAGCCATATATTTGTCGAACTGGTCGAGATAGATATTGGCTAGAATGGGACTAATGATGCCGCCCTGCGGAGTGCCGCTGTAGCTTTGATGCAGTTGGTTATCTTCCATATATCCTGCGTTGAGAAATTTACGGATAAGGCGCAGAAAACGCTCATCTTTAATTCTCTTGCGAAGGATGCCAATCATGACATTGTGGTCAATATTGTCGAAGAATCCTTTAATGTCACCCTCAACAAACCACTTGCATCTGGTAAAGCGATTTTGAATCATCCTCAAAGCTGTGTGACAACTTCTGTCAGGCCGAAAGCCATGGGAGGCGTCCTCAAAGCTGTTCTCATAGATGGATTCCAACAGCATACGGACAACTTCCTGTACCAGCTTGTCGTCAATGGACGGAATACCCAGAGGACGGAGTTTTCCATTCTTCTTAGGGATATATGTCCGTCTGGACGGTTTGGGCTGGTAGGATTCGTCTTTCAGGGTTGCAATAAGCCTGTCGATTCTTTCAAGGCTCATTGCGTCGATGGTTTTTCCGTCTGTGCCTGCGGTCATGTTTCCCTGACTGGCATAAATATTCTGATATGCCCGTAAGAAAAATTCCCGATTGAACAGGTTGCGGTACAACCTGTCATAGACATAGCCGGATTGAGCTGAATGTTCTTGCAGACTGTTCAATACATTTTCTGGATCTCTCATAGTGCCTCACGCACCTTCCTTTCTGTTGTATTGAATTGAATGAACTGCCGCCCTTCGCCATGTGCGTGCCATTAATACGCTCGGACTACTACGGCGGCTCCGTTGCCATATTGGATATTCAGGGCCTACGCCCATAGCTCTTGTGAGCGTTCCAACTTAGGCAATCCCCATTTAGCAGCAGAGTAAAAAAGCATTGTTCATTGTCGGATGCGGTTTTCGTCCTTTTATGCTGATACATACGGACTGTGCATTCGGTTTCGCTCATCCTGCTCATGTTTCTACAGGTGAGATGCACAGCGTAACGGGTATAGCTGCCTTCCGTTACGACCACCACAAATGTCCCTCGGACTGCCGTTCAGCCAGTTTAGGTTTCATCCTTATATGAACTTTTGGTCTTGCTGCTCAGTCGTGGCACGGCAACTTGCCAACTTGCAGCTTTACGGTCATGCTGCTGTCCCCTTTGGGTTTCCCCGCCAGGTTAGCCGTTGACCACAGGCCTGAAACCTCACACCTGCCGCTTGCTAAGCGGATTTACTCTGCCCCTTATGGGCGCACTAACGAAGTGGTTGTGGATATGCTCATGATCTAAATGCGTTGCAACAAGCACTTGATACCGTTCACCCCACATTTCTTTTGCGAGCCGAATACCGATCTCGTGCGCCGTTTCCGGCGTGACCTCTCCCGGCGCAAAGCTCTGTATGGCGTGGTAGGCACAAATGCCGTCGTTTTTGTCGAACGCATTTTTTGCTAAAATCATTTCCTGCCGCGCCGTTTCTGCATCGCAGTTGACGCCGGACACAAAACGCTCAGTATCCCGCACGGTCTTGTTGCCGTCTTCCGCATACTCGATCACATCTATCAATGATTGGTATTCTTCCTCTTTTAATTTCGGATCACCGATCACCAACGGATTCTGCGTCTTGTTCGGATTCTCAATGTAAAGCAGGCAGTCGCCGATCCAGCCGTTGATCTTCCAGATTTTTGTTACCGCCACTTTCTTTCTTCCTCCCGTTTTTCTTTCAGTACCTTTTGGTCGGATTTACGGATATACGTTCCGAGCTCCGAAGTCATCGGGTCGCGTTTGATTGGCTCCGTAACGTAACGATACAGCATAGATGCCAACGGCTTGATCTCATCGGTCAGTCGCTCAAATTCCTTCCAGTCAATCCTGCCGGTCGCATGTGCTATACGCGTAAGCTGGTTCATGTTGTTGCCAATGTAACGCAGTTGCGACAGGATCAAATAAAAGTCAAACGGCGGGCGTTCCTGCGGAAGTACACCGTCGATAAGCTGCCGCACGTACGCCGACATGGATAAACCGGATTTGCTCGCCAAGGATTGCAGACGTGCTTCCTGAGATTTTGTTAAGCCAATCAAAATTTTGTAAGGGTATTTGTATTCGCCTTTTCTTATTGGTCTCACTTCTTTCTGCATGACGGGTTTTAGGGTGTCCCTAAAAAATCGGTGATTTTCACCGATCCACCATTCGTATATGCGAATGGTATGCTTGCGAAAGCAAACTGAAAAAGTGCGTTTCGCACTTTTTCAGTTTGCCCGGGCGGCTTCCGCCGCAAATCTTTTTTGCTGATAGCAAAAAAACGAACGGAGTTCGCCCAAAATTCTGCGCCGCCGCACGCAAAAATGTGTCCGGCAGACGCAGAAATTTGCTGATTAAGGAGAAGGTTTCCCGCAGTTTTTCACCGCGTTTTGCGAAAAAGTGGATTACTTTTCGCTCGATGCAGCGGAAGAATTTTCCTCGTCCATGCTGCACAACTCCACGTATTCGCGCACGGCTTTCGGCACGGACTTGTTATATTTTTGCGTTAAAATCTGTTCCGCCGCTGCCTGCAAATCCTTTTGCAGCGCGCCTATGAAATCCGTGCAGTACATCTCGAGCGCCCTTCTTTTTTCTGCACTTACGTTGAGTTTCACCACGATCTCCATCTGATTTTTCTTCATTCTCTTTCGCCTTTCTTTCAAAAATTTTTGTCTTCCATACATCCTTCGGCTCAGCCTGTTGCTCATCCGGAAGCAGTGCAGCTCTAACGGTTTGCATCCACAGCACGCAATGACCGGCATCCGAAAGCATAAATTTTCCCGCACTGAAATAGCCGGTCAAACAAAAGCCACAGGTATTATCGAAGAACTTAATGCTCTCTACACGCTTTGCAAGCTCCCAAATATTGGACGGAAATAGCTCAAAATCTTCCACGATTTTTGCAGCCGGAACACCTGTACGATCTCGCCGCACCAACCGCGCTATGGCTTCTGCTGCGTCCGGCAGACCGATGCAATAGCAGTTCACCGTGTACGATTTTCCTTCAAGCAAACCGAAAAACTGCTCCATTTTTTCTTGCTCGAGCGGCAGCTCACACAGAAAGCTACGCCCGTCGGAAACGAGCTTTTGCATCGCATACGTTTCCGAACTGTTGTAGATTCGAGCGATTTTCTGCGGCGTGACGCTGTACTCCGGTAGTAACTTTAAGCCTTCAAGCACCTGTAAAAAGCTCGTTTTCCCGACGCCCGGAAGCCCGGTAACTAAATAAATCGTCTGCAAAATTTCACCTCTCTATTTAATTTTTGTTTCATAGACCTGCTTATTTTTTCGGCACATAAGCTCATATTGTTTCTTAATTTCTCCCGAAATTCTTGTGCGCTCCGGTGCGGAAGCAAACCCATACGCATACTGATATTGCTTATTGCCGTTCTGATCTGTGTACGTTCCCATGCTCGGCGGCGAATAGAAATACCCGCGTTTGCCCTCCATGATCTTGCCGTATTTGAGCGCAAACACATCGTTTTGCAGCTCGGCATACGCTTTAACCGTATTGCGGTTCGCAGCTTTTCGCAGCGTGAGTTTTGTCTCTCCGACGTCTATCGCCGTACCACCACCAATGACTTCAACCTCCGAGTTAAAATCAAAATTACGTGCAAGGAACGCCGTCATTTCTCTTTCAATCTCCGGCTTCAGCTCAACATACGGAACCCATTCACGCCTATCTTTAGCGAGATACGCGGGCATCAAAACCGAAAATCGATTGTGCTCATCCAACACCAGACGCACGCCGTTGATGCGGTAATCCTCATTGATGATGACATCCGCAAAGGCTACCACTTCACTTTCTGCGGCAGAAACCGGGCGAATAAACGCATGATAACGCTGCGTAGGTTCTTCTTCCGGCTCAAAAATTTCCTCGTCTTTAATTTCTTCCGGCACGGTTTTATTTGCCGGGTCTGCCGCAGCTGCCTGCACCTGTGCTAAGATACTCTCACGTCCAACCCCGACCTCTGCTGCAATTTGTGCCGCAAATAAATCCTGCTCAACCGGGTTTTCGACCGTCGCCAACACACGTACTGCTTCAACGGCATAGGTCAGACGGTCTTTATTCACGTTCATATCCAGCCCGTTTTTGCACATTTGCAGCCGGTATTCGGTATCACTTATTGCTGCCTTAAAAGCCTCAGCAAGGTGTTCTGCTCCGTCCTTCGGGTGCATCTTTATGAACTCATCCGGGTCTTTACCTTCGCCCAAGGAAGCTACGCTGACGCGCAGCTCCGGGCACGCAGAACGCAAAACCTGTATAGCTCTTTGCGTTGCTCTGATGCCCGCACTGTCGCTGTCATAACAAATAGTAAGCTCCTTGCAGCTCCGCCCAATCAGCTTTGCTTGTTCCTCCGTCAACGATGTACCGAGTGAAGCGACCGCACCAGCAAAGCCCGCTGTTTGCAGCGCGATCACGTCCATGTACCCTTCTGCGAGTATCAAATGGTCGCTGTGTGCCTTGCGTGCGAAGTTATATCCGTACAGATTATTGGACTTTCTGAATACCGGCGTGGTGTTGGTGTTTATGTATTTTGCCTTGTCCTCTTTGTTCAAGGCGCGTCCACCAAACGCAATTACATTGCCGACTGTATCAAAAATCGGGTACATGATTCGGTCTCGGAACCGATCCATAACGTGCCCGGTTTTACTTTGGTACGCAAGATTTGCGGTTATCATCTCATCATCCGTAAAGCCTTTATCGCGCAGATAATTCACAAGCCCAAAGCTTTCCGGCTTCGCATAACCTAAACCAAAATGTCGTACAGCGGCCATGCTCAAACCGCGTTCATTCAGCAAATAAGTTCGCCCAACACTGCCTTCATCGTCCTGTGTAAGCGAACGGAAGAAGTAACGTGCCGCCTCTCGGTTGCACGCACGAATACGATCTCTGAGCTCCTGCTCACGCTGATTGAGCTGTGCGCCTTTGGCATCAATCGTTATTCCGGCACGCTGGGCGAGCTGCTGCACCGCCTCCACGTAACTGAGATTATCCGTACCGCGAATAAAAGATATGACGTCGCCGCTCGTGCCGCAGCCGAAGCAGTAAAAGGAATTGGTCTTCTCATACAATACGCATGACGGTGTTTTTTCCTGATGGAACGGACAACAGCACGACATGGTTGAACCGTGCCGCGATAGATTCACACGTTCTGCTGCAACATCTATAATGCTCACGCGGCTTTTGATCTCATCAACCTGATCTCTCGATATTGCCAAAAAATTCACTCCTTTCTACGTTCATTTCTCTTTACAGTGAACGATTCATTTTTCTTTTCGGCTTGTCCATAATGTGCTCCGGCGTCTTTTCTTCCTGTTCAGGTGCTGCCTGCGCTGTTTTTATCGGCTGCGGCTGAATGCCTGATAAGCGCAGTGCTGCCAAAATCTGCGGCGCATGGCGCTTATATAGATCACCGATTGGTTTAAAAACCTTATCGATCTGCTCATTGATTTCCGCTTTTTCTTCGTCCGTTTTTCCCGTTTTAAGCTCGGTTATGTAGTTCTTATACTCCACGCTCATGTGCTCCTTACGTGTGTCAGTGATTGGCAGACCCATGGCGGATTCAAGCATAACGGATAAAGCGTCTGTTTCAAACTCACGCTGTGCACGGCTTTTGCCGGTATCCATACCGTGTTGCAACATGCCGTGCGCCATCTCATGCAGCAGCGTCGATAATCGCTGTGTATCAGCAAGGCGGCTGTTAATCGTAATGTTGCATGTCTCTGATTCGTAATATCCGCGCAGCGCAACGCTCTTTAAATCAATCGTCCGCACCGGCATTCCGCAGCGGTTGCTGTATTCGCTGATAATGTCAAACGCCGCTGCGTGCAGCTCATCTGCGCAGCCGAGACCGACTAATTTAGGGTAATCTTCCGCAGGGCAATTCGTTTGTGCAATATCAAAGACCACTCCATAACGATAGAACTGCAATTCTTCACGTGTCTCAAGCATTCCGGCTTTTATCATGTCCCGTACTGCTTTTGGTGTGCTTTTCGTCAGCCTCTTCCATGGTTCACTTTCTTTGCCACGATAATAGGTAATATTATGGGGTACCCATATACGCATACCTTTTTCGCCCTTTTGTACGGTATAGCCCATTTTTTCAAATTGATTATATCCCGCAGTAAACATAGCATACGGATTTTGCTTGTAGATCAGCATCTGGTTGCGGACGCTGTAATCTGGGAACCGGCTTGAAAAAATCAAAAATTCCGCAACATCTTTTGCATCTGCTTCCCAGTTTTCCGCAAGGTCAATAACGCGCTGCTTGGCGTCTGCACCCAGTTGCTTTACAAATTCTTCTTTTTCCTCTGGTGAACGATATTTTCCGTAACCGGGCATTACTCCTCACCTCCACCATAATTACGCAGCACGTCCAGATATTCTTCCGGCAGTGCAGCCAACTCATTTTTAATACGCACTTGCTGCTCCATCGGAAGATCTTCTAATGGCGTCAATCCGTCGATTTCAATGCCATCTCCTGCTGTTACAAATTCTTCTGGCATCTCAGCGCACCAAAGGTTCTCCCAGTCATCTTCACAAATTGCCATGCCTTCTGTGTACAGCAGCACAACACCATACATTTCTTTCATTTTGCCTTTCTCCTTTGCCGAAAATATAAGTTTACAGTTTTGTTTGCCGGAACTCCGGCGCAGCTTCTTGCTCCTTTCCTTTTATTTACAGGCCCCGCCGGGATTGTGACCGGCGCTCTGCATTACAAAAGCCCATCACCAAACGGTAATGAGCTTTCTCACTCTGCACGGGCAGGTTATTTTGTTATATTGCGGCTATTGACGATCCCTATTTGGGTAAAAAACAATTTGTAGAGTTCAAATTGCAGCTGTTCCGCTGTATACGGATCGTCCGACTGTATGTAGGGCTTAATCTGGTCTACTGTAAGTCCACGACTAAGAAGGTCAAGAATTACAGTTCTCTTTGCATCTGAAAGTTTTGGGTTTGAAATCAGCTCCGCAATACTTTCTTCTCCTATGCTTATATAAGTTACAATTTGCTTAATGTGCCCTTTACCATACATATAGTCGCTTGCCGTATAGCTTGTGCCAAATTTTGAATTGATGAGTTCAAGATCATTTTTAATTGAAACCTTATCCATAATCCCGCGTGCAATGCGCTCAAGCAGCACCGGAATATACATCGCATAACTCCCGAAGATCATCACCAAACCAATTATGAAAAATCTATATGGCTCTGTGTTCTTTGATGCCTGCAACCATTCTTCATAATTTCCTCCCGAAATCAACAAACTGCCTATCCAAGGAAGAGTATATACATACCCAAAAAGCCTAAGATAGAAACATATAGGTGAGCTGACCCTTTGATACAAGCTATTGTTGTGATTTGAGGCCTTTGACACCACCTTATACGTCCCCGTAAAAAGCCCTATCAAAAGTGTCAGCACAAACAGATTTTCCGGTTTACTGAAAAATCCAACAACTTTTTGCATATTCTCGCTCCTCTTTTCTTTCTTATCTGTATTATGTTACGATTATCATCTACATTTTGCACATCAATCGTGCGAAAATTTATTGACAGTATCATTACAAAGTGCTATAATATAAGTACCAAAGGAGGTTGTATAATGGCACAAACAAACGTCAATATTCGCATGGACAGCGATTTAAAAACACAATTCGAGGCTTTCTGCACTGATATGGGCATGACGATGACGACCGCTTTTACCGTTTTCGCAAAAAAAGCAGTACGCGAATATCGCATTCCTTTTGAAATCGGCGCCGAAGTACCGAACGCCGTAACAAGAAAAGCTATCGAAGACGCAAAAAACGGAATTGGAATAAGCAAAGGTTTTTCCTCCGTAAAAGAGCTGATGGAGGATCTGAATGCTGACGATTAAGTATCAGACGACCTTCAAAAAAGATTACAAGCGAATCGTCAAAAGGGGTTACGATATTCGACTTCTGGAAGAGGTTATCACCATTCTGGCTGAACAAAAGCCTTTGCCGGAAAATTATCGAGATCACAACCTGTCTGGCAATTATGCCGGTTGCAGGGAGTGCCATATCACCCCCGATTGGCTTCTAATTTATGAAATTCAAAACGATGAGCTCATCCTCTGCTTAACCAGAACCGGATCACACAGCGATTTATTCTAAATGTAAGGAGCACCCAAAATTACGGGTGCTCCTTTTACATATGTAAAGGCCTTTCCATGTTGCGCCGATATAAAATCAAGAAATTCTTTTTATGCCATAAACACTTCTTCTTTAAAAACTAAATTTGCAGTGCCCCACCGGGATTGTGACCGGCACTCTGCATTACGAAAGCCCATCACCAAACGGTAATGGGCCTTCTCACTCTGCACGGGTAGCTTAGGAATCGGCAACATTGCCGGTTTTACTTATTTACTTGCTTTTTTGACTTTGTGAAAAATCACAGCACCTAAACCGAGGCCGGAAACCGCAAGAGCGAGCAGTGCTGCATAAACACCGTGATTACTGCTGCCGGTCTTTGGGAATGCGCTGTTCGGGAAATTCATACCGGGCTTAACCTCAAACTGCACCTTTTCCCCGTCTCTTGTGATTTCGAAGCTGTAATAGTTTTTATCCTGTGAGAAGCCAGACGGAGCCTGCTTCTCATGGATTAGAAACTTGCCGTAAAGCAAACCATCAAGTTCATACACACCGGTTCCTTTTTCGCGCATATTGCCGACAAACGTATCTATGCCCTCTGTGTAACGACCATCGCCGTTTACATCGCGATAGATACCAAACACAGCGCCGGAAAGACGGTGCTGCGAGTCTCCTGCATCGACCTTGATCGTGCTAATGGAGCCGTGCAACGGCAAAATTTTAACGGTCTGGTCGCCGTCTGTAATATCTGCGTGTGTCGCAAACTCAAGTTTATCGCGATAGAGCGTTTCAAAAACTACGACCTCAGTTTCGGCTGTCAGCTCACGCGCGTCGAAAGTAAACGTCATCTCAACTTCGCCGGTAGGAGCTTTCGGCGTAAAGGTAGCTTCTGCCGTGATTTCTTTACCATCGATGAGCAGCTTATCATTCGTGGCTTTGTTCATCAGCATACCGGTGAGCTTATATTCTTTGCCGGGGGTCAAATCCTTATAGCTCACAACATCGGTAATCGTGATCTTATCCGCTGTAATTTCCTTTTTGCCGTCTGCTGTTGCCTTTGTTCCGATTTCAGGATTCTTAATCTTTACCGTCTGCCCTTCATCGTTGATGTCCGCATGGGTAGCAAGCAGCACGTTCTCACGGTACAAATCCTCGAAAACGACGATCTCTTTGCCATGCAAGCCCGTTGCATCGAAGATAAACGTAACGTCTACGCTGCCGTTTTTGGTTTCCGGCACAAATACGGTTTCAGCTGTAATTTCTTTGCCGTCAACAAGCAGCTTCTCACCGGTTTCTTTATCCATCAGTACGCCGGTTACTTTGTACTCTTTACCGGGAACAAGGCCAGTGTACGATACCGTATCGGTCAGCGTAACTTTATCGAGCGGATCGACTTCTTTTTCTCCCTCAACGGTGGCCTTCGTACCGATTTCAATCGGCTTGTTATGGAAGCTTACAGAAGCAATTTCGCCTTCGCTGAGTTCTACGGTCTGCGAGTCGGGAAGCTGATAGCCGAAAGTTTCCTCTGTATCAAGTTCTTCGACCTTGTACTGATACTTAGTCGCGCCGTCTTTGTCCGCGTAAATCGGAAGTGTTTCGGTAAGAATTTCGCCTGCGGCATTCGTTACATACTCTGCGGAATAGCTATCCTCAAGGCGCGTCACGCGGAACTTAATGCCTTCGATTACGCCATCCTCGGAAGTCTTTACGATTTTGAGCTGTGCATTTTTCTGTACGTTGACAAGATCATAGCTGTAAACCTTGCCATCCTCGGAGATTGAAACATCAAAATCGGCTACAAGCTGACGACCGTTGCCGCCCTTGCTCTGGTGCACGACGTATGTGCCGTAAGGTAAATCCTTTGTGGTTGCCATGCCATCCGCGCCGGTGGTGATATGGTCGCGCTCGGTCTCTTTGGCTGCATCGAAGCTGCCCGCAGATTTGAGGTATACGTCAAACTCCGCGCCCTGCTCATCGGCAGGTTCATCAAGGGTTTCGTACTGTTTATGCAGCGCAATCTGGCCTTTCATGACTTCTTCGGTAAAATCTTCTGGAATTAAATCATATTCCAGTTCTTTGGTATCGGTTGTTGTGATGTATGTATGAACTTTGCTGTCTAACTTATAACCCAGTGGAACGCCGATTTCCTCGACGGTTACTAAAACGCCGATGGGAATGTTTCTGAGTACTGCCTGTCCTGATTTGTTCGTTGTTACGATGTTTTCAATTTTTTCATCGTTATTCGTATAGGTTATACGGTACTGAGCCCCTTCTAATGTTGCGTCGCCTTGCGGAACATTAGAATTTGTATCTGCATCTTTTTTTCTTACGGTAAGGCGAATTTTTGTAGGGTCATCCACAACATCAAGATTGGCACTCTTACCATTGATACTGAACCTGTGTACGTTTTTATCTAATGTGTATCCTAACGGGGCCACCTGCTCAATCGTTACGTAGTCACCATTTTCAAGCTTACGAGAAAGTGTTGCCTTGCCGTTTGCGTCTGTCGTGAACGTTGCAATAACGGGGTCATTTGCGTAGTCGTGATTGGGATTTACATACGCTTTATAAACGTTGTAAACAGCACCTTCGAGCGAATAATTTGCGTTGCCGTTTGTGATTTTTACATCGGCGCTGGTTTTGGTCAGTGTCACCGTATATTTAGGCTTTTCGCCCTTTATCTTGATATATGCCATGGTCTGCGTTGTGCCAGGGCAGGTCGCTTGGTGCTGAATATTGGCCTGCTGGTCTCTGTCCTCCCAAACGGCGATGCTGTTTTTATCGCCGACGGTGTAGCCTGCACCGATAACCGTGGTCTCTTGCTCCGGCAGCGTGCTCGCAGATATTGTCAGCGTATTGCCGTTACGGGAAATATCAAAGCCTGCTTTTTGAAAATCAAATAAATCCAGCACGCCGTTGGTATCGGTAACGGTGGCCTTATATTTGCCATTCACGAGCTGCAAAGCGATTTCTTGTGCATCGCTGCCGTCGCTGCTTTTGCCTGCAAAGGACGGGACGATTTCCGACCGCAAAAGACGATCTTTAAGCTCTGCGTAGTAACTGCGTACAACAGAACCGTTATACGCCAGATTGGCCATGCGCTCAACATCGTTATCGATGCCGGAACCCCAAGACCAGTTTGTACCGTCTACGGTAATATAGCCTTCGGACGCCAGCCAAACAAGATGCTGTGTGACCATCGTCTTTGCGGTCGCATCGCTGTACCAATCATTTTTACCGAGAGAGTTTGTCGTGTTGTAGCCATAAGCGATAATGCGGCGCATAGCTTCAGTCATGCCATAATTGTCTCTTTGCACGTATGCTCCGTTGTTCACACGACCCTTACCGTGCTGCAAACAGTAGGCCGGGTAACTTACACCATTTCGGTAGATGTCATACAGTGGAAATTCGCCAAGGTCATAAAGATAATTTGAACTGAAACTGCCTTTGATACCTACCGTGCGATAACGCGTAATTGCCTCATCGCCGAGCGCTAATAGACTGATTTCATCCTCCGGGTTTGGCGTGGGGGAAGCAGTGGGTTCAGCCGTTGCTTCCGGCTCTGCACTGGTCTCCGGTTCAGCTGGTTCCTCCGTTACTTCCGGTGTAGGCTCTGCTGTCGGTTCGGCCGAGGGTTCTGTGCTCGCCTCCGGCGTCGCGGTCGGTTCTGCCGTGGTTTCCGGTTTAGGTTCTGCATCCGGCTCCGTGTCCTGCGCTGCTTTTTCAGCGTTTGTTTCGACCGTAACCGATACGGGTGTATCGGCCTCATCGGCAAGAGCGCTCATCGGTACGGCGCTGAAAATCAGCAGCGCTGCAAGCAGACATGCAAGTGACTTTTTGAGCTTCTTTTTCATTTTTTTGCTTCCTTTCAAAGTTTTTTCTATATGAAAAAAGCCGCATATAAAATGACACGGCTTGAATTTGAGCAGTAAAAAAGCACTCAATGTAAAATCGAGTGCTTCATTCTGCAATATTCACTTTATTTGATCCTTATCTATATTCCCAATGGCCGACTTCGTCTTGCGCGGGAATGTCCACAACCCAATATTTCTCTCCTGTATAATGTTTATACATCTCGCCGGATGTCATTGTGTAACTTCCGTGATCGTTTCCCAACTCCCACTCATAGTCTGAATGTGACTCAAATTCATCAACAGTGCTGAATTGTGTGCCGCAAGCATTGCACTGATATACCCAATCGCTGCCCATCCAATAATCTTCTTCCCAGTGTCCGACTTCTTCGCGAGCCGGGGTATCCACCACCCAGACCTTTTCTTTGGGCTTCGGCGTCGCAGTGGGCACGGCTGTTGGCGCTGCGGTAGGAGCTGCCGTAGGCTTGGCTGTGGGAGCTGCGGTGGGTGCAGCTGTCGGCTTCGCAGTCGGTGCGGCTGTAGGTCTGGCCGCACTGCCGGAAGGCTTGCTGTTGGAAGTATTGGAGCTGCTCGGTTTTGCGGTTGCTGCCGATTTCGGTGTAGCCGTCGCGCTCGCTTTACCTGCCGTGCTGCTTTCGGTTTTACTCTCCGGTTTCGGCGTTGCGGTAGGCTTGACCGTTGCCGCAGCACCGGCAGAGGGAGTAGCCGTAGGCTTCGCCGATGCACTCGGCTTGGCGCTGCTTGCGGCCGTGGAGCTTGTGTTCGAAACCGGCTTGCTGCTCACTGCACTGGATGCAGAGCTTTCAACGCCGGTATCCGCTGTACTGTTGCCCGCACACGCCGCCATGGTAAGCATCAATGCTGCTGTCATTAAAATAGCTGTGATTTTTCTTTTCATAGTCTTCACTCCCTGTTTAGTTTGATTATAATAAATGAGAAAAAATAAATCAAGTGCAAAACCGGCAACATTGCCGCTTTTCGCGCTTGACAAAACTTCAAAAGCGTCTATAATTAGAAATAGAAAGAGTGCTGCCGATGAACGGTTAGCCCTCAGTATTACTCAAAGAAGTTGAGCCGAATCCTTAGGCGAGGGCGGCTCACTTCTTTTTATGTTCGCGTTTACGAAATAGTTCGATGAGTGCGATAATGACGAGTGCCAACTGACACAGATCACTAAAGTTCAGCTCGAGCTTCATAAGCGTCATCCCTCTCTCCGTACTGGATTGAGGGATATTTTCATATCCAAGAAATGTTCCCTCGTACGGTGCAGAAAATCTGCATCTGAGGGCTGAACCGTCCACCGTTATGGCAGCACCCGAACCGCATATTGCAGTTCGCTTTCATTCTACCAGAAATCACCTTATATGGCAATGTTTTTATTCGACACTCACGGCCACCAGTTTGCAGTTTAGTGCGGCTGCTATCCGCAGCAGTGCTCGGAGCTGCACCATGTGCTTTTTCTGCTCCATGAGTGCAACCTCCGTCCACGAAACTCCGGCGACAGAAGCTAATTCGCGCTGCGATATTTTAAGCGCACGCCGCTGTAAGATCAGGCTATCAATCAGCTCTATATAAGCGTTTGGCATTCTATCACTTCCTTTCAGAACCGGCAATGTTGCCGGTTTTCTTTTTTTGTCTGCGGCGGATTAGCAAGATCAACAGCAGCAACAGCATCGCCGCAAAGGAAGCTATGAGGCCGATCACAAGCCCTTCCGCATATTTTTCTATCCACGTGCTGCCCTCCGGCACTACCTTTTCTTCAACTTCCGCTATGGCTTCTTCGGCCATTTCCACTCTGTGGCCGCGCACAAGCAATCTGTGCGTATTCACGCCATACGGTGTGCAGGTGAGCAATGTGACGTAATCTTGCTGCGTATCGATACGGATCAAATCAATGTCTGTGGGCTCCACCACTGCGATGTTGTCCACTTCGTAAGCTAATTTCTGGTTGCACACCGTGATGAAGAACATATCTCCAAGCTTAAGCTTATCGAGGTCGGTAAAAAGCTTTGCGCTTGCCATGCCGGAGTGTGCAGAGATCACGGCGTGTGTGCCGATGCCGCCCACCGGCAGCGACGTGCCTTCCATGTGACCCGCGCCCTTTTCCATCGCAGCGCCGGTCGTGCCGTGATATATGGGTAAATCTATGTTAATAGCCGGTATCTCGATATACCCCATGATGCCATTATTGGCGAGATTCAGAAGATCTTCGTATGGAGGTAAGCTTTCTTTTATTTTTTCAATATCTTCAATCTGCACGGTAGAAATCGTTTTGTTATATTCATGTGCCTTTTTAAGGGCTTCATCAATTTCCGAAGTGTCGAGCTGCTGAAGCTTTTCTTCGTATTCCGTCTGTACGAGCGACTGCGTGCGCTCGTTGTTAATCGATGCAATTAACGGGTACGCAGCTGCACCTGCACCGAGCAGAATCACAAGGATAAAGCAAATAATGATAATGGTGTTTTTGCGTTTGCTCATCGTTTAATCCCTCCAATCTTTTTAGCAACTACGATCAGCCTGCCGTTATCGCTGCTGTATTCGCATGTCGATAAGGTGATTAGCTTATCTCCATATTCAGCGTCAATGCCCGTATCATATAGAGCGCGCTGCTTACACTCCTGTACGTATGTGCCGAAGATCAGCTCGTTGTTTTCCACGTAGTTATAATATTGAAAACTGTCTGCTTGATAGGTCGTCGTAACAACCACGGCCATGATCTCGTACAGTCCCAGTTCATCCAAGGTGTCAAAGCGCACGTATTTGTGCTGCTCGAAGAATGCCTTCTTTTTATAAAGCTCAAGGTCGCTGAACATCCCACCGTCGAGCATGTGGTGGCCGTAGATTATCAAGTTATCGCACGTGCGTATGTCGCAGTTTTCCTGCAAATACGGCGTGCCTAAATTGCTGTACGCTTTCTCAAAGTTTCGGCGCAGATAAAAATTCGGATTATTCGGCGATTGCATCACCGGGTAATTGATCTCTGTGCCCGGTACGCGTATCCAGCCTACAAAGTCTGAGTTATAACTGTGCAGCTCGCGGTATACTTCAAGCAACTGTACCACGCGTTTATCCTCTGCATTGCCGATTTGCTCTAAATCTCCCAACTCACTTTCAGCTGCGTCCACCTTTTCGGCTATGGTTGCAAACAGCTCCTTCTGCTCTGCTTTCTGTTGCCAGTTATGGATGAGCAGATACGCGCAAAATCCCGCGACGCACAGCAGTAAAATCGCGATGATGATGGCTATGACCTGCGCACCTTTGTACGTTCGCTTTTGGGGCATGTTTTCACCTTCTTCAATTTTTCCTTTTCACCCAAAGCCTACACACAATGTTGCAGGCTTTGGGTGGGGCTCAGTGCTGTCACTGAGCCCTCCCTGCGAGGTAAACCTAATTCAAAATTTTGGTGTACTCTTACTTATCTTCCTGCTCTTTTCTTCTCTTGAAAACCAAGAAGAAAATAAATGCAGAAGTGCCGAGGCAAGCAACCAGTACGCCGCCGATAGCAAGCGCCTGCGTACCTCTATCACCGGTCATCGGAGTAATGAAAACTCTTGTGTTCACAACTGTCAATGGCGCAATTGCGTTGGTAGAATCAGTATCCATCTCATCGTCGAGCATTGTGACGTCGTTGCCGTCAACCGTTGCAGATGCAGTCTGATAGTTATGTGCGAGCTGCGTCTGTGGGATGTTCGCGAGGTGCAGATCGAGGTCGCCATCGAAGTTATAACGCGGGTCATTCTGCACGACGCCGAGTGTATCTTTGCTGTAAATGTCGCACGGACGGTTTGCATCATCGACGGACGTAATCGTTACGTCGATGTTATTCTTGAGCAACGTGTAACCGTTTGCAGTCTCGAGCTCTGTCCAGATGTACTGGTCGTCTTCGACGCCCTTGAGGATAAGCTGGCCCTTTTTGCCATTCCAATCGACAGGGTGCATTGCTGTTGCGGCGGTTTCACTGGTCGTATGGCCGGTCACATACCAGATGCCCTCAGCCTCATTAAGCTGTGCAATTACATAGTAGCCATCGGATGCGTTCTGCGCCTTAAAGAGGACGTTATCGAACATCGTCTGTTCTTCTTTGCCATCACTAAAGGTCTTCGTGATGTCAATCGCGTATGTATAAACATGCGCGTCGTCGATGAGCGTGTCGTAGTAGGTGTCATTGGTACGCTTCCAAGTCAACACGACTTCGTTCTCGTTGCCGGAATCGCCGTAAACAAGGCTTTCATCGGAATTGAGCTTTGCGTCATAACGGATGCGAAGGGTATAGTTGGAATAACCGGCATAGAGCTCGCCGTTGTCGTTGTCGTAAGCTGTGTTGGCCGTGTTGATCTCAGCAAGGCCGTCAGCAGTCATGGAGATCGTCATCGTATGCGTACCGTCGTTGTTTTCTTCGCGTGTGACCTTAAATTTGCCGTCTGCCTGTTTCCATGTAGTTACCTTGTTGGTGCAGGCTTCATCGGTGAAGAATTCGAGTGTAACGCTGTTCGCACCGCCTACATAAGAGAGGCCGCGAGCGAGAACATCACGGAAAGTATATTCGCTGATGTTGGTTGCTGCAGACGTGATCGTCGGCAGCGTGCTGATGATCTGATACTCAATCGTATCGCCTGCGGATGCCGTTGCATTGTGCTTAAAGCCATCGGTGATAACATCGGACGCGTTATTTTTACCGGTGTCCTTAACAGCTTCACGTACAGTTTTTTCAAGTGTTACGATACCAGTTTCGTTTTTCGGATAAAGAACAACATTGTAGTTCCAGTCGTGGCCGCCGGTCGTAATCTGGTTGCCAGAACCGTCTGCCATACCACCATCAACCGTGGTCATGGGCAGCGAGACGAAGCACGGATTTGTCGTGCCTGTCACCATTTCCGGCGTGCGGGTTTCAACCAGCAGGTAGAGACCTACGGGGAGGCCCGTTACATTGCTGTAGCCGTCCTCATTAGTCTCGGGCATTGCCGTACCGCCGTTGTTTTTAACGTAGGATTCGAGAGAGTTTTTTACGGTTGTGGAATTGGCCTCAAGTGCAGCTTTAAGTGCTGCACTAAGCTTATCCGACTGGTAGTACCACTTGCTCGAGTCAAGCGCATTGTTGGCATTTTCATAGCTGTTTTTGCCGTCTGCAAGGCCGATAGCAGCGAGCATATCTGCGCCTTTCACTCTATCGATTGCATACAGCACCTCGATGTGGCTGTCGGTGCGACCGCCGTCCTTTGCAGACTCAGAAAACTGCGTGATGTCCGCAATTTTGAGGTATGTGTATTCGACACCTTTGATCGCGTAACCGTTGCTTGCCTGTCCATTACCGAGAGCAGAAGATGCACTGTTCGCACCGGTACGTGTTGTGCGGCCAAGAACCTCATTTACACGAGCATCATACTGACCGGTGGAAACGTAGCTGCCTTCGTTCCACACGCCATCCTTTTTGGCATTTGTAAAGTCGTACTTATAAATAGACAGC
>ERZ1026966.199-NODE-199-length-32667-cov-5.377254_pt1 | contig 32667 bp, 28 predicted proteins | sample MGYA00519296_ERZ1026966 | MGnify/ENA primary metagenome ERZ1026966 (study PRJEB26926, sample SAMN06164478) | human gut metagenome | biome: ENVO:00009003; feature: ENVO:2100002; material: ENVO:00002003 | host: Homo sapiens | place: USA | collected 2012 ... | reverse complement strand
GAGATTCATGAGCGTCTCGTGGGCTCGGAGATGTGTATAAGAGACAGCACCAGGCCGTCGCGATTGCCCAGGATGTTGGTCGAGAACCAGCCGCTCAGACCCAGGCAGCGCGTACCGATGATGGGCGCGAAACCCGACTTGACCAGCGTCTGGCCCGTCTTGAAGTCCTTGCCGGCGATGGGCATTCCGGTCTTGTCGGCCAGCTCCCACATGGCGGGGATGTCCACTGTGGTGTTGGGAGCGCCCATGATGAAAGGAGCGCCCTCCGACAATGCGGCGTAGGCGTAGCACATCGAGGGAGCGATATGCTCCTTGTCATCGGCCTTCATGGCAGCCTCCAGGGCGCCCAATGAACCGTGCACCTTCTCGTCTACCGGCACATAGACCTCGGTCGATGCGGCCCAAAGCACCACTACGCGCTCCACGCCCGACTCCTTTTTGAAACGGCGGATATCCTCGCGAATCTGTTCCGTCATGTCCCAGCGGTCCCGGCACTGCTTCACGTTGTCGCCGTCCAGACGCTTAGCGTAGTTCCTGTCGAATGCAGCGGGCATCGGCTTGATCTTCTCCAGCTCGTCCCTGACAGGATTGATGTCCTTCTCCTTCAGCACCTCGGCGTTGATGGCGCTTTCGTATGCGTTGGCCGGATATACATCCCAGGCCGCAAACTCTATATCGTTCAGATCGGCCAAAGGCACGATGTCCTTATAGTGCAGATATTTCTTGTTTTCCCCTTTGCCTACGCGGATCTTGTCGTACTGGGTCATCGAGCCTACCGGCTTGGCAAGTCCCTTGCGGGTCATCAGTACGCCGGTAATGAACGTGGAGCTTACCGCACCCAGTCCTACCACCATTACTCCGAGTTTACCATCGGGAGCCTTAGCTTTTGTTGACATAGTTTGTGTGTTCTGTGTTATTGATAATTACCTTATTGATTCTCGGCGAAATTTCGTGCGCCGTTGTGGTTCAGGGTTAGCCCGTGGCACACTTACCGTTGACATTTCGCATTCCGGGCGTAAAATTATACCCAATAGTCGAGACGGCAAAGGAAATAGCCATCTATTTACGCTCCTTAAATCTTAAATTTTCTTATCAATACCCACATTTGGCCAATATTAGTTAATTTTATATCAACATCAGCTCATTTTGTTAACTTACGTTAATCAGGCTATCAAAGCAACACAGCCTTCGCTTCCTCCAATGCGTAGATGGTGTTGGGGTGCGTCTGCTCGTCCTCCTCCTTGGTCCAGCCCTCGCCTTTAATCCATAGCACCTGGCAGCCCAGGCTTTCGGCCGGCTCGATGTCCTTGCGCAGCGAGTCGCCTATCACCAGGGTCTGTTCGGGCAGGATGCCTAACGATTTGACGCCATGTTCGAAGATGCGGGGATCCGGCTTGCGGATACCCAACACCGCACTCTCTATGATGTCCTTGAAATATTTCCTGATGCCGAAATCCTCCAACACCGTCTCGATGTTGCCGTAGAAATTGGACACCAGCACCAACGGATATTTCTCGGACAGCGCCTGAAGCACCGGTTCGGACGCATGCACGGTCTTCCGGGCGAAGTCGTAGCATATCCGCGCTATCTCCTTCCCTTTCGCCTCCACCTCGTCGGGCGAGAACAGCCCCTGCCGCACCAGCCACTCAAGTTCGATGCGCACCTTGATGTCCAGCATGTCGTGGAAGTCGTGCGCCGGCAGTATGTGGAGCGTCCTGGCCAGCTCGCGTTCGGCATATACGTATGCCTCGCGGAACTCCGCCTTGTCCACCTCAACGCCGGCCTGCCGGTAACCGTCCCACAGCACCTCGCTCCAATGACGTCCGCCGGTGTCGAGCGTTCCGCCGTAGTCGAAGATGATTCCCTTTATCTTACTCTTGTCTATATTCATGGTTTCTGATTTTCAAGTTCCTTGATGAATGTGTTGCATATATTCTCATGTCTTACAACCATATACACCATCAGTATGTTCAGCACCGTCAGCTCGAAGGCGAAGTACAGCCACGGCATACGGAATATCAGTATGGACACGAACAGCGCCAGCGACCGGGTGTTGAACGACAGGATGTTGGTATATTTCATCAGCGGCAGCGAAGCCTTGCGGAACCGCTCGCGGAACTCCACAGGTATGTTGTTGCCGTAGCGTGCGTGCAGCAGTCGGCGCAGCTTCTGCATCTTGGGCGTACGCGATTCCTGGCCCACGGTATAGTTGATGTAGAACAGCAGCACCAGTTTGGCCCAGGGCTGATGGCGCCACGACATAGTGCGGTATTTCTGCATTAGCGAGTCGGCGTTTTCCAGCTCGGAACCCTCCGGCCCCTTGACGAAAAACAGATGGAACTGACGGTAATAATCGGCCATTGCGGCCTGTACGCCGTGACAGATTCCGGTCACCACGGCCATGACCCATATCACCCAGTGATGGGCCATGAAGAACTCGGAAGTGACGTTCTCGCGCAGACAGATGGCGATATAAATGGCCGCGAACCATAGATCGCCGCTCACGCCGTCCAGTATGCGCCCTATGCGCGAGTACTGGCCGGTCATGCGCGCCAACTGGCCGTCGGCCGAGTCGTAGGAATCGGCCCATACCAGCAGCAGCACACCTAACAGGTTCCACCATATATTGTCGAAATAGAAGCACACACCGGAGCCTATGCCAAGAAATATGGAGGCGATAGTGATGGCATTGGGCCTGATGCCGGCCTTGCGCGCCATCCTGGCCCACCAGTATCCGATGGGGCGGTAAAAGTGCAGGTCCCACCATTCCTCCGTATCCATCGACTTCAGCGACGACTGATACTCCTCGTTTTTATCCTTATTGCTCATTACAGAGTCGTTATTGCTGATTTAAGGTCGTTATTGTTGATTCTTTATGTGTTTTCTGATGGCTTTCAGCACGCTCTTGGCTATGGCCGGAGCGGCCTCGGCACGACATGGGGCGAAACTGGGCCAGTCGTTGAAGTCGATGATACTGATATGCCCCTGCTCGTCGACGATGCAGTCGCCGCCGTAAATGCGCACATCCATCAGTTTCGACGCGCGCTGGCAGATGTCGCACAACTCGTCCAGGTCGAAACTGAAGCCCTGACTCTTGCCGTTCACCACTTCCCAGCCATACTTGCTGTGGCCTTCGTCGAAGGGATAGAACCAGAAGAAGAAGGGCTCGTCCCGCACGCCATAGAATTTCACTAAGTCGCCGACAAGATGCCGGTTTATGACGGCGCGCTTTATTCCCCGGTAATAATACTCGTGCAGCGTCTCCTGAGCCTCCTCCGCATGACGGCAATAGGATATGTCCTCCTTGTGCATGGCATGGAAGTCGCCGCGTTTGATCCATACGCTGCCGAATCCGGCGCGTTCCAGCTCGGCGCGCACATCCTCGTTGGTGTTCACTATCAGTGAGTCGGGATAAGGGATGCCGTTGCCCAACAGCATCCGCGTCATTTGCTCACGCGTGCAGTTCTCGATGCCGAAGCCCGAGTTTATCACCAGCTTGCCCTGTTCCTCCAGGCTCTGCAGTTTGGCCACGGACTCACGTTCGCGGCACATGTTCAGCACCACGTCCTCGGTTATTTCCGCGCGTTGAAATTCATCTTCGCTGTACACGTTCACCTCGCAGCCGCGCTTGCGCAGGTTGTCGGCCACCGCGTTGAAGATGGCCGCATCGTTCCCGATATGGTTAGGCGAATATGCGCCGGCCCTCATCACGCCGGCTATCTTGATAGCTGACATTATTTCCTTTCCTCTTTTGTGATTTTTCTGGCCAGCTCCAGGTCCGAGGCGTGGTCCACGTCGATGGCGCGGCCTATGTCGAACGCCTTGAGGCGAAGCCCGTTCTCCACCATGGCGCGCTGGAAATTGCGCATACGGCTCATGCCGGATTCCAGACACCGGTCCAGCACGGCCAATGCCTTGTCGTCAAGCCCGTACACACCGGCCGAGATGTATTTCGGCTCCGGGTCTTTGTCAAGGAATGCGGTTATGTCCATCCTGTCGTCCACGCGCACATAGAGCGGCTTCTCATCGTCGATATATGTGGTCACGGCCATCATGCCGTCCACGTCGGCCGGAGCGTTCTGAAACGCCTGCACATACTTGCCGAACTCCGTGGCGCTGAAGATGGTGTCCACGGTGGTGGTAATGAACCGCCCTTTGCCTTTAAGCATATTGCCCAACAGGGCGAACGTATGCATCGAACTTGGCGTCACGGCTTCCTTCACGTGGAGGCGGAACGGCAATGTCGGCGCTATTTCGTCTAAATATTGTGCCGTCTCATGCCGTGTGGCGTTGGTCACGACGGCTACGTCCTCGGCGCCGAGTTCGCCGAATATACGCATCAGGCGCCCTATCATCGGCTCGCCGTTCAGGTCCACCAACGGTTTGGGTACAGAGATACCCTCCTCCGACAGTCGGCTTCCCTCGCCGGCAGCTATTACTCCGAAATTCATTCCGCCGCTTTGTTTTTGTCCTGTTTATTGCCACGTTCCTGCGGAGCGCCGCGACGCTCGCCGCGATCAGGACGTTCCGGCATCCTGGGCAGCGGATTAGCCGCGGCCTCTATGTTGCGGCGGCGGTTGCGCGTCAGGTCTATGGCCGAGTAGATGGCCTGGCGCATCGACTGCGGGTCGGCCACGCCCTGCCAGGCGATGTCGTTGCCGGTGCCGTGGTCGGGGCTGGTGCGCACAAACGGCAGTCCGGCCGTGAAGTTCACGCCCTCCGGTCCGGCCAGGGCCTTGAAGGGTGCCAGTCCCTGGTCGTGGTACATGGCTATCACGCCGTCGTACTTGCGCCACGAATGCGAGGCGAAGAATCCGTCGGCGGCAAAGGGTCCGAACACTAAGAATTTGTCGCCGAGCTCCTCGATGGCGGGCTTGATGTCACGTATCTCCTCGGTGCCGAGCAGTCCGCCGTCGCCATTGTGGGGGTTCAGCGACAGCACGGCGATCTTGGGCGCCTGGATGTCGAAGTCCTGCCTCAGCGTGGCGTTCAGTTCCTTGACTGTCTCCATAACGCGCTCCTTGGTCACCGCGCCGGGGATGTCGGCTATAGCCTTGTGAGTAGTGAGCAGCGCCATGCGCAGTCCCTCGTAATAGAGTATCATCAGCGGCTTGCTGTCGGAGCGGGCGCCAAGGAACTCGGTGTGGCCGGGAAACTGGAATTCCTCGGTCTGCACGGCCTCCTTGCTGATCGGTGCGGTGACAAGCGTGTCGATGGTGCCGGCCAGCACATCGGCCACTCCCTTCTCTAAGGCGGCTACGGCTGCGGCACCGGACTGACGGTCCGGATGTCCGGGCGTCAGCTTCACCTCCTTTATCCCTAAGTCCACGATATTAAGGTATCCCTCCTCGGCTTCGGAGGCATCGTTTATTATCTTGAGTTCGGGCAGTTCCAGCTCGAAATCGGCCGCGGTCTTTTCCACGAGTGCCGGAATGCCGTAAAAAACCGGAGTGTAGAGTTCGGTCACGGTCTCGTCGGCCATGGCTTTAAGCGCCACTTCGTAGCCCACTCCGTTATAATCGCCGTGGGTTATCCCCACTTTCAGAAGTTCAGACATTTTATTATGGTCTTGTTAGAGCGTGTCAATATATATATTAACGCACTTTAGGTTCTGTTCATTACACTTGCGGGCCGGTCACACCGATTCGGTACGGCTCAGCTGTCCGCAGGCGGCGGCTATGTCCTCGCCACGGCTGGCGCGGATGGTGGCCGTGATTCCTTTGGAATTCAGATAATTCCGGAACATCAGCATACGTTCCTCGCTGGCGGGTTTCAGGTCCACGCCCGGCACCTGATGGAATCGGATCAGGTTGACGCGGCATTCTATCTTGCCTATCAGTTTCACGAGCATGTCGGCGTGCGCTATGTCGTCGTTCACGCCGCGCCACATTATGTATTCCAGGCTGAGGCGGCGCTGGTGGCTGAAATCGTAACCGCTGAGCAGGTGCATCACCGACGCGATGGGGAACGCCTTCTGTGCCGGCATCATCGACTCGCGCTGGGCGGTGTCTGCGGTATGCACGCTGATGGCCACATGCACCTGGGTACGGTCCAGCAGGTCCTTCAGTTCGGGCAGCTTGCCCACTGTCGACACCGTGATGCGCTTCGGGCTCCATCCCAGTCCCCACGGCTCGGTCAGGATACGTATCACCTTCTCCACCTCCCTGAAATTGTCCAGCGGTTCGCCCATACCCATGAACACCACGTTGGTCAGGGGCTGCATGTTCGATCCTTCGGGCGGGATGCTCAGTATCTGGTTTATGATCTGGGCTGCGGTAAGCTGCTTGCGGAAACCCATCTTGCCGGTGGCGCAGAAGTAGCAGTTCATCTTGCAGCCCGACTGGCTCGACACGCACAGTGTGGCGCGCTCCTTGTCGGGAATACACACCGACTCCACGCTGCGCCCCTCGCCCACGGCAAACAGATACTTCACCGTGCCGTCCTGCGACTTGGCGTGTTTGGCCGGTGCCGTGCGTCCTATCTCATAATTCTCGGCGAGCCACGCCTGGTTTTTCTTCGATATGTTCACCATCTGGTCGAAGCGCGTCGCCTTCTTGACATACAGCCATTCGCACAGCTGTTTGCCCACGAATTTAGGCATACCGCCACGATAGGCCACATCCTGCAGTTCCTCAAGTGTCTTGCCGATCAACGGCTGTTTCTCGTTTTCCATCGCTTTAAGTACACACCTTTGGGGGTGCACCTGCTCCTGTCGGCGGCACACCCCCAATATGTTTGATTTTCAATCTTTATTTATACAGATACTGTACGGCACCCTTGTAGTTCAGAATTTCGTTTATCTGCTTTATCGCGTCCTTTGCTTCGGGCGTACCGGCCTTCTTGAACATCGTCAGGGCCTTGTCGTAGTTCTCCTGCTTTGCAGCGAGCACGCCACGGGCATAGTTGGCCTCAGGGCTGTCGCCGACCTGGTTCAGGAAGTTCTGCGCGCTGGTCATGTCGCCTCGGCTTATGGATGCCATGGCGGCGTTGATGTTGGCCACCGGATCCTTCGGGTACATGCGTACGGCCACGTCAAACACCCGGTCGAATTCAGGCGAGCCGGGCTTATAGCTCTGGGCCGCTAAGAAGAATTCGTTAAGGCTCAGGTTCTGCGGATGCGTCTTCAGCACTTCACGAATCTCGTTGATGTCCGTGTACTTGCGCACCTCGTAGTTAACCACGTAGTCGGTGTGACGCAGTCCGGGATATATCTCTTTCAGCAGATAGGGATAAGTCTCCGGGAAAAGTTTGCGCAGCTGGTCGTTACGCTTCTCGATGGGATAGTCCGAGTCGATGAAGCTAATGAGTTCGGCCTTGTTGGCCAGCGAGCTCTTTTCGATGGCGGCTTTCAGGCCGGCCCAGTCCTCGGGCACCGATTTGGTAACGAACAGATTCTCGGGAAATGCGTACTGCTTGCGGATATATTCGCGCAGCGCGTCAGTACGTCCCTGTGCCAGACGGGCGTTGCCGGCATACGAACCCTCGGGCGACGCATAACCGGTCAGAGTGATGCGCTTCACCTTGGCGTCCTTGTTGTCGCGCACGGCGTCGATGGTGTCCAGAATCTTCTTCAGCTCCTCGGGGTTGGTCATATAGTCAGGCTCGATGTTGGTCTTGTTCACCTTGAAGTTGATGAATGCCTGACCCTCCAGGTTGAACAGCTTGGAGTCCACGGCCGCCGGACGGATGTAGGTAAACTGGGGCTTATACTGCGGAGCGGCATAGTCCATTGTGGCCATTGGCACGTTCTCGGTCTTCTCGTTGCCGCAGCATCCGGTCACGCACTCGAAGTCCAGCTTGGAATGCTCCATCCAGGGCTCGTAGGCGAAGTCCTCCTGATATTTCACCGGCGTCTTGCTGCTGCGCTTGTACAGGTTGGGGGTCTTGCCGTCGCGCAGATTGTAGTAATATGCGTTGCGGCCGGCGAACGTAAGCGACGGCAGACGCTTCTCGAGCGAGCCGTTCAGCTGCTTCAGCACCGGGGTGATGGTCACATCCTGGTTGTATTTTACGTTGAAATTATCGGGCACCAGCGTCATCTGCACGCGCATGGTCTGGTCCGTGGGTCTGAGCACCTGAAGGTCAGATGCTCCGAAGTCCGACGACGTCATGGCTCCGGCACCCAACGCGGTGACCGCCGCCAAGCCCAATGTCATTATTATCTTGTTCATCTTCTTTCTTCTTTTGTGTTAATAATTCAGGCACCTCTCCTTAGAACAGGTATTCGACGCTCACGGCCAGCTTGGTCGGGCCCACATAGTTGTGGTGTCCTGTCTTCTCGCGTGTGCCGCATTCGGTACACGGGTATTTCTCATAGCGGGTCCACAACCAGCCTATGCCTATCTCGGCCTCGATGTTCCAGTGTTTGGCCACAGGCCATGCGTAGCCGTAGTTGAAGCCCGCGCCAACGGCATAACCCTGGTAGCGGCTCGTGTTCAGGTCGTTGAAATTACTGCCTAAGAAGTTTCCCTTCAGACCGATATGGCCGAAGTTGTATTCACCGCCTATAGCGTTGATCGAGATGAAGTGACCGGCGAAACGCTGGCAGAACCAGTATCGCGGCTCGATGCTGGCGAACCAGTGCTTCCACTGGTGGTGATAGCCGGAATTCGAGTTTTTGTCCTTGATTTTCCAACCGTTGTATTCTCCTTCGAGCTGTAATGTCCATTTGGGCGCAAGTCCTATCTCAAGTCCGAGGTTAGGGCTAAGCAACGCATCGTTCACAAGGTTCGTCTTGATTCCCACTGACTGTGAAAATGCCGTCGGAACCGCCATTGACATCATTGCCGCGCCAATCAGATAACGTGCTGTTTTTCTCATATCCATTAGTAATTTATAATCCATATTGCCTGTGCGGCAACCTCTCTGTCCTATAAAAACAAATTTCGGGGAGGATTTTATTTTCTCCTCCCCGAATTTTTTTTCGTCCATCCAGGGTCGCGACAATCACTTCCCTGAATTTTTCCGTCTATCCAGGGCCGATCCTTAGTCGCCGGCCTCGAATTTATAGATGTTGTTCTTTACTTTCCTGTCACCCTTGATCAGCTCGAACATATTGGGGTTAACCAGCTGATAGTACTGCTGCTGGTACTGCTGCTCGTTAAAGGGGAACTTCTCCGTGTTCTGTCCCATCACCTGATAAACGTACACGCCGTCCTGGCCTGCGGTGATCACCACCTTCTTGTTGGCGGGGGTGCCGTAGATCTTGCCCGTAACCTCGGGATCGCCTACGCCCATGTTACGGCCGAAGCGGAACTGTGCGTTGCTCTGCACCTGTACGCCCATTGCCTGGGCCGCGCTCTGCAGGCTCTGCGTGTTCTTCGAGAACTTGTCCACCAATTTCTTGCCCGCCTTCTCCGAGCGTACCAGGTCGGTCACATAGTCCTTGATGTCCTTGTTCGACAGCGGTGCGTAGTCGTCGTATTCGCTTACTACGGCTGCGGCATACAGCAACGGAGCCGTCGGGTTCTTCGATTCGTAGATGTGGCTTACGGCACCGGTCTCGCCCTCTATCATCGCCCAGCGCATCACCTGACGCGAATCGGGATAGTAGGAGTTCATGCCGGCGAAGCGGGGCACTGCGGGCAGCGAAGCCGTAACGGTGAAATTCTGTACGTTGAAGCCGGCCTTCGATGCATTGGCCATGAATTTCTTGGCGTCGGCGTTCTGGGCCAGGAATTTCTCGAGCTTGCCGCGCTCGTCGTTCAGCGTGGCGTTGCTGGGACCGAGCACGTACGATGCCTCGTCATATTCATACACGGTCTTGGGGGCGTTCTGCTTCACTAATTTGGCGATTACCATACCCTGCGGGCCGCTTACAATCGATACATATCTGCCGGCTGACTTACGCAGTGTGTCGAGCTGCTCGGCGGGGATTGCGTTCGTGGCGCCGTCGGCGTCATAGAGTGCAATCCACTGGTCGGGCTGTGCCATCACGCTGTCGGGGCTGAACTTGGTGCCGATGGAGTCGGCGGGAAGTCCGGCGTTAAGCGCGCTCAGCACGCGGCGGCCGCAGTCCTCGGTGGCGGCCTGTACCAGAGTGATCTGTACGGAGTCTACCTCCTGCTTGGTGCTCAGCACGCGAACCACGCCGAAGCCCAGGCTGTTGTTGTAGGCCAGACGGGCGGAATCGCCACCGGCCGTAACGGCGCTGCGAACGTTGCCGGGGATGTCGGCTGCAAGCACGGTGTGACGCGACATCGACACGCCATCCTTCTTCAGCTCCTTGCTCAGCGGGCCGGCGTTCTTGTTCATGAATGCCACGGTCTGGTCGGCCAGAGCCTTGGCGGCCGCGATATCCTTGTCGCTCGGAGTAACCGTAACGGAGATGAAGCCTATCTCCTTGGTCTCCTCGTCAACGGCGAAGCGGCCCTTGATCTCGTCATACTTGGCCTTCAGCTCGGCGTCGGTGACGGGATATTCCTTCTCGTTCAGATTGCCGAAGGGCAGGAACGCGTAGTCCACGCTCTTGGTGTTGACATAATCGTCGTAGAGAGCCTTCATGTCCAGGTCGTTCGCCTTGACCGTACCGGCCAGCAGGCGCTGGTATATCTGCTCTGCGATCTGCTGGTCCGTCTCCTTCTCGGCGGCGAGCCATGCACGCTGCATGGGCTCTACCTGAGCCTCGGTCAGACCGTTGCGCTTCGGATTGAAGATAATGTCGTATGCCTGTGCGGGCGTCTGGGCTGCCAGGCCCGACTGCTGCAGGCTCTGCATCAGCTCCTGAACCTTCGGATTGCCCATGTTTTCCAGCATATAGTAACGCAGCAGGTTGGCGCTCGACTTCACGCCGGCCTTCTTGGCGGCGTTGTCTATCACAGTCTGCTGTATCAGCTGCTCAAGGGCCATCTCGCCCAGCTGCTGGGTGTCGAAGTTGGCGAACTGCTGGGGATTGCGGCGGCGCGCCTCCTCGTACTGGTTGTTCAGTTCTTCACGCTTGCGCTGATATTCCGTATAGTCGATCTTGGTCGACCCTACCTTGGCAACCGTGGTCTGGTCGCCGAATATATTACGACTGTTTGTGAGGGCGTCCCCCACGATGAAGGCAAGCAATGCAACGCCTATCACCACGATCAGAAATACCGATTTGGATCTGATTTTCTCTAATGTTGCCATTTATGTAGCTCTGTATTTTGTTACTAAGTTGTTATGCAATCTTGTGTGTCCGGTTGCGGAAAACATACGCGTCTAACAGCCCCATGGGGCCATTAAACGCGCAAAGGTAATACTTTTTGGCGTATTTAGCAAATTCACACCGTAATTACGCCGTTTTTCGCTGCTTTTCGTCAGTCTTGCAGTCCGTTTCCTATAGATTGAACGCCTTACGGATGGCCGGCACCATGTCCAGCTGCTCCCAGGCGAACCGCTGCACGTCGCGCTCCACCTTGTCGCGCTGGATGGCGGACACGAAGGTGGTGTTCTCGGGTTTGCGGCCCACATGGCCGTAGGCAGCGGTGGCGCGGTAAATCGGGTTGCGCAGTCCGAAGCGCTTCTCGATGCTGCGCGGACGCATGTCGAACAGCTCGCTCACCTTCAGGGCGATCTCCGGGTCGCTCATGTTGACCTTCGAGGTTCCGTGGGTGTTGACGTACAGGTTGATGGGATGCGCGCGGCCGATGGCGTACGATACCTGCACTGTCACCTCGCCGGCCACGCCGGCCGCCACTAAGTTCTTGGCGATGTGACGTGCGGCGTATGCCGCGGAGCGGTCCACCTTCGAGGGGTCTTTGCCCGAGAAGGCGCCCCCGCCGTGGTAGCCGCGGCCGCCGTAGGTGTCCACGATGATCTTGCGGCCCGTCACGCCCGTGTCGCCGTGAGGTCCTCCGATCACGAACTTGCCTGTCGGATTCACATATACCTTGGTACGGCTGTCGTACATTTTCCGCACCTCTCCGGGATACTGTTCCAGCACACGCGGTATCAGCACCTTGCGCACGTCGTCGGCGATGGTGTCCAGGATGGTGCGGTCTGCCTTGTTGCGTGCCTCGACTGTATCTTCCAGCGCCGCCACGAACTCGTCGTGCTGCGTCGACACCACGATGGTGTCGATATGCACCGGCTTGCGGTTGCTGTCATATTCTATCGTCACCTGGCTCTTGGAGTCGGGACGCAGATAGCTCACCTGCTTCCCTTTGCGATAATAGGTCATCTCCTTCCCCTCGCGGCGTATCTCGGCCAGTTCTTTCACAAGCTTGTGCGACATGTCGAGAGTCAGAGGGATAAGCTCGTCGGTCTCGTCCACGGCATAACCGAACATCATGCCCTGGTCGCCGGCGCCCTGCAGCTCGGCCTCGTCGTTGTCCGACAGCGCGTTCAGCTCGGCCACCTTGCCGGCGTCCACGCCGCGGTCTATGTCCTCGCTCTGGCCGTGGATGGCGGTGAATATGCCGCAGCTGTCGCAGTCAAAGCGGTAGGCGCCACGGTTGTAGCCTATCTTGCGTATCACGTCGCGCACCACCACCGGCACGTCGATGTATGCCTGCGAGTCCACCTCGCCCGACACCACCACCTGACCTGTGGTCACGAGGGTTTCCAGGGCCACGTGGCTCTCCGGGTCGCGGGCCAGGAATTCGTCTAACAGCGCGTCGCTGATCTGGTCGGCAACCTTGTCCGGGTGTCCTTCCGACACCGATTCCGATGTAAATAGGTAGTTCCCGTTAGTCAGAACGGGTGAATTTTTAGTCTGCTCCATATAATAAAAATTTAGGCGGCTGTCAGATGCAGTCGCCGTGCAGGTGTCTCACTGTCATGCCCCGGGCGCGCAGTCGTAGCGGTTGCCCCGAGGTATTGCAGTTTTAGCATTTTTTACACGGTGGTTGCAAGCAGCCAAATTTATCCACCGGATTCTTAAGAATCCAGCGACAAAGTTACAACATTTCCCCTTAATATGCAACTTCCGTTCCAAAAACCGCACATTTATATGTTTTTATGGTGGAATTTATTAACTTTGTGAAAGGAATCAGCACAAAATCTGAAAGCTAATGCCATGATAGAATAGATTTTGAGACATAACAGTGAGTTTGTGTCCAACAAACCAGCGCTCCGCACCGGAACAGAACGGCTCCGCGACCCGTAAAGCCAAGGCCGAAACAGCCAAAGCCGCCGGCCGAAGCGCGGAGCCGTTCAGTTCAAAGGCAAAGCCTTTGCCTATCATCAGCCTGCCTCCTCTCTCCCCTTAACCCCCAATAATACTTAATAGCCCCTTCCCATGAATAATCCGCCACTGCAGGAACGGCCCGATTACTACCGGCCTCTGGTCCCCAACGGCTGCCGCCGCGCCCCTTGGCACGACTACCGCTCCCGCTGCATCTACATGATAACCATCAACAGGGCGCCGGGCATACTTCCCTTCTCTACCCTCGCCGGAATCCCCGGCAGCCACGACTGGAAGCCACGCACCATCCTTACGCCTACAGGGGAGATAATCACCTCCTGCATCTCCGACCTGAAGGCAGCCTTCCCGTTCACCCGGATCCTGAGGCGCGTCATCATGCCCGAGCATATCCATTTCGTCCTCTTCGTCACCGAAGCAACGGACACACACCTCGGCGAAATCATCCGTGAGCTTAAAGGAGAGTGCACCCGCCGCTACTACGGCACCTCTAAACAGGCTGACCGGGAAGCGCCCTTAGTCTCAATCTTCGAGGAAGATTACCACGACCGCATCCTGCTGAAGAAGGACCAGTTGCAGCGCATGCTCGCCTACGTCAGCGACAACCCGCGACGCCGTCTGGAACGCATCAATCATCCCGACTTCTTCCACCGCACCATTATCGCCGGCCCCGACGGCACCCGATACGAAGCCTACGGCAACATCCACCTGCTGGAGGATCCCGACATCGAGGCTGTGAAGATCAGCCGCAAATATACCCCCGACGAACTGATCCGTCGCAAGCGCATCTGGATGCATACCGTGCAGAACGGGGGCGTCCTTGTCTCGCCGTTCATTTCTCCGGCCGAAAAGAAGGTAGAGAACTGGGCCTGCGACGAAGGCGGCCGCATCATCCTCATCACCGACAATGGCTTCGGCACCAACTACACTCCCAAAGGTATGCTCCACACCCTCTGCTCTGAAGGACGCCTGCTGATAATCGCTCCCACCGAGCACCGCACCGCCTCCATAGCTCTTGATCGCGCCACCTGCATGCAGATGAACGCCCTGGCCGAAACCATAGCTGCCTATTCGCTCCGCCGGCTGTGACAGCCGGGAGCAAAACCACACCCCAGCGCTTCGCGCCGAAACAGAAGGCCCACTACCAGCGCTCCGCGCCGGAACAGAACGGCTCCGCACCCCTGAAAGCCGCAGGCGAAGTCAGCCCAACGCCCAAAACCGCCTGCCGAAGCGCGGAGCCGTTCCGTTCAAAGGCGAAGCCTTTGCCTGCCGTCGCCCTTTGCCTGTCCTTGGCCTTTGCCTCAAGTCAGAAAAGATTAGGGCAGAGACCACTCTGGCCCCCGCCCCTTATTATAAATACACAAATCAGAAATCTAAGATTCTATAACACACATCAGAAATCTAAAATCACTCCAAACTTCATCAGAAATCCAAGATTCCAATCATCTGATCAGAATTTGTCGGCATACTCCCGGTACAGAGCCTGCTCGTCTGCACTCAGACTTCTTTTATATACGCGAATGACTGCATAGAATCCATTGACATAGCAATCCGCCGTTTGTACCGAAGTAAAGCTGTTATGCGTCAATCTGACACACGACGATAAGGCTTTGCCATCGTACCAATAATTCGGAGACCAGTATATACTTGTGGCTGAATTATAGGGAGAGGTACATTGTCCTTTCATACACTGGTGAATCCAACAACATACGGGAGTTCCGTCTGTACACGAGACAGCCGACACCAGAAACGCCCTACACTTGGAGAACCTCAATGCTAAAGCTAACATACCGTTGTATTGAGACATCGACAATTCCGACCACTTAGACACATCATCTGCAGTATAAAACGGTGAATACACCTGTTCCGGATCTCCCTGTTGTACCGTAACGAACTGTGTCTTTCCATCACCGAGACCATTATTGTCAGCGGGCCATATATAACGGTGCGTATTGCTGGAATTATTATTGCCGGCATACATCTGCCACGAAAGCCCCGGTGCCCTATTGCCAAGATAATCTATGTACGGCAATATCTCCATGGTTTTGTTCAGACATGGTATATGGTCTCCCTTATCGTCGTTGATCCGGTAATAAGACAGATAGGTGTAGTAGTTAGCCACTCTCGTACCCGTGGCTCTCGGGCTCGCTCCGAGACCTCGGTCAGGATACAGCCACATGGCGGTTCCCTCCTGCAATACCACATCATAGATTTTTGCCTTGGACTCCTTAATGCGTACCGTCAGGCTTACCGATTGCTGGCTCTTGATATCTTCGGGATAACGGCTGTCGTAACAGGTGATGGTTATGGTCCCGGTTATAGGGCCATCCGTCGGACCGGTGCGATATGCATTGAGATAAAACATCTGCCCCATGCTCAGGCCGTTCAGTTCATCACTGCGGTCGGAGATCTTGCTATTGTCCGGCTGTGTGGCTTCACCGAGGGTACACGTCGAATAATTGAATAGCGAACCGGCATTAAGCACAGAGGTATTGGCGTGGTCGCGGTCGGCATCCTTGACCAGCACTTTTGATCCTTTAAGCGAACCGGTATAAAGCCGCAGGTCCCGGAAGCGGTCAAAACTCGATTTAACCTTATACTCGAAATACTGCGCGTCCTCGACATCGCTGACACAGCTGACCTGAACGGGATATGCCACAGCCACGCCATTGGGATTACCCGCGCTCATATCGAAGGCATCCAGTTCTATCACCTGCCCGTTCTTCAATGGTTTGCCGCTGCTTGACACTGACATCAGGGCCTTCGATTTGGGTTGCGTGATTTTGATGGTAACGTCCGGCACATGTTGATCGGGAGGCGTCAACGCTACCTTAATGGTCGCGGTACGCTCCGCTCCCGTCAGATTGGCCGGCAGGCTCACAGTCAGCAGGCTCCCATCTCCTCCCGATGCCGAGAATCTGGCACTCTCGCCGAACACCTTGTTGAAATCATCGGAAGATGTCACCCAGGTATACAGGTCGTTGCCGGTCACAACCTTGAATTGCAACGAGCAATTCTCGCCCGATACCTCGTTTGCATGAAGTTCTATAAGACCGGTCTTGCCGTCTACCTGCAGACATTTGAAACTGTTGTCCATTGACAGCTGCTGAAGCGTCAGGTGTATCTCCAGAGCCTTCTTCAGCGGACGGCCGTCAACGCGCTCGGCCACTATCTTCCAGTAGCCGCAACGCAGATAGTCCTCCTCGTTTTTCTCCACGGGGCCGCATTTCAGAGCATTCGATGTCCCGATACGCTCGCAGATGAATTTGGAATTGTCTGCGCCCTCCTTTATATCGGGCACAAGGCTCCATTTCAGGGCCGGATTGGTCGATACGCGCACCTCGACGCAGTCCGCCGAGCTCTGACCGCCCTTAAACACAAGCTGCGACCGGCTCACCACCAAGAAGTTGCCGTCGCCGTCGCTGGCATAGTTGTCGTCGGTGATGTCCCATTCATCCTCCACGTCATAGTCGAAGATGGGCGACTGGTCGTTGTAGGCCGTCTTGTCATCGGATGCGCCGCGTCGCAACACGCCCTTGATCACTGCCGTGTAGGCATAGTTGCGCTTCAGTAGCTGCGAGTTTCCGGCGTTGGCGTAATTGAATCGGTAATAAGTCAGGTAGTCATCCTTCTCGTCGGTTTCCGGATCCGTGTAATATCCGGATATGATCAGACACGTGGTATTCTCGTCATTCTGCACGCAGGTTTCGTTGTAATTGGGAAAGGCATAAAGCTTCGACTTAAGATTCTGCACTCCGTCATATTCGCCGTTCATCGCCACATAATCGCCGGGGGCGTCCACCGAGGGTTCGGGACTCGGCTCGGTCAATGTCACTATCCTGCTGTCTTCCGGAAGTCTGTTGTCCTGAAACACATAGCCTCCGTCGCGGTAGTTGCACACCTTGACCCAGCGGATATCAAGTGTGCCGGGAACGAGATTGGTCACGTCCAGACGACTTACGGCACGCGAGAATCGAAACGAGCCGTTCACCTTGTACGACACCACCCCGGTGTCCGAAATCTCTTTCTGAAACCGGAAAGGCTGCTCCGTATCCGTGTCGTCGGCCTTGACATAGCGCCCCCACAGAGGCATCACGCCCGGTGCCCGGTTGTTCACCTCATAACCGGCATGGATGGCCAGCGTCTGCTCCACCTCGGCGCGGCTCTTGCCGCCATATTTAGCCAGGAGACCGTCCATATCCGACACTCCTTCGGGAAGGTAGTCGGCCACATTGCCGAGGGCCAGTACATCATAGTCAGTATCGGGATTCAGGTCAGCCGGCGGATCGAAGGTGAGCTTGCCTGTAGATTGCTTGACATACACCTTGGAATATGCCACAAGTCCCGTCAGGTCATCGGCCGGATTATCCAGCGGATTGTAAAAGAACAGCACGTACGCCTCCTTCAGGCGCGTTTCGGCGGCAGATGCCGGGATGCCGCGCGTCACCATCAGTTCGCCGTCAACCGTATAAGGAGCCTCGATGGCATCGCCGCCTTCGGTGACGGAGATCGGCCGGTCCATCGCATCGTCGACGCACCCCGCCGTCATGATCAGCGGCAGTACCAGCGCTCCCTTTATGAATTTACTGATTTTCATTATGTTGTTGTTTTAATTATTGCAATATATCATGCACGTAGCCGCCATTTTCCCATTCATCGTCGGCCAGAGGGCCTTGCGTCACGTTTATCTCCACCTCAAGACGTGTGCTGACACGAAGCCTCAGACGCCGCGCCCGTGGCTCCTGCCCCTCGGGCAACGCCTGCAGAGCCTTGAAGCTCAGTTCGCCCCCATCCGATACATTACCCTCCGGGCGCGTCACGCGGAAGATGTCGCAACCGGCGCTCACTCCCTCCGTGAATTCCGTCAGCACCTGCGCTTCCCCGACCGCTGCGGGAATGGTCTCCCACTGCAGGCGCCACTCGTCTGCGGGAATATCGGACGCCACATGTATGTCGGCGCCACTTCCTTCGGCTCCTGCTATCATCAGTTCCTTGGTGGCCACACTGAGCCAGTGCACTCCGTCGAACACAATGAATGTGTCGATGTTGGTCCAGTCTATTATGTCGGCGCGTATGTTGGCCTGAATGGTCTCGTATGCCTTCTGAGGCGTATCCTCGCCCGGGCCGAGAACGCTCGTGATCACGATGTTGTAGCTGTGGTTGCGCAGCACGTCCGTCAGCACGGATATCGGTTCCGCTTCTTCCTCGCCTTCTGCGGCTGCAGGCGTCACTCGCCGGGCGAAGTCAACGCGATACCATGTCGTGGTCTGTGAGCTGCCGTAACGCCCTCCTATCAGCAGGGCGGCGCGCCGCAGCCGGTTCTCGTCGCCCGGGTCGGCGTCATCCTTGCCGAACCGCACCTCCGACTCGGGGATATACACCCTGTCGGTAATCAATCGTCCGTCAGCCGACACTACCCCCGCGCCCCAGTGCCACCGGGCCATGGTCGAGACAGTGCCTTCGGCAACCTCGCCGCCCCAGCCTGAATCGGAGACTGTGGCGTCCGAAGGGAGGGAGGGGGATTTCATTCGCGGCACCAATACCGGAAGATAATCCTCGTCCCTCGTCACCTTGGACAAGTCCGGAACCATCGCGGCTCCTGAACTTACCTTTGACACACATATATCTGTTATTCTGAAATTTGTCACTTCGTCCGCGAGCGAGACGTTGACACGGGCCATGTCGCGCAGCAGGTCCATGCGTATCTCGCTCACCTTGGCGCTGCGGTCTATCAGTCCGGCTTTGCCGGTGCCCGTGCGGGCTATCCCCCAGAACGTCATTTTATCGGGGGTGTCGGTGCCGGAAGCGGCGGGCGTCAGCGTGCGGTTGCAGTATTGCCGTATCTCGTCATAGCTCTTGCCCTCGGCATCTGCTGGGAGCGTCAGTGATCCGGCGTTGGCCACCAGTACCGGCAGCAGATAGTCGGGTGCCTCGGCATCCACGCCGAGCTTTACGGTGAATTCCACGTCGTAGGCGGCTGCGCTGCCGTCGGCGGTGACGGGGCGCGTTATATCATCGCCACTTACCGTCACCATGCGGTATAACTTGTCGGGAGTGGTGGCGAACGCGTCGCAGGTGCTTGTGGCCGACGGGGTGAAGAGGAGCACGGCAGCGTCCGTGATGCGGTTCTCGACATGGTCGGAGCCGTCGGTACGGGTCGGTGCACCAGCCTCGGGAGCGCCCATGCGCAGCGTCAGACGTACCGTAACGTCGCCGTCCTCATCGGGTTCCATGGCGCCGCCTCTGTCGTGTGCGCAACCGCACATAACCGACAGCACAGCAAGCCCGATTAAATATTCAGTTATTTTGTTCATTGTACCTATGTTTCTATTGCAGTGATACATTGTATGAATATACCTTCCAGCCGTTTACGGTCACGGTCACCATAAAGGCACCGGGAGGTCCCGGCTCAACCTGGAAGTCGAGATGCCATTCGTCGTCGAGGTCCAGGTCGGCGTAAGGTATCCGCGCCAGCATCGGCGATAACGGCCCGTCGTAAATCACCACTTTCTCATCTCCATAGTTCACGGTGAGCCTCGAATCGTCTCCCTTGTGCAGCCGCATCACGGTGAAAAGATGGCTGTGCCGCAGCGGATCGCTGGTCGTATCAGATTCGGGCATATAGTTCGTAGGAGCCGTGGCGGTCATGGATCGGCGGAAATCGTAGCAGCCGTTGGTGGCGCTGATACGCGCCTCTGTGGAAGCCTCAAGTTCGGCGCCGTTGACCGAGGTGACCGTAACCAATACGTTGTTGGTTATCTTGTGCATGTCCACCTGATGAGTCACGGTCGTATCGCCTTTGACTTGCACTTCCGCAAGGAGGTTGTGCCACACATGCTCCTCATATTGCTCCACCTCGTCGCCGTTGATGGCAAGGGACTGATTCTCCAGCAGTCCGGCGTTGTCGATGGTATGCCGTAAGTTCACGCCGCCCCAGCTGACTACGTTGTAATCGCCGTAAGGCACCATCCACTCCACAATGTGGTCAGGTCCCATGTCCTCGGTGCGGAACGTGCGCGACTCCACGAACGTCCCTTTGTCGGCGTCGTAGAGGGCTACCGCCCATTGTCCACCTCCGCGCCGAACAGGTCGATGTCGTGCTCCGGGTCGGCGTCGTTCTCGCGCGAATGCAGATATGTGAAATGCAGTCTGAGCGGCGCCTCGCATGGATCGGGATGGTCCATGATACACGACTGCATCGGCAGTATCGCGCAAAGTACCGTCAACAGCATGAATGGGTTCTGTTTCATTTGTCCGGTTTATTTGGAGAGAGCCGGTGCCGCAAGGCCCCGGTTCCCTGAGTGGTTGCCGTACTGTGTTCTATTATTGAAGTACCGTGTTGTTCATGTCTACCACAGTCCATTTCCTGACGGTGATCTGGGCCACGAGCCATCCTTCGGGATCGAGGGGCTGGTCGGGATCGGTGGGCACGACGTCTCCGCCGTCATGGGCGCCGAGGGCCTTGATGTCGGTCACGTTGATCTGATAGTAGCTGTTACGGTCCACGCGATACTTCAGGCTCAGGTCCTCGCTGTCCTTGTCCGTCACCAGGTTCACGCGGTAATACACCAGTCCGCCCGTGAACTTGTAGGCTGCGTAATCTGAAGGCAGTTTTGCGGCAGTGATATATTGGTTAGCGGCTGCCTCGGATGTGAAATAGAGGATTTTGTATTCTGCATCGGATGCATATACTAAGGATCCGGTCTTGGCGTCATGCTTCACTACGGCCCAGAAATCGCCGCTGGCATTCTTGCTGCCGGGGGTCAGATCCACCTTGTTGGTGGCGGTATTGGCCTTAGCGCCGGAGTAGATGGCATTAGGCGTTGCCTTGAGACGGATAAGGGCGAAGGTGGTGTTGCCGGTCACGGGTGTCTCTGTGCGGTTCTCGGCGAAGTATTCGAACTCGCTGCATTTCGCGGCATCGGTCCAGTCAGTGCATGCATCCTTGAACGAGGCTATGGTCACGTCGGGCATTTCGGTGTATCCGCTATACGTGCCGTTGTCCTCGGTCTTGCTGCCGAGCGGCGTATAGACACCGGTAGCTATCTGCGACAACTGGTTGTACGGAGTCATCACCATCTCCTTTGCTGCCTGCGCCACCAGGAACTTGGCATCGCTGAAAGTAGCGTTGATAGTCTCGCGTACCTTGACGGCGTTCTCGCCCTCCGACACATACTTCACCAGGGCCTTGGCCGTGGCGCGGTCAATGTCGATGCGTACCAGGTTCTTGGTCTCGGCTTCCGCTTCCTTGCACTTAACCACGGCCACCTTGTCGGAACGACCTATCATGACGAATTGGTTCTCGTCGGCTATCTGTGTGTTGAGCGCGTGGAACAGCTGGGCCTGGAAGTTGGCGAGTTTCGTGGTCTCAACTACGGCCGGGATCTCGGCGCCCGGGTCGCCGGTCGTCAGATAGCTGGACTCGCCTGTGATGGGCGACGCTATGGCGTAGATTATCTTCTCGCCTGTAGTGATCTTGATCGGGGTCGTCTTGCCGTTCTCGTCGAGGGTTACCGTCTCATGGGCCTCGAGGATGCCCTCGGCAAATACATAAAGCTGCATCTGGGCGATGCGCTGTTCTTCGGCCAGGCCTTCATCGCCCTCGGCGCGCGTGCCGTTGGACGCCACGCTAACCTTGAAGCTGGCATAGGTGCTTTCTCCTTTGGTCCTGGTTCCTGTTTCGGGCCCCTCGTTGCTTGAACACGAAGCCAGCCCCATGAGTGCGGCCACGCAAGCCGCCGTTAAAATTCCGATTTTCATTGTTGTTTTTTAGTTTATATTTGGTTGAGTCGTGATCGAATGGATTCCGATTGTTGCAGTCAAAACAAAACAGCGCAAAATTAGGCATCATGCAGGCTTTAAGCTATTAAAACAGATGGACAATATATGGACACGTCAATTTACCACATGGATATTCTACGGACATTGTGTAAATTTGCGGCGAAAAGCTTAAGATTCGTGCTGAAACCTTAACAATATGCCCGACTTCCATTTGTTAATTGGAATGGGATCGAAGAGAATAGACCACATACTGAAACGTACCACGATCACTTAATGAAAACAACCTAATTATGACTAATTTAAAACTTATGCGCTACGCATTGGCCGCGTGCTTCTTTATTGCACTTCTGCTTCTGTCGGGAAGCTGCAGTAAACCGAATACCATCCCAGGCACTTTTCACGCGCCGATCTCGAGGGAAGCCGACCCGATAGTAGCCCGCCTCGAAGCCGGCTGCACCACGGACTACGATTCAGCCATGTACCATCGCCTCACCGACAGTCTGGCTTTGCTTGCAAAGGGCAATAAATTACCCCCCCCGAATTAAAATCCGCAGTCGCGTACTGGAAAGCATACATAGCTTCCATGGAGAGGCAGGATTCCCTTCTGAAAGTTTACGCCGATAGTTGCGTAGCTCTGACCGACTCCGCTAAATATCCGTACGAATATGCCCGTGCGCGAATGTTGCAGATTGAAGATATCGATTCCAATCTGTTGAATATGTTCAAGGCTCATGTATCTTCAATAAGAGTCTTCAAGAATGTCGGAGATTCTCTCAATGCTGCCAAGGCATACAACCTTCTTGGAATCCGACTCGCAATACTGACTAACACTCCAGAAGGCATCAAATATCTGAAAGAAAGTCGGAAATATTCACAATCCGGCTCTAAAATGCGATTCATGTCCGACTTCAACCTGTTCATGACCTACAGCGAAGCAATTAAAAAAAACCTAACGTTGCCGGGCAATCCGAAAGAGGAGCTATACGCCATGGCCGATTCCCTGATGGGCAATCAATTATATGCAACGCGGCCAAAAAAAATCAAAGCAAGTATACTTAAAACAAAATACCAACAGACGGGAGATATCAATTGGCTTTATAAAATCGACACTACAGGTCTCGATCCGAAAACCCATTGGCTTAGAGCATCAAAAGAGGCTTGGCTAACGGAGCATTTCGTGAAGCAAGGCAATATAGATTCCGCCACGGTTCATTTCAACAAACTGCCTCGGCATTTTTATGGCAATTTTACCAATAAGGAGGATATTCTTGCGGTTTGCCGGGATTATTATAAAATGACGGGGAATGCTGATTCCGCAGCCTTCTATGAGGCTGAGCTTAAGCTTAAGCTGCAAATGACATTTCAGCAAACCCAAACCCTCATGGAAATCACCAAGAGCCTTTCGGACGACGAATTGGCGGTGATAGAGCAGGAATTCAAGACCAAAGAAAAAGGGGCACTGACCCGGACATGGATATGCACGGCGGTAATTCTGCTGCTGTGCGCCGCAGGGACTTGGCTGGTGGTGAGGCTGCTGCGCCGTCGGCACAGCACGGACACCAGGCAGTTGACGCAGGAGCTGGACGAGGCGAAGCGTCGGCAGATGGTGACCGAAGTAAAGGCCTCGGATGTGTCGAAAGCCTCTACTACCGACTGGGAGAAGGTGGAATCGCTGTTCGTGGAGACGAACCCTAAGTTCATAGAGGAACTGTACCGCCGGTGCCCGGCCCTGACGCCCGGCGACGTGCGCATGGCCTGCTTCACGCTGATGGGGATGGAGACCAAGCACATAGCACGGCTTCTGAGCATCAACCCCGCCTCCGTTGCCAAGAACCGCTACCGCCTGCGTCAGAAACTCGGCCTCGCTCCCGACCAGACCCTCGACGCCTTCCTCCACACCCTCGCCTCCTCCCTCCCCGACTGACCCGCTGGATAATTTTCGGGGGAAATTCGTGTTTATATAAGTGGAATAAACACGAAAACAGGAAAGAAGATGGGCGTATGTTATCTGCAGGTAGAGGGACTGACCAAGAGTTACGGTGACAGGGTGCTGTTCAGCGACATCAGCTTCGGCATAGACCAGGGCGAGAAAGTGGGCCTGGTGGCGCGCAACGGCACAGGCAAATCCACATTCCTGGACATACTGACGGACCGGGAGTCGCCCGACTCCGGTTCGGTGATATGGCGCAACGGCATCCGCGTGGGCTACCTGGAACAGCAGCCTCCCCTCGACTCGGAGCTGAACGCCGTGGACTACGCCACTCCCGACTGCCCCACCGGCCTGACGCCCGGCGAATGGAACGGCCGCGACATGGCGCGCCAGATGCTGGGCCAGTTCGGCATCGACGACATGACGCTGCCCGTCTGTAAGCTCTCCGGCGGCCAGGCCAAGCGCGTGGCGCTGGCCAAGGTGCTGCTCACCGAGCCGGACATGATTATCCTGGACGAGCCCACCAACCACCTTGACATCGAGATTGTGGAATGGCTGGAGGACTACCTGCAGCGCCGCAAGGTTACATTGCTGATGGTGACGCACGACCGCTGGACCCTGGACCGCGTGTGCAACCGCATCATCGAGATCGAGGGCGAGACCCTATACAGCTACGACGGCAACTACGACTACTACATACAGAAGCGCACCGAGCGTATGGAGAACCGCGAGGCGGAGTTGGGGCGTGTGCGCAACCTGCTGCGCGGCGAGCTGGAATGGATGCGCCGCCAGCCGCAGGCCCGCGGTTCGAAGGCCAAATACCGCATCGACAATTTCTACGACCTGGAGGCCCGCAGTCATTCCGCAGGCCCGGAGAAGGACGTGCGCCTGGATGTAAAGGCCGGCTACATCGGCTCCAAGATATTCGAGGCCAAGAACGTATGCAAGGCTTTCGGCGCCAAAGTGATACTGCGGGACTGGAGCTATACCTTCGCCCGCTACGAGAAGGTGGGCGTCGTCGGTCCTAACGGCGTGGGCAAGTCCACGTTCATCAAGATACTGCTGAACCGCCTGCAGCCCGACTCGGGCAGCATCGACACGGGCCAGACCGTGAAATGGGGCTATTACAGCCAGGAGGGAATCACCGGCTTCGACGAGAACGCCAAGGTGATAGACGCCGTGCGCACCATCACCGACCGTGTGCGCATCGACGACAAGACCACGCTGACGGCCCAGCAGTTTCTGACCCGCTTCCTGTTCACGCCCAAGGACCAGCAGAAATTCATCCACAAGCTCAGCGGCGGCGAGCGGCGGCGCCTGTACTTAGCTACCGTGCTGATGCAGGAGCCCAACTTCTTAGTGCTGGACGAGCCGACAAACGACCTGGACATCATGACGCTGGCCGTGTTGGAAGATTACTTGGCCAACTTCAAGGGATGCGTCATCGTGGTGAGCCACGACCGCTATTTTCTGGACCGTGTGGCCCAGCATCTGTTCGTGTTCAAGGGCGACGGCGAGATCAAGGACTTTCCCGGCGACTATTCCACCTACCGCCATTGCGTGGCGCAGGAACGCGCCGCCAAGCGCAGCGAGGCCGCAGCCGCCGACCCCGCAAAGAAGGCTCAGAAGCAGAACCGCCCCCGCACCGAGCAGAAACGCAAGATGTCGTTCAAGGAGCGGCGCGAATACGAGCAGTTGCAGACACGCCTGGAACAGCTGGGCGCCGAGCGCGCAGAATTAGAGGCGTCCATGAACTCCGGTACGCTGACACACGAGGAGCTGTCCGCAGCCGGTGTCCGCATCCAGCAGATCATCGACGAAACGGACAGCTCCGAATTCCGCCTCCTCGAACTGATGGAACTCGAGGATTAAATGTGCCGGCACAGGCAAGATCTCTTTTCCTATAATCTCTCTATGGCACTGTTATTTTGTCACAGTGTCATGGACAGTCTTTAAAAGCTTCTACGAAATGACAGCAACAATGACGAGGAATTTCACTCATTTCCTCCGGTATGTTGCTATCTTGATAAAAAATTTGTCATCTACCAATACATATACTGAAGGCGTATAAGAGTAGAAGGTTGGTTCCTCATATTCGCCTAAATATTTTTTCAGTTTCCTCATCAGATCCTGTTCTTCCTCTGTCAGCGTGGGTTTGGCCTTCAGAGCAAGGTAAGAATCGTAATACATCACCGCTTTCGCCCATATATCATAATCAGTTTCCGGTATTCCCACTACATAATAGTACCAGAATGGGTTCACAAAATCCATTATTCTTGTGCCACCTTTCATGGCATCCTTGAAGTCATAAGCATCTTTCTCAATGGACACACTTTCATTGCCATCCACATCACCATGGCCGATGCCAAATTCCAATTGCAAATTCGGGAACGCCTCGTGCAGAGTTGATTCTATATGAAATTTCCATAAATACTCTCCGTACGAAGCTTCTACCTTCACATGATTTGGTATACTTCGACGGATTTCTGCTTTTAACTGTTCCGTATCATCAGATGACGATGGTGTATTCCCATTCTCATTCTCATTCCATTCTTCATTCTCCCAAGAATTGTCCGGTTCATCAGTTCCGCACGACACGACAGCAAACGCTGTGAATACTAAACAAATGGCAATTATAACTCCATTATATTTCCATGAATACTTCATAAAAATCTTTTTATAAAACAAGCTCAGCGGCGGAGTCCGTGGCAGGGTGTAGCCGCTGAACCGGGGTTACTTAGAAATGAACGCCAAGATTGAATCTGATACCTTTTGTAAAGGAATCCGAGGCCTTGGTTTCGCCCAGGCCTTCGATCTTATAAGAGGGTGAATGGTTCCAGCCAAACATGAAATCAACTCCTAACAGGACATTCCCGAATTTAAAGGTCACTCCCGGGCCTCCGGAGACTCCTCCTCCTATTATCATGTCTTTGACATTCTTCACGGATAATAAAGAGAGATCTCCAGCAACTTCAAAATTAATCATGAAAAACTTAGTCAATGGATATCCATAAATTGGGCCAAAATGAAATGCCTGACCCTCTCCGGAACCTCCGCCCAGTCCATAATTCATATTCCAGCCCAACGTCACACCTAATCCCTTATCCCCGAATAAGCGATACTTTATGCCATAGAACCCGTATTTAAAGGAATCATAGCCTGCATCATACGTAAACGACATCCCGCTGAAGCTTTCAGCACTCTTTTCGTCGGCAACTTCAGTTCTCGCGTCCTGTCTTGAAGCCGTGTTACCCGCGTCAGGATCAGATTTTGCGGTGTCATATACGACAACTTTTTCCGGGTCACTGTCCGGCCGGGCGTTGCCGCCCCCACTTTCTGAAGACCGGGCCTCGGCATTCGCACTTTCAGGGATTGTCAGTACCATTCCCACATAGCAGAAGCTTGCTGCATCGGGATTGGCTTTGATCAGAGCCTGCTCGGTGACGCCATACGTCTTGGCGATAGTCGTCAGCGTCTCGCCCCGCTCCACCACATGTGTCTTTTCTTCAGCATAGCCGGCAAACGCCAGAGCCACAGACACTAAAGATGTGATCAAAAATCTCTTGTTCATTGTTATTGTTTTAGTTAATATGTATACTTTATCTATTCCACGAAGCCAGTCCCGTGCCATGACATACGGGGCAGTCTCCGGCATCGTTACACAATGTACATGTGTATGTCATTCCCCCTTTATGCACAACTTTAGTACCTCCGCAGGCAGAACATTTCTTGTAACCGTGACACGACAGACATAGTTCACCGGCCACCGTGTTAAGTGTGCCCTGTTTCCTTTTCTTATATTCATCAAGGGTCGTGGGATTGGAGCCGCTGTCTCCCGATTCATACGAGCCGCCGCTATATCCGCCGTATTTCGCACTCAGATAATTAGTATATGCCTGCTCGGCATCAAAATCCGAGGCATAAGGATTACTCGCCTTGAAGTTGCTGATGAACGTCTGTTTCTCCATCTGCACCTGCTGCATGGTCTGATTCATCAGCATATTATATGTGGCATTGTAATTCATATTCTGGACTGACACATCCCGAATGGTCTTGGCCATAATCTGATTGGCCACAGTACCTGTACCCATACTTCCCGAAGCTCCGACAGACGGGCGACCATACGACGGAGTGTACAACGAATTGGAATTCCGATTTGACTTCGACATCTCCACGGCCGCGTATGTTGTGGCTCCAGCCACCAACACGCCTCCTATTACTCCGGCGATGATATTATTACGCTTCTTCACCCATGCCTCATGGTTCTTGCGCGCTATGCCGGCCAATTCCGTGCATTTGGATTTCATTTCCTGTGTAGCGTCACGGCTCAAACGGGCAGCATCAAGATCTTCGGCTGCCTGACGCCATTTCCCACGATTGAACTGTGCCAGTCCCCGGTTAAAATAAGCCACTGCCGACGCATCGTCCTTGATTATACTATTGTATATCTTCACTGCTTTGCCATACTCCCCGGCCCGGAATCTACGGGCGGCATTGTCATATTTCATGGCGAGTTGGCCACGCAGTGGCTTTTGCGCCTCATCGTTGTTGTCGGCTGTTTTCCGGTTGGCCTCGGGATTGGACTTAGGAAGTTGCGGTATGTTAAGTGCCATGCCGGCATAACACTCCTTGGCTTCCGGATTCAGCATTTTCAAAAAATCGACCGGCACGTCGTATGTTTTTGCTATCGACTCCAACGACTCTCCACGGTCCACGGTATGGGTTATCAACTTCCCTCCGGCTTTCTCCACATTCCTGACCGCTTCCTCCCTATATAGAATATCCTCCGACACACGACGCACCACATCATCCCCCGAAATGGAATCTTGCGCGCCTGCTTGCCCGCAAGCCAATATACCGGCCAGAACACACAGGATCACCTTACATTTCACAAGGGTATCCGTAAAGGAAAATACTATCATTTTCATTGTGTCTGGATAATGAGGTAGTTCGACATCTTCCAGAAGGCATTCGGATTCTTGATTTTCAATGTGTAGCTTCCGTTGCCGTCCGTAGTGAGGTCGTACGAGGTCTCAGGCATGGCAGTCAGGATTCTCGGTCTTTTGGCATTGAACTGAATCTCCGTGAATTTTCTGATATCCACCCTTGAGAATTTAGTACGGTCCAGCGAAGACTGGGCCACTACCTTACCCTTGCGGATTACGCCCTTGTTCTCAAGTTCCTTTTTCGTCCCTATCGTCATATAGCAATAGTTCAGCATCTGGTCCTGACGCTTCAGGGCCTCCATCTGCGCGGAATTACGACGGTCCAGTTCCGCTATTGTCTTGGTCTGCAGGCCCAGACGGTTGTTAAGTTGGGAAATATCGGCATTCTTTTGCGACAATTCCTGTTTAAGGGCCGCAATCTGACGGTCTTTCTCGGCCAACTGACGTTTATAGTTGTTCACCAGGGCAATCAAGCCCTCGTCCCTCTCCGAGCCGTCGTCACTCTGGGCCATCAGATTCTTCTCGTACTTGTCCAGTTCCTGTTTCTGACGCTCTATGACTTGCGTCAGACGGTTTATGTTGGCGAAAATCGCCTCCTTTACATTGGGGCCTTCGGTCACGCCTGTTACAAATATTCCGGCCTCGCCTTGCGCTATAGTGTCAAGTCCAAGGTTTATGGTTTTTATCAGAGTATCCAGATTCTCAAGCCTTCTGGCCTGTTTGTCGGCAGCCACCTTGAGTGAGTCGCGTTCCTCCACGATTTTGGCTATCTCCGAACCGGAATGTACACATCCCGCCGGCAGCATCAGCATACATGCTATGCCTGCCAGTATATATATCTTGACGCGCATCGTATTCATTGTTATTCCTGTGTATCAATAAGAATTGGTCAAAAATCCTTTATTTCGCCATCTTGGCCTGAATCATCAACTGCGTGTTGGCCTTGGGCCGGTATTGGTCGCTGAGTGCGCCTCCGAGTTCATTCCATTCCTTGATATCGTCGACCGTGACATCATACCGTTCGGCGATGTTGGCGAGCGTTTCCCCTTTCTTAACTGTATGGAACACGACTTTCAGTTCCGGTTTCGGTTCCGGTTCAGGCTTTGATTCGGCTTCCTCTTGCTTCTGTGCCACTGCCAAAGGACTGTTGAATATGTCCTTGGAATCGTCGGCATATTTGATCATGAATATCTGACTGGCCAGCAGATGCTGGTCCTCGAATGTCTTTTTCTCCTTCTTATACGATACGACCCCATTGGCACCCAATGTTATATTCCAGGCCGGAATCTCGCCGCCTTCCAGCAGATAAATGATATTGGCATCCTTCGGGATGTCTGACGACGGCTTGATGATACGTTTGCCGTCCACTATGAATGTCGTGCCTCGTTTGCCCCCCTTTATCATATACACTTCGTTCAAAGGGTAGGTCTCGGTCATGGTGTGTTTCTTCAGCCCCGAGCGTCTTGAAATAGCAATCTGGATACTCTCGTCGCTGACTGAGTTAAGTTTACACTCAATTTCCTCACCATTGGCAAGAATAACAAAATCCTGTGCATCAGATTCAAAAGACGTAAGACCGACGAGTGCCAGTGCGGCACCTAAAACAAATCTCTTAATAATGGCAAATGTCATTAGTCTGTAAAAATGTCATCGCCATTCCCAAGATGACATTTATTAACCAACAAAAAAATAGCGCGGAATGGTGTTCTGATTTATCTTATTGGGGTATAGCCAAATACCGACAGAAAAACAGACAGTCCACTCCCACGCATCGCCGCATGTCACTCCCCTTGCCGTGGAGCGAGTATACGATAAGCGGAGCGTTATTGACTGCTTTGATCCCTCTCTGTTTGAAAATTGGCGATTTCCGTTAAAGGATAAAGCTTGAAACGCTACTTTATAAAAATATGTACGCATACCGAAAGCGTCGCCTTCGATAAGCGCTACAAAATTAATTCTTTTTTTCTATTATTCAAAAATATTCACATTTATTTTGCACCTGCTATCAAGAAGCCCATATAAAAAGTCGAACCCTGGTAGGGATTCGACTTTTGTGTTAATGTAATGGAATTATTACTTTCTCGCCCGATGACGGCGCGGGAAGAAGTGATTCTTCTTGTTTTTAGACGGAAGAATCTGATCAAACACTTCGCTGCGTGTTCCTATCTGGTCATACACATAATTCAGTGTCTGGCCATCCAGAACTTCCTTGCTGATCAAGCCATCACTGTTCGTGTAAATCTTGATGGAGTGGTTGTCTTTACTATTTCCCTCCTCGGCCTCTATGTTAACGGGGAAGTTGACAGGACCGACACCATACGCACCTATATGTCCCAGTTCAATATAGATAAGACCGTCAAGAGCATTGAGCAACATCCCTTCGGTCCATTGCTTGTACACGTTCTCTTGATTGGTGTTGTATGAAATTTCGTAACTGTCTTCGTCAACTTCGCGTTCACCGTTTTCGGTATAATCCTCAAAGCTATTGACGTGAACAAGATTGCCGTCCTCCCATGTCAGGTTGTGTATCATTTCACCCTCAAACTCGAATTCCTGACCATTCTCAAAGCCAGAACTCTCGGAATGGCAGACGGATTTGACCAGATGTCCCGATTTATCGTACGTCAAGATAAATTTTTCATTCCCTTTGTATGCACCTTCGGAATCCACATAGTCCCACGAACTTGACATTTCAGTTATGTACCCTTTCCCATTGGTCTTAAAATTAATTGTAGAACCATCAGGATCATCGGAATCTCTGGTGAAAATTTCACCTTTATCCCAATCTATGGTGAAACTATAATCCGAAGTCCTTATCGCTATGCAGCGACCTTCGCTGTCATAGGAATATCTGTCACTGCCTACACGGGTCAGGCGCATGCCTGTCTCTTTTTCGATATCGTCCTGTCCAGGAGGAGTGACGTCCTTGTCGTCTCCACCGCAGGATGCGATAGGCATCACGGACATAGCAATTAATGCGAGTCCAACTAATTTGATTGTTTTCTTCATAGTTATTGTTATTTTATACTTTATAATCTGTCCATATACCCCTCTTTGGCGTCGGAGGATGTGCGTTTGTACCCGATTCTCTACACTATATCAATCGGATTCCGGGAATGCATTATATGAGACTTTGCGGAGATATATCTCATGACTGTCATCCCCAAGCACAAGTTCGGCATCCGTCAGCTTCAAGATTGTATGCTTGCTGCAACAAATAGATTGTGCCAGTCCGGCGGGATTTGAGTTGTCGTCAATCCATAGATTGTCTCTCATATTTTGTGAATCATTAGACACAGACCAATTCAGGGATGTGGATTGAATCCCTTTGATCAGCATTTTATATGAATGGCTACCGTATGAATCAACAAGGAATGTCCAATATACATCGCGATTGTCAACTTCATCCGTATGTGCCTGGTGCACTACTTGCTTATAGTAATGCCACGTTGTGCCTTGCAGCTTTCTTACCGTAGGGCTTGTCTGGGATGGCACCTCGTTACTTCCGCTCTTACATCCCGATACGAGAACAGTTAGGATAACTGCCAGAATTGCAGTTAGAAGATGGCGTTGTCTTGACATTATGTTTAGGTTGTCGCATCCGTTCCCGATGAGACGTTAGGGTAAAAAAAGAAGACGTGGAACGATGTTCGTGTTTATCTTAACGGAGGCATCGCCAAACGCCTTACAGAGAAATAAACAGTCCACTCCCACGCCTAATCGAATATCGATACCCCTTGTCGGGGAGTGGATATACGACAAGCACGAGCGTCTTTGACTGCCCGGTCCTTCTCTGTTTGAAAATTGGCGATTTCCGTTAAAGGACAAAGCATGAAACGCTTCTATGTATGAAGCTGTCTAAAACAACTTACCTAAAATATCTTACATAAGAATTATTT